>Ga0210390_10000032_pt1 | contig 147477 bp, 126 predicted proteins | sample IncBWH11OmetaG_FD_161050 | JGI IMG/M metagenome (GOLD analysis project Ga0210390, IMG submission 161050) | Forest soil microbial communities from Barre Woods Harvard Forest LTER site, Petersham, Massachusetts, United States - Inc-BW-H-11-O ... | reverse complement strand
GGGCGGTTGTTAGTCGGGGGCGGGGAGGAAGGCGCGGGCGGCGCTGGTTAGGGCGGTGACGCCGGTTCGCAGGGTTGGCTCTATGACCGGGGCGAACAGCGCGGAGTGGTTGGACGGCAGGGAGCGGATGATGGCCACGGCCTCCGCGATACTGCTTACCTGGGCGAACAGCGCCGGATCGGCGCCGCCTAGCAGCCAGTACACGCACGGGGCCGCGGCGGCGGTGGCCAGCAAGCCGACGTCCTCGCTGCCTGTTACCAGGCCCGGGTCCATCACTAGTCCCTGGCCGAGGCCGCGGGCGAACGCGTCGGCGACCCGGGCGGACGCCGCCTCGTCGTTGACGACGGGGGGGAACGAGCCGAGCAGGGTGATCTCCGGGTCGGTTGGCGCGCCGGAGGTGATGGACTCGCCCCTGACGATGCGCTCGATGGCGGCCAGCGTCTTCGCGCGGACGGTCTCGTTGTAGGTGCGAACGGACAGCAGCAGCTCGGCCTCATCGGGGATGATGTTCTCCGTGGTCCCCGCGTGCAGCGCGCCGACCGTCACCACGGCCGTTTCTGTCGCCGCTACCTCGCGGGACACGATGCCCTGCAGGCGTTGCACGGTCGCCGCCGCCATGATTATCGGGTCCACCGTGGTCTCCGGGCGGGAGCCGTGGCCGCCCTGGCCGTGCAGTACGACCCGCAGCGAGTCGCTGCCCGCGAACGCGGGGCCGGTCCTGAGGCCGAGCAGGCCCGCGGGGAGCGGCGACACGTGCTGGCCGAGCACGACCTCGGGGACACCGAAGCGGTCATACAGGCCGTCGTCGATCATCGCCTGCGCGCCCGCACCCTTCTCCTCGGCCGGCTGGAAGACCAGCAGGAGGGTTCCGCGCCACGACGCGGCGTCCGTCGCCAGCTCCGCGGCCGCGCCGAGCAGGCAGGTCACGTGCATGTCGTGACCGCACGCGTGCATGATCGGCACGTCTTTGCCGTCGCCGTCGGCGCCGACGACCGTGCTCGCGTAGGCGAGGCCGGTTCGCTCGCGCACCGGCAGCGCGTCCATGTCGGCACGCAGCAGCACAGTAGGTCCCGCGCCGTTCTTCAGCACGCCGACCACGCCGGTCTGGCCGACGCCGCTCGTCGTCTCGTAACCGAGGTCGCGCAGCCCGGCGGCGACGATGCCCGCTGTCCGGTTCTCGTGGAACGCGAGTTCCGGATGCGCGTGCAGGTCGCGGTAGATCCCGGCAAGGTCGGCAACGGCAGCGGCACCAGTCACGGCGGTCCTCCTGGTAATTCAGGGCTTCGGCGCCTGTCTTGGTGCACATGGTATTGCCGGGGTATCAGCCTCCGATCTGCGAGTAGGGGATGACCGGTGCCGGCGCGGCGACCGTGAACGGCACGCCCCAGCGGCTGAACGTGACCGTCTTGGTCTCCCCGTTCGTCGTGAGGGTCTCGCTCACCGGCAGCACCTGCGACGTGGCGGTCAGCGTGAGCCGGACCTCGATCGCCGTGCTCGACCCGCTGGCGGTGGCCTTCCAGTCCAGCACGTACTCCTTCTGTCCGCCGGACGTTGAGGTGCCGAGCTTCGCGGTGTCCGTGGCGGACGGCAGGATGCTTGACGGCAGGGAGGAGATCGTGTTCTCCGTGGCCAGGTCCTGGTACTGGCTGGTCCCTGACTTGATCATGACCCAGCGGGACTTGACCTTGGCGGCGGCGGCCGACGACAGACCCAGGTAGGCGGTGAGGCCCGCGGTGTCGCCCGTGAAGTAGGCGGCCTGGCGGGTGACCCGGATCGTCGCGCTGCTCGCGCCGTACGTGATGGCCTCGGTCCCGGTGACGGTGCCGATGTCAGCCACGATTCGCTGCGCTCCCCCGGCGCCGGGGGTCTGGTCGGTGATGACGACGCGCACGCTCTTCTCGGTGAGCATCGTGTCGCTGGCGGCGTTGATCACCGAGGCGGCGACCGCCTTGTTCTGCTCCGCGGGAGTCAGTCCAGGCACCGGCAGCTTCCAGCTCTGCAGCAGCTCGTCCAGGCTCGTCTTCGGGTCAAGCGGCCCGCTGATGTGGGTGATCGCGTACCAGTACAGGTGGCCGGCCAACGTGACCGCGGCGGGCACCGACGACTGCTTGCCGTAGCTGTAGAAGAAGAAGATCAGCGGAGCGCAGGCGATGATCTGGCCCGTCTCCGCGTCCTGCGAGCCCGCGCCGGCGGCGGTGCATTCGCCCAGCACGGTGTCCCGTGAACTCGTGCTGTACCCGACGTCCTGCGCGGAGAACGATGCGATGGCTGGATGGTTTGAGTAGAGCGAGCTGATCTCGGTATGCACCTGCTGGAGTGTGACCTGCTCGCTGGTGGTGAAGACGTTCCCGGCGGCGACCGCGGACGGCGCCGGCGTGCTGGCGGCGCATCCCGCCACGAGACCGGTCAGCGCGGCCAGGCCGGCGAGAGCGGCCGTGGTGGCCGCTCTCGCCTGGCCGCGTCGGCGAGTGGGCGCCGACGCCGTGATCACTGGGCGCACAGCCCTTCCGTGCGCCCGGTTACCTTGTTGCCGTCGGCGGCGACGGATCCGCCGCCCGAGCACGACAGGCTGCCCTGCACGATGTTGCCGGTCAGCGTGTTACCGCTGGCGGCGTTCCCGTGGAAGGTCAGGTTGCCGTCCACCGTGTTGCCTCCGCACTGGCCGAGGTTCCACGACGCGGCACTGCCGCTACCCGCGATGACGAGGTTGCCGTGCACGGTGGTGTTGCAGACGACGTTGACACCCGCGCTTAGCGGGTCGTCCGCGCCGCGGACGCCGATTGCCACCAGGCTGCCGCCGATGGTCGATCCGGCGATCCGGACACCGGTCCCGCTCACCAGCACGTCGCCGGCCACCGACGTGTCGATCATGTCGCACCAAGAGCCAGGCGGCACGATCAGGTTGCCCTGCACCATGTTGGCGCTGAGCTGCTCGTCGTCACAGGTGAGGGTGCGCGCGGACGGGATCGTCACCGTAGCCTGCAACGGCAGGCCGGACAGCGAGTCGGCGTCGCCGACGTACACGGTCCTGCTGCCCGTCGCCGTGATCCACTGCTGCGTCGCCGACGACCAGTACTGCAGCTGGCGCAGCGGCACGTGCATGGTCACGTCGGTCGACTCGCCCGGCCGAAGCGTCACCCGGTCGAAGGCCGACAGCTGCCGGACCGCGAACTGGATGCCCGCGGGCTGCTGGCTCGGCGCGCCCACGTAGACCTGCGGAACCGCGCTGCCCTCGTCCCGCCCGGTGTTGGTCACCCGGACGGTCACGTCCAGCCCCCCGTCACTTGTGCGGTTCACGCGCAGGTGCGAGTAGCCGAAGCTGGTGTAGGACAGGCCATAACCGAAGGGGAACATCGGGGTGATGCCCTCCTTGTCGAAGAACCGGTAGCCGTTGAAGATGCCTTCGGTCTCGTCGGTCGTGCCGTTCGGGCCGTCGTTCAGGCGTTCCAGGTGCGGTCCCAGGGTGTCGCCTTGGTACAGCGGCACCGTCTCGTTGTAGCCCCAGATCGTGTCCGTGGCGTTCGCCGGCCAGACCATGTCGGTGTGACCGCTGGGGTCGGCCAGGCCAAGCAGCAGCCGCGCGGTCGACGTGCCGCCCTCTTCGCCGGAGAAGTACATCTCAAGCACGGACTTCACGCTGCCTAGCCACGGCATCAGGATCGGGTTGGTGGTGTTGAGCACGACGACCGTGTTCGGGTTCGCGGCCGCCACAGCCTCGACCAGCTGGGTGTTGGCCGGGGTCAGCGACTCGGGAGCCGAGATCGTCGCGGGTGACGATCCGTAGGGGTTGGGGATGGTCGTCGTCGCGCCGTTGTCGTTGAGGAACACCAGCGCAAGGCTCTTGCCCTTGGCCGCCGCGGCGGCGTCGGCGATGTCACCGTTGGCGCGCGAGTAGGCGAACCGGAAGCTGGCCGGTCCGCTGGTCGCGTTGTCGAAGGTGATCGTGACCTGGTGGTAGGTACCGCCGGTGAGGCTGCTCGCCGTGGTTTGCACGTTGGTGAGGCCGGCCTCGGTGTAGCCGCCATCGGTCGGCGATCCTGGCAGCGCCGCACTGTGCGCGCTGGTCACACCCGTCCCGTACACGTCGGCCGCGGTGCTGAGCTTCTGGGCCGCGCCGTCCATGCTGAACGTCACATCAGAGGCGGGCACCGCACTGCTGAACTGGAATCGGAACGTATAGGTGTCGGCCGTGGGCACGTAGACGTACCCGGTCCAGGTGTAGTCGCCAGGAGTGAGCTGACCGTTCCCGGAGGCGGTGGTGAAGTTGATCGAGGAGTCCGTCGCCGGCGAGCCGGGACCGGAGGTGCGGTCCAGGTGCCCAGTCACGGACGTGTTCGAGTCGGACAGCGCAGACGACGGCACCGGTTCACCGGACGGCGCGTTGGCCGGCACGTAGGTGAACGCGCTGGAGTCACCGGTGAACGCCTGCAGCTGCTCGAGCGGGCTGATGGCGTCCCTGTCCGCGAAGCCGACAGACGCCTCTCCTGTCGGGTCGGCGATGGTGTACTCGGCGCCAGGGCCGGTCACCAGGACGCCGCCGCTGAGGTCGCCGCGGGTGATGGGCAGCGTGCTCGCGTCGTTCTTGAGCAGCACCGCGCCTTCCTCGGATTCCTTCTCGACGACCGCGGCGTCACCATTCTTGGTGCCGAGGTCGGCGGTCGGGGTGGCGCCGTGCGCGGGCCCGGTGGGCAGCAGCGCGTCACCGGTCGTGTTGCCGTCGATGCCGCCCGGGTTGGTGCAGCTCGCCGCGACCGGGGTCTGGTCGCACCCGAGCATCCCGAAGCGCTGCTCCTGGTAGAGCATGGTCGCCAGCGCCTGATTGAACACAGACAGCGGAACGGAGCCGTTGGCCACCGCCTGGACCAGCGTGCATCCGGTCGCGGGGCAGCCTGGTCCGGGCACGCCCGCCACATGCACGGCTCCCGCCGCTGAGCACGACTCGGCGTTGCCTGACGCGTCGGCGCAGGTGTCACCGGTCGGGTCGAACGCCGACGGTGGCCCGAAGAAGCCGCCGCCCGAGCTGGTGCTGAGACTGTTGCTGTCGCTGAAGTAGCCGTTGGCGGTCGGCTGCTCCTGGTCTTCGCCTTGGAAGATCGCGTTGGAGCTGTGCGTGGCCGGGTAGTCCGAGCCGACCATCGCCACCGAACCCCACAGGTCGCGCAGCGCGTAGGTGAGGGTCAGCGGCTGCTCGCAGGAGTAGTCCGAGTTGGCGAGGGGCCAGGTCTGCGGGTTCTGGCCGGCGGCGGCGTAGGGGCTGAGCGGAGCGGTGCCGGACAGCGACGACACCGTGGTCGGCAGGGTCGTCGAGGTGTCCTGCCAGATCTGGTACGAGCACATCGTCGCGGCGGCCCGGCCGGTCACGAACCCTGACTCGTAAGGGGTGAGGTAGATCTGGTGCAGGGCCTGGTCGGAGATCTCGGTGTTCGTGCTCTGGTTCTGGCCGTTGTAGACCGCGAAGTGCTTCATCTCGGACAGCGTCCCGGCACCCTGGATGCCGTTGATCTGCGCCGCGACCATGTTCCCGCTGAGGTAAGGGTCCTCGCCTGTGGTGGTGAGGTTACGACCCCAGTTGGGCAGCCGGTCGATGTCTGTCTGCGGGCCGAACAGTCCGGTCACCATGAGCTCGCGGGCCTCGGTGCCTTCGGTCTGGCCCCAGATGTTGGCCAGCCGGGTGTCGAACGACGACGCCAGGTTCATCAGCGTCGTCGGGCCGGTCGTCGCCTCGGCGTTCGGGCCCGAGAACGTGTTCACGCCCTGAGCGTCGGTCCAACAGGGCGCCATGATGCTCGGGTTGGTTCCCGTCGGCGCGGCCGTGGGGCCGACGTTGTTGCACGTCGTGTTGGTGCCGCCGTGGAACAGGATGCTCGCGTTCGCCAGTTCCGACTCTGTCGGCGGGTTACTCGGTTCTAGCTGGGCGATCAGGTTCAGCACCGCCGGGGTGTACGGGGCGTTGGACGCGACCGTTGGCGAGCTCGTCGTCGATGGCAGCTTGACCGGAAGCGCGTAGGGGACGTCGGACGGGGCCGTGGGCTTTACCCAGTCGGACGGCGTGCTCTGATGGCTCGCGGCGGACTTCGCGGCGCTGGCCGTGCTGGCTTTGCTCGCCGTGCTCGCCGTGCTCGCCGTGCTCGCCGTGCTCGCCGTCGCCGATGACGCGCCCGCGGCCAGGAACGAAACGATGGCCAGCACGGCGACAGCCGTCGCGGCCAGCCGTGATGGGACCGGAACCTTACTCCTGGCCCGGCGAGGATCGTGTCTGCGTAGCAAAGAACCCTCCCTTTGATCGCTGGGGACTAGCAGGACCGTAAGTTCGGCAGGGTTAACAAACCAGAAATATGTTGGCGGGCCGCGTTAACGTTCCGTGAAACGCCGTCAGCCGCTTGACACCGCGGCGCGGGAGCGGAATCGCTGGTCGCGGCGTTCGTTCACCTCGGCGACGGTGGGCGGGTCTGCACCCGGGCGCTCGCATGTCATTCCGGCGACAAGGCTGGCCAGGTCGAGCGCCTCGGCGAGCGGAACGGCGGTGAGATTCCGCGTGTCGTCGTCGCTCCCGCGGTGCCGGTGGAAGGTGGCCAGCAGCCCCGCGGTGAACGAGTCGTCGGCCCCGGCCGTGTCGACGATGCCGGCCGGGTAGGCGGCCGGCCGGTGCAGCACGGATCCTTGCCCCCTGAAGGCCATGGCACCAGCGGCCCCGGTCGTTATGATCACCAGCCCAGGACCTAGGCGAAGCCATTGCTCCGCCACCGCCTGCGGCGACCGCCCGGAGTACAGCCAGCCGATGTCCTCGATGCTCGTGCGGATCACGTCTGCCGACTTGAGCGATCGCTCGAGCAGGATGCGCCCCTGCCCGGGTGTCCGCATCACCTCGGGATGCACCGTCAGGTCCATGCATACCAGGGCGCCGCGCTGGCGCACGCGGCTCGCCGCGCGAAGCACGTTCGCCGCGCTCGAAGCGGCGGACCAGACAAGCGACCCGATATGCAGGACGGTGGTGTCCGCCGGGATCCAGGCGAGGTCGCCCGCCCCCCACTGCCAACTGGGCGTGCCGCTGGAGTACAGGCTCGACCGCACGTCCCGGCCTAGTCCGGCCCCCGGGGCAAGGGCGATCGCGGTGGGCTCGTCCGCGTCGGGCGCCCCGGTCAGATCAACCCCGTTCCTGGCGGCGTGCCTGCGCAGCAACTGGCCGAAGGGATCTCGGGACAGCCGCGCGATCAGGGCCGCCGGGCAGCCAAGCCGCGCGGCGGCCACGGCTACATTGAGGGCGCTCCCACCGGGGAGCGCCCGCAACGTCGCGGCGTCGGGGGTCGGGGCCAGCTCGATCAGCGCTTCGCCGATCACCGTGATCATTGGTCAGCTCCGATCGGCTGATTACGGTCTTGGCTGCCAATGGATTTTTGTCTTATTACCACTTAAAGTCTCCGATGCGCGGGGTACCATCAGGAGAACAGATGGCGGTGCTTCCGGCCGCTAGCTGGGCCGTTCCGGGGGTCGGCGGGGCTGGTAACGGGACTTTCTTAGTGCGCACTAAAGAATCACCGCATCAGCAGGCTACAAATGTTTCCAGTGTGTGGTCAATAGGTGTCAGAGCAGGGCTATTTTTGTCTAAAGTCGAAATAAATGCCGCGACGAGCGTCGCGGCGAGGAACCCGGCCATGCCCGTGTCGCGAGGACCGCGTTCATCGCTGACGCTGGCGGAGCGGGCCGTGCTCGCCGCCTTTACCGGGTCCGAGGCCCGTACTCGCGCGCGGCTGGCCGAGCTGACTGGCCTGTCCCGCGCGGTCGTCGCCGGGCTGGTAGAGACGCTCGTCGACCGGGGCGAGCTGGCACTGGCCGATCAGCAGCCCGCCGGGGTGCGCGGCCGGCCTTCCGCGCGGTACCGGCGTTCGGCCTTCCTGCCGCCGGTGCTGCTGATCAGCCTGCGCCATGACACGTCGACGGTCGTGTCGTTCGTCGAGAAGGACGGCTCCGCGCTCCCGCCGGGGCGGTCGCAGCCGTGGGATTCGCCCTGGGAGCGCTGGGCCGACACGCTCGGGGCAGTCGCCCGCCAGCTCGCCGCCAACGCGACTGCCCCGCCCCGGCTGGCCATCGTCGCGGCGCCATTCCCGGTTCGCGACGGCGAGGGCCAGCCGCGGGTCCACGCGCTTTCCGCCGGGCCGCGGAAGATGCCCAGGCCCGTGCCGCCGCAGTCGGGCTGGCTGACCAAGGACCCGCGCCCGGCGATCGCCGATCTGCTCGGCTGTCCCGTCATCATGGTCAACGACGCCAACCTCGCGGCGCTCGGCGAGGCCCGCTTCGGCGCCGGCCGGGGATACCGGGGCGTGATGCACCTGACCGTGCGCGACGGCATCGGGGCGGGCCTGGTGTATGAGGGCCGGCTGTTCACTGGCGCGCACGGCTTCGCCGGCGAGCTGGCGCACACGCAGCTGGTCGAGGATGGCGACTTCTGCGTCTGCGGCAGCCGCGGCTGCCTGTGCACGGTGGCGCACGGCCCCGGCGTGCTGAAGGCGCTGGCCGAGATCTACGGCCTGCACCTGACCTTCGCCGAACTGCAGAGCCTGATCGCCCGGGGCAACCCCGTCATGCTGCGGTACTTCAGGGACCTCGGCGCCATGATGGCGCGGCCGGTGGCGACCCTGACGACCTTGATCGACCTCGACCGCATCATCGTGGACGCGAGCCTGGAGGGCGCGGCGGACCCGTTCATCGCCGGCCTCACCGAGGAGCTAACGCACCGCAGCTCGGCGGCGCTCATGGCGCGGCTGACGGTAGCGCGCGGAACGCTCCAGAACGCGATCGCCCTCGGCGCCATCGCCGCCGCCGACGCCGTCGCGCACTCGGCGGTCACCAAAGCGCCGCTCCCGTTCACACCCGTCGCCCCGGTCTAGCGGGCTTCGGCTTCGCTCCCCGCGTCGCTGCTGGCCTTGCTGCTGGCCTTGCTGCCAGCCTTGCCGCCGACCTTGCCGCCGGCGTCGCTGCTCGCGAGACGGCGCACCGCGGCGACCTCGAGCTTGCCGGTGGCGGTCCTTGGCAGCCGGGCAAGCAGGACGACGCGGCGCGGCACCTTGTACCCGGCCAGCCGACGGCGCACGGCATCCCGCAGTTCATCGCCGGTCAGCGCGGTGTTCGCGGTGGCCACCACGGCCACGACGAGCTCGCCCCAGGTCTCGTCAGGAACGCCGACGACCGCGGCGTCCGTCACGTCGGGGTGCCCGAGCAGGGCTTCCTCCACCTCGGCCGGATGGACCTTCTCGCCGCCGGTGTTGATGACCCCCGACCCGCGGCCGAGAAACACGATGGCGCCGTCCGCCGCGACCCGCACCAGGTCGCCCGGCATCGAATAGCGCACCCCGCCGAACGTCCGGAACGTGCCGGCGGTTTTGGCCGCGTCCTTGTAGTAGCCGGCCGGTATCGGCCCGCCGAACGCCAAGACTCCCGTTTCGCGGCTGCCCGGCACCACCTCCCTGCCGTCCGCGGTCAGGACCGTGGCGGCCGCCGTCGGGTAGAACCGGGCCGGCAGGTCGTCGACCGAGGAGGTGGTGGCCACCGCGAACGGGCCGCCTTCGCTCGAGGCGAGGGCGTCGGAGATGGTGACACCGGCACGTTCATGCAACGCGCGCTTGATCCGGTCGCTCATCGCCGTGCCCGAGCTGACGACGGAGGTGAGCGAGCTGAGGTCGTGCGGCCGGCCGGAGCGCTCCGCGGCGATCAGCTCGTCGACGAGCGGCTGGCACACCGCGTTGCCCGCCACCACCAGCATGCGCACCCGCTTGCCGCTGACGGTCTCCCAGACGTGCCGCGCGTCGAGCCCGCCACCGCGGGCGGCGACGACCTGGCCCCCGGCGAGTAGCACGCCCATCGCGTTGAACAGGCCGGTCGCGTGCATGAGCGGGACGACGGGCAGCATGACCGGCGCGCGGTCCCGCGCCCGCAGCGCGGCGGCCAGCTGCGCCGCCTCGGCGGGTGACCCCGGCGTCCAGGGCCCGCCGACAGCGCGGAAGACCGGCGTGGTCATCGACCGCATCAGGTCACTCAGCCGCCAGATCACTCCCTTGGGCCGGCCCGTGGTGCCGCCGGTGTACATGAACAGTTCATCTGTTCCCGGCCGCGGCTCGGCGGGGCGCGGTCGCGCCGCGCCGAGCACGTCGTCGTACCCGGGCACGTCCGGCCCAGGCCCGGGCCCCGGCCCGTCGCCTACCCGGATCAGCAGCCGGAGCAGCGGCACACTCCGCGCCGCGTGCGCGACGTTCGCGGCGAGCGCGCCGCTGAACACCAGGGCGACCGCGTCGGCGTCGGCTAGCAGCGCGGACAGCTCGTCGCCCGTGTACCGGTAGTTGACGTTGACCGGCACGGCGCCGATCTTGAAGGCGGCGAACACGGTCTCGAGATAGGCGGCGCCGTTGTACAGGTAACAGGCCACCTTGTCGCCGGGTCCGACCCCCGCGGTAACCAACGCGGCGGCGAGCCGCGCCGCGCGGTCCTCGAATTCGGCGTAGGTGTAGTCCCGCCCTGGCTCGCTGATCGCGACGGCGTCCGGGAGTTCGCGGGCGATTGCCTCCCAGATCGTGCCGAACGAGACATCCACCCTAAGCCGATTCCCCGCGGTCCCTGGCGGCAAGCCACCCGGTGGCGGAGGGTTGCGGGGCGGACGGGGAGGCGGGAGTGCGGGGCCCTACCACCAGCCGCGTTCTAGGGCGCGGGCGGTGCCGCGGGTTTGGTCGAGGGCGTCTAGTTCGGCCATGTCCTCGGCGGACAGGGTGAAGTCGAAGATCTGGGCGTTCTCCTCGATCCGTTCCCGGTGGGTGGACTTGGGGATGACCGGGAGGCCGTGCTGCAGGCACCAGCGCAGCAGCACCTGCGCGGGGGTGCGGCCGACCCGCTGCGCGATCTGCCGGATCGCCGGGTGCGACAGGTGGCGGCCGGTGCCGAGCGGGCTGTAGGCCTCGGGGGCCACCCCGTACCGCGCGCACGCCTCGAGCAGCGCGCGCCGGTACCAGAACGGGCTGAACTGGATCTGGTTGACGGCCGGGACGACCGACCCCGCGCGGACCACCTTGTCCAGCTCGCGGACGCTGAAGTTCGACACGCCGATGGATCGGGTCAGGCCGCGCTCGCGGGCCCGTTCCAGCCCGGGCCAGGCCCAGGTCGGCCCGCGCTGCGGCCAATGCACCAGGTACAGGTCCACTTGGTCGACGCCGAGGCGGCGCAGGCTCTGTTCGGCTTCGGCGACGGGGTCGCGGTGTCCCGGATAGAACTTCGTGGTGAGGAACACGTCCTCGCGCGGCACGCCGCTTTCCCGCAGCGCGCGGCCCACGCTCTCCTCGTTGCCGTACGCCTGGGCGGTGTCGATGTGCCGGTAACCCAGCTCGAGGGCCCAGCGGACGGCGTTGACCGTGACGGGTCCGTTCGGCACCTGCCACACGCCGAGGCCGAGCATGGGCAGCCGCCCGCCGTCCGCCAGGACGCGGGTGCGCCCGTCCGCTGTGATCTCGCCGGCCGTCATAACCGCCTCCCCCTCGTCGCGCGCGATTAGCGCGATTAAACCGCGTCCTGCAACCCGTTCGCGCCCGACAACGGCAGCCTTCCCTGACTTGCCACCGGTGACGCCTGCGCGCCGCCCGCGCTGGCCGCCGCCTCTACCGCCACCGGTATCACCAGCTCGAATGTCGAGCCCTGGCCGACTGTGCTGTGCACGCGGACCTGGCCGTGGTGGGCTTCCGTGATCGCGGCCGCGATCGGCAGGCCCAGCCCGAAGCCGCCGAACTCGCGGCTGCGGAAGGGCTTGGCCCGCGCGAAGCGGCCGAATATCCGCTCCAGGTCCGCCTCGGGGATCCCGCAGCCCGAGTCGGTCACGGCCAGCACCGCACTGCCGTCTGCCATCCGGGCGCTGAGCTCGATCGTGTCGTCGGTCCCCGTGTGCGCGATGGCGTTCTCGAGCAGCGCGTCGAGCGCGACCGATAGCCGGTCCCTGTCGCCGAGCACGGTCGCCTCCGCCACCTCGCCGAGCCGCCACCGCCGCGGGATATACCCCCAGCGGTCGAGCGCGTCGATGACCACCGAGTCGATGCCCAGCGGCGCGACGTCGAGGAAGCCCGGGTTTCCCGCGCTGGCGAGCAGCAGCAGGCGGCTCGACAGCCTGCGCAGCCTCCCCAGCTCGCCGACGACCACCCGGGCGTCATCGGCCAGTCCCTTGTCGGTCGCGGCCTGCTCGATGAGCTCGGCGTGGCCGAGCGCCACCGTGATCGGCGTGCCGAGCTCGTGCGAGGCGTCAAGCAGGAACAGCCGCTGCTGTTCGAGCAGCCGCAGGTTCTCCTGGGATACCCGCTGGACCTCTTCCATCGCCGCGAGCCGCTCCACGAGCGCCGCCTGGCGCCGCCGGCCGTGCCAGACCATAGCCAGGAACATCAGCGCGACAAGCGGGACCTCGACCAGGTAGTCCGCGTCCTGCTGCCCGTCCACGACCTGCGCCACGATGATCCCGCCGGTGGCGAACGTCACCACCGCGACCGTCAGCAGGGCTGGCTGAAGCCGCCACATCCGGAAACCGTAAACAACGGTCAGGCTGACCCAGATGACCAGGAACGGGATCGTCGACCAGGCCTTCATCGCGTGCATCGCCGCGAGGTTCACCAGGACGAATACCGCCCAGACGATGTCGATCCACGAGGATCTCGCCCACCGGCGCACGCGGTTCAGCGCCCCACGGACACCCCCTCCGCGCATGTTCCGCCTCCCGCCACGTGCCGTCCACAGGCAGGATGATCATACTGCCGAAGTTGATGTCAGGAACGTTCCAGACACCGGCCGTAATCTGAGTGAAATGAGTGAATTTTGTGGACAAGTGTACCGGCACGCCCGATAGGGGATCGCACGTGCCCGGGAGAGTCGCCACGACACCGTTCGGGATAAATGCCTGGCGACCCTCCGCGGGCAAGCAGTGCCTACAGCAGCGTGGTTACGGCCTTGACCTCCGTGTAAGCCTCGAGCACCTCGTGGCCCATCTCACGACCCCAGCCGGACTGCTTGTAGCCGCCGAACGGAAGCGACGCGTCGAAGACGTTGTAGCAGTTGATCCAGACCGTGCCGGCCCTGATCTTCTTGGCCAGGGCGTGTGCCTTGGAGATGTCCTGGGTCCAGATGCCGGCCCCCAGGCCGTATTCGGTGTCGTTCGCCTGGGCCGCGATGTCGTCGAGGCTGGCGAACGGCGCGGCCACCACGACCGGGCCGAAGATCTCCTCGCGGACGATCTTCATGTCCGGGCTGGTGTTGGTCAGCACGGTGGGCTGGACGAAGTAGCCCTCGTCGCCGTACCTGGCGCCGCCCGTGACGGCGGTGGCGCCATCGGACAGGCCGGATTCGAGGTACCCGGTCACACGGCGTAGCTGCTCGTCGGAGACGAGCGGGCCCATCTGCGTGCCCGACTCCATGCCGGGTCCGAGCCTGATCGACTTAGCGATCTCGACGACGCCCTCGACGACCTCGTCGAACCGGCCTTCCTGGACGAACAGCCGGGAGCCGGCGACGCAGCACTGACCGTGGTTGAAGAAGATGGCGTTCGCCGCGCCCTCGACCGCCGCGGGCGACGCGTCGTCGAACACGATGTTCGGCGACTTGCCGCCAAGCTCGAGGCTGACCTTCTTCAGGTTCCCCGCGGCGGCCTGCACGATCAGCCTGCCGACCTCGGTGGACCCGGTGAACGCGACCTTGTCCACCTGCGGATGCGCCGCGAGAGCGGCGCCGGCGGTCTCGCCGAAGCCGGTGACAACGTTCACCACGCCGTCCGGCACGCCCGCCTCCGCGATCAGCTCGGCCAGCTTGAGCGCCGTGAGCGGAGTCTGCTCGGCCGGCTTGAGCACCACCGTGTTGCCCGTGGTCAGCGCGGGCCCCAGCTTCCACGCCGCCATCAGCAACGGGAAGTTCCACGGGATGATCTGGCCGACCACACCGACCGGCTCGCGCAGCGTGTAGGAGTGGAAGTTCGCCCCCGGCATGTACGGCACCGAGATGTTGATCGTGTTGCCCTCGATCTTCGTCGCCCACCCGGCCATGTAGTGGAACAAGTCCGCGGCCAGCGGAATGTCCGCCGCCAGCGCGACCGGGTACGGCTTGCCGTTGTCCAGCGACTCGAGCTGGGCGAGTTCCTGCGCGTGCTCGAGGATCAGGTCACCGATCCGCCAGACGATCCGGCCTCGCTCACTGGCGGTCAGCCTCCCCCACGGACCGTCGTCGAACGCCCGGCGGGCCGCGCGGACGGCCTTGTCGATGTCCTCGGCGTCGCCTTCCGCGACACTGGCCAGGGTCTGCCCGGTGGCCGGGTTGGGCGTCTCGAACGTCTTGCCTGACGCCGCGGCTGCCCACTGGCCGTCGATGAACAGCTGCCTCGGAGTGCTTGTGAACTCCTCGACGCTGCGGTCCACGGTCACTGTCATGGGTATTCATCTCCCTCGCCGCGCGGCGGAGGCAGCCACCCCGTTGCGGCTAGCCAGCAGTGGCCGCGCGCTGGCCGCGGCCATATCAGCCGGGCCGTTGACGTAGTCACAATGAGACAACAGAGGGAGGGCCGGCACAAGGGTCACCGCCGGGGGCGTCTTCAGTCCACGTTGGCGCCCTCGGTCAGGACGCCTGGTATCGCCGAGTCGCGGGGATTTCGACGGAGACGTTGGTCGACTTGACCGCGGCCACGGCGAGCATTCCGGGCTCGAGGCCAAGCTCGTCGGCCGCCTCGCGGCTGAGCAGCGACACGAACCGGTGCGGCCCGGCCTGGATCTCCACCTGGGCCATCACGGTGTCCTTCACCACCCTCGTTACCAGGCCGGTGAACCGGTTGCGGATCGATTGGGCGGCCACCGGGGCGTTCCCGACGGCGCCAGTCGCGGCGGCTTCGGCCCGCTCCCGGGCGAACTCGGCCAGGGAGGCACCGTCGACCGCCAGCCGGCCCGCGGCGTCGGTGGTCTTGCCTATGCGGCCGCTGTCGGCCCACCGCAGCATCGTGTCGTAGCTAACCCCGAGCAAATCGGCGGCTTCCCTGATCCGGAAAACGGGCACGCTGCGACTGTAACGCAGGCTGGTGCGGCGCGTTCTCACCGATCGCATTTGCGGTCAGCGGCCTGCCCTGGATACCGCATCTGATGGAACTTGCCTGGCAATGCCCCGAATCTGCATGATGGGGGAATGCCCTCCTCTGAGCCGCTGCTTCCGGCCCCGCCGGCAGTGACTGGCGCCAGCAGGTACCTCGCGGAGACACGCGCGTTTTTCGCCGCCAGGGCCGCCACCTGGGATACCAAGTTCGGCGACGACATGCCCGCGTATGCCGCCGCCGTCGCCCAGGCGGGCATTCCCCCGGGCGGCACCGTGGCCGACGTCGGCTGCGGCACCGGCCGGGCGCTGCCCGCCCTGCGCCAGGCGGTCGGCCCGGACGGCGCCGTGATCGCGATCGACGTCACACCGGAAATGCTGCGCGAAGCGTGCTGCGCGGGCCGGCGCGGGGACGCCGGCCTCGTACTAGCCGACGCCCGCAGGCTGCCGCTCGCCGACGCCTGCGCCGACGCGGTGTTCGCCGCCGGGCTTGTCAACCACCTGCCCGACACCGAAGCCGGGCTGGCGGAACTCGGCCGGGTCACCCGGCCGGGCGGGCTGCTCGTGCTCTTCCACCCGTCAGGGCGTGCGGCGCTGGCCGCCCGGCACGGCCGGACCTTGAGCCCGGACGAGCCGCTGGCCGCCGTTCCGCTTGAGCGCCTGACCCGGGCTTCCGGATGGCGGCTGACCACCTACGACGACGCCGCGGACCGGTTTTTCGCGCTGGCCATCCGCGACTGACCGCTGACGCCGGCCAACCGATTCCGAAAGCTCTTCAGCGCTAGGGACTTGTGATCATGTCGAGGAAGTCGAGCGCGGCCCGCGCCGTCGCCTTGCGCCAAGCGATCAGGACCGCGTCGAAACCGGTGCCCTCGCACTTGGCCTCCATCGCGCGGACGATCGGCGTGAGGACCTCGCGCTGCGTGCGGAGCAGTTCGGCGGGATCCTCTCCCGCACGGTCGAGCAGGGCCAGCTTGAGCAACAGCTGCGAACGGATGTCCCGCACGTGCTCCACCGGAGTCCGGAGCCAGTGCCGCGCGGCGGCGCGGCCCTCCGGCGTCGGGGCGTACAGGGTCCGCTGTGGTCCCAGGCCCTGCTCCGTGCCCTCGGGCTCGATCAGGCCGAGGTCGAGGAGGCGGCCGATCGAACGATAGATGACGGCCTTCGGAATGTGCCAGACTCGGCCGAGCTCACCGTCGGGCGCCGTTAGCTGGGCCAGCGCGAAACCGTGCTGAGGCTGCTGGCTGAGGATGGAGAGCGCGAGCCACTCAGGCACCGATAGTGATGGTTGCTCGTCCATGGCATCGAGCGTAGCGGCCTCGCGGCCGTGGCGGCCTACCTGGCTAAAACGGATAAGGGGCGATGTCGCCGCGCATAGTGACCCAGCGTGTCTCGGTGAAGGCGTCGAGGTTGGCGGTACCGCCGAAGCGGGTCCCCGTTCCTGAGTCGAGCACGCCGCCGAACGGCACGTTCGGCTCGTCGTCGACCGTCTGCTCGTTGATGTGCACGATGCCGGTCGGGATGCGGCGGGCCAGGTCAAGGCCGCGCATGACGTCCCTGGTGAGGATGCCGAGCGAGAGGCCGTACTGGGTGCGTGCCGCGAGCTCGGCGGCCTCGTCGGCGCTGGCGAACCGCACCACGGGGGCGACGGGGCCGAATACCTCGTTGGCGTAGGCGGGCATCTCAGGGGTGACGTCAGCCAGCACGGTGGGCCGATAGAACAGGCCGTCGTACGTGCCGCCCGCCGCGAGCTTCGCACCAGCATCGGTGCTGCCGGTGACCAGCGCGTGGACCTTGTCCCGCTGGCGCTCGTCGATGATCGGCCCGAGCGCGACCTGGCCGCTGGCCGGGTCGCCCACCGGGAGGTGCGCCGCCTTGGCGGCCAGCGCCGCGACGTAATCGTCGTAGATGGCCTCATGCACTAGGTGGCGTCCGGTGGTCATGCAGATCTGGCCCTGGTGCAGGAACGATCCCCAGGCGCCGGCGGACGCCGCCCGGTCCAGGTCGACGTCGTCGAGGATGATCAGCGCGGAGTTCCCGCCTAGTTCGAGGTGGACGCGCTTGAGGTGACGGGCGGCGAGCTCACCGACGCGGCGGCCCGCGGCGGTCGATCCCGTGAACGAGACGATCCGGACCAGCGGGTCGGTGATCACGGCCTCCCCGGCGTCCACGCCGCCCGGCAGCACATGCAGCAGGCCCTCGGGGAGCCCTGCCTCCTCGAAGACGCGGGCGAGCGCCACGCCGCCGCAGACGGCGGTGCGCGGGTCAGGCTTGAGCACGACAGCGTTGCCAAGCGCGAGCGCGGGAGCCACCGAGCGGATGGCCAGGATCTGCGGGAAGTTGAACGGCGCGATCACGCCGACCACCCCGGCGGGAACCCGCTCGGCGAAGCTGAGCCGGGGCTGCTCGCTGGGGATCAGCTCACCGTACGGCCGGGACGGCAGCGTAGCCGCCTCATAGACCTCGCCGGTCGCGACGTGCGTTTCGAACTGGGCGGCGGGCCCGATCTTGCCGCTCTCCCTGATGACCCACTGCTCGATCTCCGCGGCGTTCGCCAGCCAGATGCCGGCCGCGCGGCGCAGTAGCGCCGACCGCTCGGTGTGCGGAGTGGCGGCCCAGGCCGGCTGTGCCGCGGCGGCCAGCCGCGCGGCGCGGGCGACGTCGGACGGGGCGGCTATCCCGGTCCGGCCGAGCACGTTGCCTGTCGCCGGCTCTGTGACAGCGGCCTCGCCGCCGGCCGGGGTGACCCAGCCGCCGGAGTAGACCCGGCCCCGCCAGTTCTCCGCGTCGAGAAACGCCATCGTTCGCTCTCCCGGCTCTCGGTGGTCACAGTGGGACCACCGTAGCGGAATCGTCCCCTCCCCGCGACCTTTGTCGGATCGCCCAACTGGACCTGCCGCTAACTTGTCAGGCGGCCTCTTGGCGGGCCGGCTGGCCCGCCCTAGGCTCGTAGTCACACTGGGACTACAACGCGGAGGCATCAGATGGGCCTAGCGGACGAGATCAAGGCGCCGATCCGGCACGCGGATCGCTTCTTCATCGGCGGGGAATGGGTGACGCCCTCGTCCGCCGCCACGATCGACGTCATCGACTCGCACACCGAGGACGTCTATCTGACCGTGGCCGAGGCCCAGGCGGCCGACATTTCCCGGGCAGTCGGCGCCGCGCGGGCGGCGTTCGACCAAGGCCCGTGGCCGCGGCTGACGCACGCCGAACGGGCGGCGTACCTGCGCGCGCTCGGCGAAGAGGTGGTCAAGCGGGCCGAGGACATCGCGCAAATGTGGCCGCGGGAGTCGGGCGTGCTGCGGACCGTCGCGGGCGGCGCGGCGTTCGGGGCCAGGCACACCTTCAACTACTACGCGGACCTGGCCGACACGTTCGCCTGGGAGACGCCGAGGCGGCCGGCCCGCGGCGGCTTCGGGCTCGTCGTGAAGGAGCCGGTAGGCGTGGTCGGTGCGATCATTCCGTGGAACGCCCCGATGGGCCTGATCAGCATGAAGCTCGCCCCGGCGCTGATCGCCGGGTGCACGGTCATCCTGAAGTCCTCTCCCGAGGCGCCCGGCGAGGGGTACGTGATCTCCGAGGCCGCCGAGGCGGTCGGGCTGCCGGCCGGGGTGCTCAACGTGGTCACCGCCGACCGTGAGGTCTCAGAACTGCTCGTCCGCGACCCCCGGGTCGACAAGATCACCTTCACCGGGTCCACCGCCGCCGGACGCCGCATCGCCTCGATCTGCGGCGAGCGGATCGCCCGCTGCACCCTGGAGCTCGGCGGGAAGTCCGCCGCGGTCATCCTCGACGACGCGGACATCGAGACCGCCGCACAGTCGCTGGCGATGGCCGAGTGCCTGCTGTCCGGCCAGGTCTGCGCGTCGCTCACCAGGATCGTGGTCACCAGGCCCAGGCACGACGAGATGGTCGAGGCGCTCGCCGCGGCGTTCTCCAAGGTCAAGGTCGGCGACCCGTTCGACGCCAGCAGCCAGATGGGACCGCTCGCGGCGCAGCGGCAGCGGACCCGGGTGGAGGGTTATATCGCGAAGGGCGTCGAGGCCGGCGCGGTTCTCGCCACCGGCGGCGGCCGGCCGAAGGACCTCGACCGCGGGTGGTACGTCGAGCCCACCGTCTTCGGCAACGTCGACAACAGGTCGGTGATCGCGCAGGAGGAGATCTTCGGGCCGGTCCTGTCCGTGATCCCGGCCGAGGACGAGAACGACGCGGTGCGCATCGCCAACGACACGATCTACGGGCTGCACGGCGCGGTGTACACCAACGACGTCGAACGGGCGCGCGAGGTCGCCGGGCAGATGCGAACCGGGGCAATCGGCCACAACGGGTTCAAGTCGGACTTCGACATGGGGCACGGCGGGTTCAAGCAGTCCGGCATCGGCCGCGAAGGCGGGGTGGACGGCCTGCTGCCGTTCCTGGAGTCCAAGGCAATGCTGCTCGACGGCCCGACGGCCGCTTACCAGGGCACGGATTTCTAGCCGCAAAGGACGAAGATCGATGATAACCGCAAGTGATGGCGTGGCGGCTGAGGGCCTTATCAGCACCCCGCTGCTGATCGCGGGCGAGGAGCGGCGCACCGCCGCCACCTTCCCCGTCTACGACCCCGCGCACACGGGCGCGATCATCGGGCACGCCGCCTCGGCCTCGGCTGACGACGCCCTGGACGCGGTCGCGGCCGCAGCGGCGGCCTGGCCGGCCTGGGCGGCGCTGTCCGCCGCCGAGCGCGTCGGGATCGTACTCAAGGCGCTGGACGGCCTCGACTCCGACGCCGACGCGCGCGCCGAGATCCTGTCCCGCGAGAACGGCAAGGTCAGGTTCGAGGCCGCGATCGACCTGATGGTCTTCGCCGGACGGTTCCACCAGGCCGCCGAGTACGCCCCGGAACTCGACGTCGCCGAGCACATCGCCGGCCCGCCGTTCAGCACCACGATCACGAAACTCCCGGCCGGCGTGGTCACGATCATCTACCCGTTCAACTGGCCGCTCGCGATCCTCGCGGCGTCCCTGCCGGCCGCGCTGATGTCCGGCAACACCGTGATCGTGAAGCCGCCGCCCAGCACGCCGCTGTCCTCGGTGCGGACCCTCCAGCACGTCGTGCCCAAGCTCCCACCCGGGGTGCTGAACGTCGTCACGGGCGCCGACGAGGTGGTCGGCCCGATCGTGGTCGGCGACCCGCGCGTCAGGCACGTGTGCTTCACCGGCAGTGTCGGCGGCGGGAAGCGGATCATGGCGATGGCGGCCGCCAACCTGGCGAACGTGACGCTCGAGCTTGGCGGCAACGACCCCGCGGTCGTGCTCGAGGACGCGAACCTGGACGAAGCCGCGTTCGCGAGGATGAGCGGCGCCACGTTCATGACCACCGGCCAGGTCTGCATGGCGCTCAAACGGCTGTACGTGCCGCGCCGCCGGTACGACGAGGTCGTTGACGGGCTGCGCGGCACGCTGCTAAACGCGAAGGTCGGCCCGGGGCTCGACCCGGCGACCACGTTCGGCCCGCTCAACACCGCGCGTCAGCGCGACTACGTCACCGGGCTGAACGAGCAGGCGCGGGCGGGCGGCGCGGAGGTCCTGACGTTCGGCGAGTGCTCCGTCGACCCCGCGAGCGGTAACTACCTGCTCCCCTCGCTGGTCCTCAACCCGGCACCCGAGCTGGGGATCGTGAACGAGGAACAGTTCGGACCGTCGCTGCCCGTCATCGCCTACGACAGCGAGGAAGAGGCCGTCGCGCTCGCCAACCAGACATGGTCCGGGCTCTGCTCGTCGGTGTGGTCGGCCGACACCGAGCATGCGATGAAGATCGCCAAGCAGCTCCGCACCGGTGTCACCTTCTTCAACAACCACAACGCGACCGCGGTAGACGAGAGGGCGCCCTTCGGCGGGTTCAACCAGAGCGGCATCGGCCGCGAACTAGGCCGCGAGGGCATGCGCGACTTCACGGAGACGCACGTCATGGCAGTCCCCGCAGAGAGTTAGGAACAGCCGGGTCCCCTGCCGGGCGCAGGGCCGCCCCGCGACAGGACACCACGCGCCCCGCAAGCACCCTTCGCACCAGCAGGACCCTCGCGCCGCGGTTCACCGCTGGTCCGTGCATCTTCCCGCTGGGCTAGGTGCTCCGACTCGCGCTAACGTGGATCGCTTTCCATGGCCCGCCATGGAAAGCGATCCACGTTCATCGAATTCGGCTGCCGGACCACCGATTACCTGTCATAGCCGCAGTTCGCGCGCCAGCGGGGGACATCGCGAGACCGCCCTCGCAGTCGCTAGTCGATCGTGACGGCGCCGCCGTCGGCGTTGACGGTGATCCTGTAGTGGGACGAGGAACTGGTGGTCACTGTGATCGCGGACGGCTGGCCGGGGCCGTTTTGGTCGATCTGGTCCACCGTCTCGGGGATGTTGTCGACGCGGTAGCTGTAGCCGCCGGGCAGCTGCAGCGTCACGTTGCCGCCCTCCGTGGTGACGTTCAGGTTCGACGGCGGCGTGCTGAGCTGGAGGTCGACGCTGGCGCCACCGCTGTCCACGGTTATGTTCTGCGCCGCCAGTGTGCCGGCGACGTTCCCACCGGGGAAAGGACCATTCTGTCCGTCGGTGTTGAGGCTGACGTCGCCGGTCAGCCCGTCAACTGTCAGGTTTCCGCCTCCGGTCTGCAGGGTCGCGTCCGATATGCCGGTCGCCGTCACGTTGCCGCCGTTGCTCGTCACCGTCACGGGCACCTGCGGCGGAACGTCGACGGTTGAGCTGAGCGCGCAGTTGAAACCGGGGCAGGCGAAATCGATCCTGGTCCCGGCCGCCGTCTGCGCCGTCGCGAGAGTGGGGCGCTGGCCTGAGTAGGTCAGGCCGTACCAGACGGTGCCAGCGCCGGTGAACTGCGCCGCGCTTGGCGCGACGCCGCCCTGCAGGGTCACATCACCGCCGTATACGTTCATGGCGAGCCCGCCGCTGACGCGCACCGGGGAGTAGCTCACCGTGTAACTTCCCTGGGATGCCTTGCTGATGATCCCGAAGCAGGTCCAGGCGAGCAGGGTGAGCGAAAGCGGGACGCCCAGCAGCAGGATGATCCGGCGCGCGGGCGTCATGAGCAGCTCGCGAGCAGCGGGCTGGGCGGCGGCCGGCAAGAAATTGATCATGAGGTGACCCCATTCAGGTAATGGAGGACCGCGAGCACGCGGCGGTGTCCGTGCTCGCCCGACGCGAGTCCGAGCTTGCTGAAGATGCTGTTGATGTGCTTTCCGACGGCGCCGCCGCTGACGATCAGCGTCTCGGCGATATCGGAGTTGGACCGGCCTTCTGCCATCAGCGCGAGCACTTCGCGCTCGCGGCTGGTCAGCACGCTGAGGGGGTGGCGGCTGCGGGCGAGCAGTTGGGCCACGACCTCGGGGTCCAGCGCGCTGCCGCCGTCGGCTACCCGCAGCAGCGCGTCGAGGAACTCCGACACGTCGGCCACCCTGTCCTTGAGCAGGTACCCGACGCCGTGCGGACTCCCGGCGATCAGCTCGGTCGCGTACCGTTCTTCCACCCACTGCGACAAGACGAGCACGCCCGTGTCCGGCCACCGGTTACGGATCACGAGCGCGGCACGCAGCCCCTCGTCGGTGAACGTCGGCGGCATCCTGACGTCGATGACGCACACGTCGGGGCCGCACGCATCCACGGCGCGCATCAGCTCCTCGGCATCGGTCGCGGCGGCGACAACCTGATGGCCGGCCTCCGCCAGCAGGCGGGTCAGCCCCTCGCGCAGCAGGACAGAGTCCTCCGCGATCGCTACCCGGAGCATGGCAGCTCCGCCGCGATGATCGTCGGCCCGCCGTACGGAGACTCCACGGTCAGCCGGCCATCGACGCCGCTGACCCGGTTAGCCAGGCCGGAAAGCCCCGCGCCATTCGGGTCGGCGCCGCCGATTCCGTCGTCACTGATCATGACGGCGAGCGTGCCGGGATAGCCGTGCCCCTCGACCACGACCTTCGCCTGGCTGGCCCGCGAGTGCTTCGCGACGTTCGTGAGCGCCTCGGCGACGACGAAGTAGGCGACGGCCTCCACCAGCGGCTTCGGCCGGACCGGCATGTCGACGTGCACCTCGACGGGCACCGGGCTGCGCGCGGCCAGGCCGGATAGCGCGGCATCGAGGCCGCGATCGGTCAGGACGGGCGGGTGCACTCCCCGGACCAGGTCCCGCAGCTCGGTCAGCGCGGCCTTCGCCTGCGCGTGAGCCGAGTCGACCAGGTCCCTCGCCGCGTCGATGTCGTCGCTGAACCTCGCCCTGGCGCGGCCCAGCTCCATCGCGAGCGCGACCAGCCGCTGCTGCGCGCCATCGTGCAGGTCGCGCTCGATCCGCCTTCGTTCTGCTTCGGCCGCGTCCACCACCCGCTCCCGGCTGAGCTCAAGCTCGGCGACGCGGGCGGCCAGGCCGCCTGGCGGCCCGAGCAGCTGCCGGGCCAGCGCTGCGTCCGCGACCGCCAGGCCCCTGGTCACCTGGGGCGCGGCTAGCAGCACGAGCAGGCCGGCCACTGCCACGAACACGGCCTTCGTTTCGTGCAGCGTGCTGCCGTCAACGTGGAAGCCGCCGCCTGGCAGCGACCAGTCGAACAGCGGCAGCGTGACCATGATCAGCCCGAAGGCCCATACGCCTAGCGTGACGAACGCGGCCGCCGCGCTGAGCGGCCCGCGCAGCACCGCGTAGCTCACCTCGCGCCAGGTAGCACGCTCGCTGAGCTTGGCCAAGCGCGGCAGCAGCCGCAGCCGGTACCCGCTGCGCGTGCCCGCTGGCCAGGGGGGGATCCGTTCGCCGAGCGTAACCGCGAACCTCGCCCGCTCGGCGCGGGCAAACCAGTCGGTAAACCGCAGCGTGGTGCCGAGTATCGGCATGCCGACCAGTGCCACCGGGAGGCCAAGCGCGCCGAACACGAGCCCGGGCACGACGATCCAGACGACAACGGCGCCGACGCACACGCCGATGAAGTGGTGGATGAACGCCAGCCAGGTGCGCGGCGACACTAGGTCCCGAACGAAGTACATGCAAGTGACGCTAGGCCATCGGGGTCGGCGCCCGCCATCATCCGGTCTTCCGGATGCGGGGTAATGCTAGCCCTACCCCCGCGCGCGCCGGGCACGGTGACGCGGCGAGCGGAGGCGGATAGTGACACCACCCTCCGTTCAGGATAAATATCATTCTTTTTTCCGAACGAAGGGTGGTTCACTCCGGGCTAGACGCTGGCGCGGTCCCCGGTTCAGGCGATGTGCACGTCGCCGTGGACGTCGCGAAGCTGGACGACCTTGTCCGCGCGTCCGGAGAACACGTTGACGACGCCGTTGTCCCCGGCGGCCGCCGCACGGATCTGCTCCCACAGCGCGCGGATCTGCGCGCCGAACTCCGGGTCCCGCTCGCAGGCCAGATCCAGCGCGCGGGCGAGCTCGGCGGAGCCTTTCTCGTCCCGCGCGGCTTCGAGCGCCGCTCGCGCCGCGGGCTGGTCCAGGAACTTCTCCCGTATCCGCCGCACGAGCGCCGTCAGGCAGTCCCTGGCCTGGTCGGTCAAAGACTCCGCGGTTTTGCCCGCGACCGCGGTCGCTATCGCCAAGGTGACCGGGTCGGTCATGCCGCGCCTCCGTATAGTCCTCGGTCACGCCTGGGAAGCGGTCGCTCCAGCCGCTCGTAGCCGGTTGCGCACGGACCGCGCCTCAGGCACGCCGATCTGTTCGAAGAGGTCGAGCGCCTTGCGCCAGTGCTTCCTCGCGGCCGCGCCGCCTTCGGTCTGCAGCAAAACGTTCCCGAGGCCGTCCCAGGCGAGCGCCTCCTGGTAGACGTCACCGATCCGCCGGCTGATCTCCAGCGCCGAGCGGTAGTCGTTGAGTGCCGCGGAATGGTTCCCGGTCTCAAGGTGGACGTTACCCGTGCCGCAATGGGACCTAGCCTCCTGGTACGGTTCCGCGAGTTCGTGCGCGAGGACGAGAGCTTTGTGATGATGATTAAGGGCTTCTCCGTAATGACCGACATGGTAAAAGGCCATTCCTATGTTGTTGAGAGCGTCAGATTCACACCGGCGGTCGCCGATGTCGCGGTATATGCGCAGTGCGTTTCGATAGTGTTTCAGTGACCGGTCATACTGTCCGGCACTCTGGCACAGGTTGCCGATATTATTGAGCAGGATGGCCTCTCGTTGCCGGTCCCCCAGTCCGCGGACGATTATCATCACTCGCTGGTAGTAGTCGAACGCCTCATCATGAAAGCCTCTTTGCTGCTGGACTTCGGCTATGTTGTTCAGCGTGTTGGCCTCGCCGCTGGGATCTCCGGTCTCCTGGTAGATCAGGAGAGCCTCATTCAGCCGCGTCAGGGCATCCTCGTACCGGCCGATATGCAGCAACGGAATCGCCCCGTGGCCGAGAGCGTCGGCTTCTCCGTGGCGGTCATAGATCGAACGCCATATGGCGAGCGCTTCATCGTGCCGCGAAAGCGCTTCCTGAAAACGCGATGACTGCCACAGGATCAGGCCCATACAGTCGAGGATGTCGGCCTCGCCGACCCGGTCCGCCCGGGCGCCGGCAATCCTTAGCGCGTCGTACGCGCATTCTAGGGCTTCAGCATAGCCGCTCGTCCGACTCAGGATGAAACACAACTCGGTCAATGCTCTGGCCTCGCCCGCGCGATTTCCCGTTTCCCGCCAGATGCGGACCGCCAGGCGATGGGCGGTCGCCGCATGCTCCCAGTAACCCCAGGTGTCCAGGAACCCCGCAAGAACATGCGGAAGCAGGGCAGCGTGCGTCGGCCAGCCATGCCGGCCGGCGTACTGCATGACCCGCAGCAGGTTAGCGCGCTCCGCCTCTACCGATTTCCTGGCATCGTCGCGGCCGGTAAACGAGGGCAAGTTCGCGGGAATGTACGTGAAAATGGCGTCCAGCCGACGGTGAAATGGGTAAGCGACACGATCTGCCCGATCGGCCAGGCAAAGATAGTAGTCGAGCATCCGGTTCACGGTACGCTGCCTGTCCTGCTCGCTGTCTTCGAGCTCGGAAAGCTGGCGTGCGTATTCGCGGACCAGGTCATGGAACGTGAAGCGGCCGGGCTCCCGCTCTTCGAGCAGGTGATGATCGAGCAGCACATCGAGGGCCCGCTCGGTCGCCGCGAGTGATCCGCTGTCCGCGGCGGCCGCGGCGGCGTAGACCGAGAAATCGAGACCGGGATGCAGCGCGAGCTGGCGGAGCAGCCTTTGCTGATCACCAGTCAAATAGCGGTACGAGAGATCCAGCGAGCCAGCTAGTTCCCGGTCTTCAGCGCTGATTTCGCCCAGACGTTGCTGGCTGCGCAGCAAACGAGCCGCGAGGTCTGCGATGCTCCAAGCGGGATGATTACGGAATCGGCCGGCCGCGAGCTGAATCGCAAGGGGGTGATAACCGCACATGCCCACGATACGCGAGATCGCGATAGGGTCCTGGACCCGTTCGGAACCCGCGACGCGGACGAACAGGGATGCCGCCTCATCTGGACGCATTACGTTAAGGGGGACCCAGAATATGCCGGGTAGCCCGATCATCCGCCGACGGCAGGTAATAAGGACCAGGCAACTGGAGGAGCCCGGCAGCAGAGGCCGGATCTGGTCCGAGCTGTCGGCGTCTTCGAGAACTATCAGTGCCCGCCGGTTCACGAGCTTGGTCCGCCACAGCGTGGCGCGTTCTTCAAGCGTGCCAGGAAGTTCCTGGGGCGGCGTGCCCAGGGTGCGCAGCAGTGTGCCAAGACCCGCCGTGGGATCAACGGGTTCCTCGATCGGGTCGTGTGTGTGCAGGTGCAGGTAGAACCGGTCCGGGTAACGGTCGCCGAGAAGATGCGCGGCATGGATGGCGAGCGTGCTCTTGCCGATCCCGGCCATACCGCTGATCGCCACCACCGTCACGCTTCCCCGACCAGACTCGGTGTTGATCAGGCCAAACAGTTGCTCGAGTTCGGCCGCGCGGCCAGTGAAGTGCGGATTGTCTCGCGGCAGGCTGTCCGGCTTTGGGTCACGCGGGAGTTGCCGGGCGGGTGGTTCATCAAGTTCCGGATCCGCGTTGAGCATCCGCTGGTGCAGGAGGCGCAGGGCCGCGACGGGCTCGCTTCCGATTTCCTCGACGAGACGGCTGTGGGTGCGCCGGTAAGTTTCCAGGGCCTCGCTCAGCCGCCCCGTGCGGTACAAGGCGATCATGAGATGGCTCACGAGTGCCTGGTCAGAAGGATGTTGGGTGACAAGATCGGAAACTTCTCCGATCAGCGCCGCATGGCGGCCCAGGCGTAGCTCACACTCGATCCGGTCGCGAATCGCGTCCAGCCGTTCTTCCTCGAGGCGCGCGCGTACCCCTTCTGCCCACGTGCCGCCGAGGCCGGTAAGCGGCGTGCCCCGCCACAGATCGTCCGCCTCATGCAGCAGCGCGGCCGCCCGGTCGTCATCGCCGTGCTCGACCGCGGCGCGCGCTTGATTGCGCAGCTCGCGGAACTGGCCGAGATCAACCGTGTCGAAACCCGCGTCCAGGATGTAGTAACCAGAGCGTCGGCGCAGCCACGCCCGGTCCTCCCCCACCGCGCTTTTCAGGTCCCTGCGCAGCCGTGAGATATAGACGTACAGCGAGGCGAGAGCGCTGTCGGGTGGATTCCCTTCCCACACCACGTCGATGAGGCTGTCTGAAGAAACCGGCTGGCCGGCCCTCCACAGCAAGATCGCGAGCACGCAGCGTTCCTTAGGGGAGCCGAGATCGTAACGCTGACCGTTGACCCACAGTTCGACGGGGCCCAGTATGCGGAACTCCACCGCGATCGCCCCCGATCCCTCTGTGAATTCCGTCATACGCTCTCAGGTCGGCACGTTCCCCGCCATTTCACCCGTCAACATGTTGATCACTGATCGTTACCGAATAGTTGCTTATAGCCGCAAGATGCCGTCAAGGGCGCTGCAAGGTTTTCGCCCAGGCCCGGCCCGCATCGTGGAACTGAAGGCGGATCGAAAGTTACTGGAGGGCCAAAGAGTGCCATGTCTAGCTTGGAATGGCGTCAGGTGCCGATAGGCCTTGATGCTCAACGATGGAGTACGCGCACCGGATGTAAGACGGTGCTCGTAGTGGTGCACACGGTGACAACTGGCCAGAGACTCGCCGACATCGTTCGGCTAGTGGAATCCGACCTGCGGATCCAGGTGATTTTCACCGCCGCTCCGGACGTTTTCAGCAATGGCGTATCCGACCTGCTGCGCGACCTCGGCGGCCTGATCATTTCATGGGAGCAGGCGACCCGGATCACATTCGACCTGGCGCTGGCGGCCGCCTACGGATCGGTGCACGAATTGCACGCACCGCTCATCGTCATGCCGCACGGCGCGAGCTATAACAAGCTAGCGGTGCGGTCACGAGCCGGCGGTGCGGTGGCGAGCCGCGGCGTGTACGGACTGGATCCGCAGAGTCTCGTTCAGGGCGGAAGCGTGGTGGCGGCGGCGATCGTTTTGCCGCACAGGGCCGATCTGGCTGTGCTCGGCCGCCAGTGCCCGCAGGCCCTGCCGGTCGCGGTGGTGGCAGGTGATCCGTGCTATGACCGGATACTCGCGAGCCGGTCGCTGCGGCCGCGGTACCGTCGTGCGCTCGGCGTGGATGACACGCGCAAGCTCGTGGTGACCACGTCCACCTGGGGTTCCCGGTCACTATTCGGCCAGGCGGCCGACCTTATCGAACGGATGCTCGCCGAACTTCCCGCGGAGCAGTACCGTGTCGTCACCTTGATCCATCCGAACGTCTGGTTTGGTCATGGTCCGCGCCAGGTACGCGCGTGGCTAACGGATGCCGTCAGCCGCGGGCTCGGGCTCGTGCCGCCGATGTCGGATTGGATGAGCACGCTAATAGCGGCCGACCTGGTCGTGTGCGACCAGGGCTCGGTCGGCGTCTACGCCGCCGCGGCCGGAGTGCCTGTCGTTCTCGCTCAATTCGCCGGCGACGACATCGCTCCAGGCTCGGCGAGCGCCCTACTGGCAGCGTCAGTTCCCCAGCTGCGCATGGACCGTCCGCTAGCGGAGCAGTTCGCCAGCGCCGCGGCCGGGTTTTCTGTCTGTGAAGCGGTGGCGGCACGCGTCACCTCGGAGCCTGGCGGCTTCCACCGGAACATGCGGCGGCTGATGTACCGCACGCTGGGACTCGCGCAGCCAGCCACGGTGCCCGCGGCAGGCCCGGCCGCCATTCCCGTTCTCGTCCAGAACCCTCAGTGGAGTGATTGAAGTGGCGAGCAAGATCGTCGTAGCCGGCGTCACCAGCCTTTACATGTCGGTGGGCGTCGAAGAGTTTCCGCTGGAGTACGCGCCAGCCGCCGCGGCGCCAGCCTGGATGCGCGCGGGCGTGACGGGATCGGCGGGGCATGTCGCACAGATTCTGCGCAGGCTGGGTGATGAAGTGAAGCTGTGCACGCTCGTCGGACGCGACCCGCCCGGCCTGGCGATCAGGGCGGATCTGAGCGCCGGCGGGCTCCTCGGCCAGGGCGTCGTCGACAACGGGGCCTCCTCGATCGGCGTGGTCCTGGTGGCCGCCGACGGCCGCAGGATGGGGTTCCCGTACTTGGCCGCGGTCAACGCGGTCGGCTACCCCGCGGAGACGTTCATCAGGCAGGCCGAAGGCGCGGACCTGGCGGTGCTGACGAACGCGAGGTTCGTCCGCCCGCTCATCCGGCACGCGACACAGCTGAACGTGCCGGTCGCAGTCGACACCCACGTGATCTCCGACGTCGACGACACCTACAACCGGCCGTGGCTCGAGGTCGCCGACATCGTGTTCTGTAGCCACGAGCGACTACCTTGCTCGCCGCGGGAGTGGGTTGCCCGGGTGTTCGGGCGGTATCCCGGTTGCGGTGTGGTCGGCGTGGGCCGCGGACCCGACGGCTGCCTGCTCGGCCTGCGGGACGGCACGGTGGTGCTCGCGGAGGCGCTGGCGCCGCGCGGAGTGGTGAGCACCGCCGGCGCGGGAGACGCGCTGTTCGCCTCGTTCCTGCACGCGTGGCTCGCCACCGGCAATCCGGTCGACGCGCTCGAGGCAGCGGTGCTGCACGCCGGGTGGAAGATCGGCGACACGCTCCCTGGCGCGTCGTCGCTGACCGCGCCCGAGCTCGCCGATCTGCGGCGGACGCACCGGGTACGGACATCGGTGAGCCACTGGGACAGCAGGCGGACCTTCACGTCGGGCCCGGGGCGCCGCGGGCGCCAGGGTCGTCCAGCCGGGCCAGGCGCTCACGAACCTGCCCGGTCCGCGGGGAGCTGATCCTGGTCAGGATTTGCGCGGCGGCCTCGTACTTTTGCCGGGCGTCCGCGGGCCGCCCGGCGCGCTCAGCGAGGCTGCCCAGTGCCATCAGGGCTTCCGCCTCACCGCGAGCCGAGCCAATGTCCCGCATGCGGCCTAGCGCGGTTCGCAGGTCGCCGTCGGCGGCGGCGTGCTGCCCGGCGTGCTCGAGAGCCAGGCCCAGCCTGATTCGGACAAGAGCCTGATTGTACGGATCGGCGATGTCAGCGAGGAGGGAACTGGCCTCCCGCAGGCTGGCTACCGCTTCCGCGGCACGGTCCGCGCTGGTGAGCACGTCACCGAGATCGCTCAGCGTGAGAGCGACCTTCCGACTGGAGGCGAGTTCACGGTACGTGCGCAGCGCTCTGGTGAAGTAGTCAATAGCATCGTCGGTACGGCGCCGGGCTACAGCCACGAAGCCGAGCCTGCGCATGCAGCCAGCCGCACGGTCAGCGTTGCCCATACGCTGCCACGCTCGCAGCGCCTGCTGGAAGTATGTGTCGGCGGCATCGAGCTGGCCGAGGTCCATGACGGCCAACCCAATGCGGTTGAGCATCTTCGCCTCGCCTAGTCGATCACCGCAATCACGGGACGCTTTCAGGCCTAGCCGGTCGAATTCCAGACGCTCCCCGTACCGGCCGTTATAGAGGAAGAGAGGCCACATCGCGTCCGCGAGTTGCCACGCCACGGCGGGAAATCCCTGCGTGGCCGCGGACCGCGCCGCCGTCATCACCTCGGGCAGCTCATGATCCAGCCATTCCAGCGCGCTGCCGGCATCGGGGAACCGAGCCGGCTCAGACGGCGGGTACCGGATGTCGCGGTGCTGATCATGGCGGTACGGTGCGACGATCTGGCCGGCGGTCGTCACCGCCGCCATGTACCAGTCCAGTATGCGCCGCAGCGCGGCGTCCCGCGCCGCCCGCGATTCCTCCCGCAACGCCACGTCGCGGGAGTGCACCTTGGTCAGATCGTGGAAACGGTGGGTTCCGCGTTCGGCGTCATCGAGCAGGTTCGCGTCGGTGAGGACGCCAAGCAGCCTCTTAGCCTCGGCATGGGAAACCATCGCGGCCGCGGCCGCGATGGCACTGCGGAAGCGGCCGCCAGGGAACAGGCCCATCAGCCGGTACATCCGCGCCGCTTCTGGTTCGAGTGACTGGTAAGAGACATCGAGCGCGGACCGCACCGCCACATCACCTTCCATCGTGAGCGCGGCCAGCCGACGGCGCTCGTTGACGAGCGCGTCGACCATCTCGCTGATCGGCCACTTTGTGCGAGCGGCGAGGTGTGCTCCCGCTACGCATAGCGCCAGTGGCACCCTCGCTGTGAGCTCGACGAGATCGCGCGCGGCCTGGGGCTCGGCAAGCGTCCGATCGTCGCCGAGGGTACGGCTGAGCAGGTCGAGAGCGGCGTCCGAAGCAAGCCGGTCGATCTGGATGATCCGCGCGCCACGCGTGGCGAGGCCGCCGAGGCGCCGCCTGCTTGTCACCACGGCGGCGCTATCGGTCGAAGGCGGAAGGAGCGGGGAGACCTGGGCCGCGGTAAGCGCGTCGTCGAGGACCACAAGCACCCGTTTGTCTGCGAGCAGCGAGCGGTACAGGGCCGTCAGCTCAGCTAGCTCCGTCGGCACCTCGCGCGGGCCGACACCGAGCGCTCGCACGAACCGGCCGAGTGCGTCTCCGGGACGGCCCGGCCCGTCGGGTGCGTAGCCATGGAGATCTTCGTAGAGCACCCCGTCAGGAAAGTCCTCACGGACGCCATGGCACCAGTGCACGGCCAGTGACGTCTTTCCGATACCCGGCTGCCCGGTCACGACGATGACGCGGCTTCCCCGCGCGGCATCCATTGCCGCCAGGTCTTGCGCCCTGCCCGTGAGCCGGATCGGCGGCGGAAGCTGGCTTGGCGGAGGCAGACTCGATGCGTGCTCGTAGATGCACACGTTCCCGTGGATATCGCGTGCCTGTATGGACGAGCCGTAGATGATTCCGCTGATCTCGTTTCGAGTCTCGGGAATCTTGCTGAAGGCCCCGGCTACTCCCTGCCATTCCGATTCCGCGGGACCGCTACTCATTACACTCGATCCGTTACAAACAGCAACTCGTTCTCAGGCAAAATAAGCGTCCTGGACACTATTTGTCAATAGATATCCGCTTCGGTAAATGAGAGGCTTTCCTGGGTATTGTGATAAAGGTGACGGCGGCGGTTCTTAGCTATTGGAGTGCCTTCTGGGTTCGCGCGCCAGACTCGCCCCAGGTAGAACACGAAGCCCTGAACGCTGACCTCGCCCCTGAAGTACCGTCCACCCCGCCCAGAATGACGACATCGTGAAAACTTTTTTACCACGAAAGCTTTATATAGCTGTAGGTACGAAAACATTCGTGATCATTCTCTTCGCCGCGGCGGAGTTACGAGCGTGACAGGTGCGTGTACTGAGATGGCCCGCCGACGTGCGCCGAACGGGTCTCGGTCGTGCCGCTGAGCGCCCGTTCTGTCAAGGCCCGGGCACGGTTACCCGGGAGGTCGGCAGGCCCACGAGCAACAACTTGCGCAAATCCCCGGATACCTTGTCACTTTAATGCCAGACTGAACCTGCGACTGAACACGTCTCGACATACACAGACATCGAATTACCGTACGAGCCGATCCTCGCGAGGTAAGATCAGCCTTACTCTGCGGTCAGGTAAGCCGGTCCGCAAAGTGACGATTCTCAATAAGGAGGCGAGCGATAGTGATCCTTTCACTTGTAGTGCACTTCTTGCTTCCGCTAATGGTGATGTATTAGTTGGTTCGCATGCGGGAGGTCTTCGTGTCCGGCGAAGACCTTCCGCGCTAGCTTAACGCCCGTCGGCTATGGTCGTCTAGTCCCGAGAGCACTTCGATGTTTCCGCAGGCCGGCTTTCCCTGCATCTCGGGCTCCGGGGCAGATCACCTCCGGATGATAGCGACGTTGTGATCTCCGGTGCTGGCACTCCCACTCCTGTGCCGGGCTCAAGATCGCACGTAGCGCCGAAGGCACTATCGGAAATCGTGTCTGGGCAGCCTTAATACCCTAGATGGATGTCCCTTTCAGCTGCCAATAGCAAGCTGAAAGGGACATCCATTTGCTGGGGGCCGATGCCTGTGCGGGGCCCAGCCCAGGCCGGTTATGTCACGCGGAGGGTGAAGGTCTGGGCCGGGGCACGGCCCGCGGCGTATACCGCGGCGAACGTTAGGACGAACGTGTGTCGGCGGCCGACTTGGCCGGCACGCCGGAGAGGGTGGCGGTGCCGTTACGGGCGGCGCGGAACGTCACGCCCGCGGGGAGCTTGCCCTTTCCCCTTATCACTGGCACCGGGAAGCCCGTTGACCTGCGGAAGACCGCGGCCCGGTGGCAGTTCTGGAACACCAGCCTGACGCCGTAGTGGCGCTCGATGGCGGTGCGCATCGCATCGCTGGCCATCAACCGCAGCAGCTCGCCGCGGGCCGGCTCGTCCGGCGGGGACCTGGTTGTCCGCGAACTCGTCGCCGGTCCCGCGCAGGTCGGCGATCAGTCCGCTGATCAGTGACCATGCTCAGGGCTTGAGTTGGCGGTGGGTCGGCTGGGATCGGCTTGGGGTTGACGGCGGGTCAGGCGGCGGAGCCGCCGGTGGCCAGGCGCATTAGGTCGGTGTCCAGGTCGATGGTGAGCTCTGTGCCGCCCGCGCTGCCGAATTCGTGCTGGTAGCTGTCCCAGGACTCGTCCCTGACCTTGCGGGCGAAGCCGCTTTCCATGAGCAGCACGAGCTCGAGCGCCGCCCGGTCGACGCGCTTGCCCAGGCCCGTGTCGCTCCAGTCCTCTGGCGCGGCGAACAGCGACGTCGGCACCGTCATCGCGCGCAGGAAGGCGAACAGCGCCCGCATCTGGTCGTCGACGACCAGCGCGTGCCTGGCCGTCCCCGCCGTCGCGGCGAGTATCACCGGCTTGGCGATGATCAGGTCGTTGTCCAGTACGTGGAAGAACGAGGTGAACAGGCCGCTGGCACCCGCCTTGTAGACGGGGGCGGCGGCGATGATGCCGTCGGCCTCGGCGAGCGCCGCGATCGCCTGTTCGAGCTTCGGCGTGATCAGCTGGCTGGTCAGTGCGGTCGCGATGTCGGAGGATAGCTCCCGCAGTTCGATCACGCCGACGGTCACCGCGTGGCCGCGGGCGGCCGCCAGCGCTACGACGCCGTCGGCGGCGCGGTCGGCGAGCAGCCTGGTCGACGAGGGGTCGCTGGTCCCGGCGCTGATCACGACGAGCTTGAAGGTGTCGTGTTCCTGCGCGGTGTTCATCGGGGATGAGCCTCTTTCTCGTGATGTGGTTCGGGGTCAGATGTGGTTCGGGGTCAGATGTGGTTCGGGGTCAGACGTGGTTCGGGTCAGCGGGCGAGCTTGCGGCAGATCGCCTCAAGCTGCCTGAGCTCGTCCGCGTTCAGTCCGTCCGTCATGGCGCCGGCGACGCTCCTGGCGTGCTGTCGGCCGATCTGCTGTTGCACCGCCCGGCCCGCGTCGGTGAGCGACAGCCGGACGCCGCGACCGTCGGCGGGGTCGGCCTGGCGCGCGATGAACCCGCGGTCCGCGAGCCTGTCCACCATGCGGGACAGGGCGGGCTGGCTCAGCAGGACGTGCCGGTTCAGCTCGGACAAGCGCACCGGCTCCGGGCACTTGGACAGCGTGTAGAGCACGTCGTACTCGCGCATGGACAGGTCGGTCCAGATATCTTCGGCCGCGAACCGCTTCATGAGCGTGGCGTGCGCGGACAGCAGCGCCTCCCACGCGTCGTTCGCCGCGTGCCTGGTGTCGGCCATCAGATGTCCGGGTACTCCGCCTCGAGGCCGGCCGCGGTGTCCTGGTAGGGGGACGCGCCGGTGACGTTGTCGCCGCGGTTCGCGTTCGGCCGCGGCTGGCGCGGCGGCTCGTCGCCATACTTGGCCTTGACCAGGCTGGCGTGCGTCGGGGCGCCGGGGGTCTGCGGGTCCTTCCTGGCTTCGATCTCCTTGCGCAGCACCGGCACGACCTCACCGCCGAGCAGCTCCAGCTGGTCGAGCACCCTGTGCAGCGGCAGGCCCGCGTGGTCCATCAGGAACAGCTGGCGCTGGTAGTCGCCGAAGTGCTCGCGGAAGGTCAGCGTCTTGTCGATGACCTCCTGCGGGCTGCCCACGGACAGCGGGGTCAGCTCGGCGAAGTCCTCCATGCTCGGCCCGTTCCCGTAGACCGGCGCCTCGTTGAAGTACGGACGGAACTCGCTCTTGGCGTCCTGGGAGTTCTTGGCGATATACGCCTGCCCGCCGAGGCCGACGATGGCCTGCTTTTCTGTGCCGTGGCCGTGGTGGGCGAAGCGCTGCCGGTAGAACCGGATCAGCCGGATGTAGTGCTCCTTCGGCCAGAAGATGTTGTTGGCGAAGTAGCCGTCGCCGTAGTAGGCGGCTTGTTCGGCGATCTCAGGGGAGCGGATCGAGCCGTGCCACACGAACGGCGGCACATCGTCGAGCGGCCGCGGGATGCTCGTGAAGCCCTGCAGCGGAGTGCGGAACTTGCCCTCCCAGTTCACGACGTCCTCGCGCCACAGCCGGTGCAGCAGGTTGTAGTTCTCCAGCGCCAGCGGCAGGCTCTGCCTGATGTCCTGGCCGAACCACGGGTACACGGGCGCGGTGTTGCCGCGGCCGAGCATCAGGTCCATGCGGCCCTTGCTCAGGTGCTGGAGCATCGCGTACTCCTCCGCGATGCGCACCGGGTCGTTCGTCGTTATGAGCGTGGTGCTCGTGGTGACGATCAGGCGCTTCGTGGTCGCCGCGATGAAGGCGAGCAGCGTCGTGGGCGACGACGAGAAGAACGGCGGGTTGTGGTGCTCGCCGATCGCGAACACGTCGAGGCCGACTTCCTCGGTCTTCTGCGCGATCTTGACGATCGCGTCGATCCGTTCCGCCTCGCTGGGCGTCTGGCCCGGCACCGGGTCCCGCGTGATGTCACTGACCGAGAAGATCCCGAACTGCACGGCATGCCTCCTGGCAGAAGATATATGCGTTTGCATGGATCTCTAACAACGCTTCTGCTCTGGTATTCCCCGAGGTCGCCGTGCTTGCGCGTTACGGCTTCAGCGTCGCGGCGGACGCCCGGCCGAACACCGCGATCGCCGCGCGGCGCGGGGTGAGCCGCTGCAGGGCGAAGGCGCTCACCCGGTTCACGGTTCCCGGCACCACGCGGAACCCGCGTCCGAGGGCCCCGAGCGCGGTCGCGGCGACGAGATCGGGAGAGGTGGTGCCTGGCGCCGCCCGGCGGGTTGCGTCCTGGTGACCGGGCGTGGCCACCGCCCCGGCGCAGACGGTCAGCACATCAACGCCGGCCGGCCGGAGCTCGGCCCACAGCGACTCGCCGAGCGAGATCAGGAACGCCTTCGTGGCGCTGTAGGCGGCCAGCCCAGGAACGCCTTGCAGCCCGGCGAGCGAGGATACGAAGACCACTCCGCCGTGCCCGCGTCCGGCCATCTCCGGCAGGAAGGCGTGGGCGAGCAGCATGCTGGCCCGGCAGTTCAGGTCGACGGCGGCGGCCAGTTCGCCCGGCGCGCAGTCGAGAAACCGACCGGCCGGCGTGACCGCCGCGTTGGTGACCACCAAGCCGATCGGCGCGCCAGCGGCTATCGCCGAGATCTCGTCGAGCGCGGCTGGTCCGGCGAGGTCAGCCGCCACCGTGCGCACCTCGACTCCGTGCGCGCGCCGCAGCCGTTCCGCGGTGAGCTCCAGCGGCTCCGGCCGGCGCGCCACCAGGACAAGGTGCACGCCGCGGCGGGCGATCTGATCGGCGAACGCGGCGCCGATACCCTCGGAGCCGCCGGCCACGATCGCCCACGGCCCGTACGCCTGCGCGAACGGAAGCCGGCTCACGTCGCCGCACGCGCCAGCGGAGCGGGGCCGGCCGCCGGGGCGGGCTCGGTGAACGAGTGCTCGCGAGCCATCCGTATCGGCGTGCCGAGCGGTAGCAGCAGCCACGGCAGGTTCAGGGCGAGGACGAAGCTGAAGTGCGGCGACCTGTGCACGCCCGAGTACTCCTCGGACAAGATGATCAGCACCACAACGGACATACTGCCGCACCTAGAACGGAGATTCAGCCGGATGAATGACCCATTCATCTCGCTATAACCAGCTGGAACGGCCATTCATGGGGTGCGGCAGGGGTGGGCGGCGGGGCCGCGCGGCAGGGGTGGGCGGCGGCCCGCGCGGCAGGGGTGGGCGGCGGGGCCGCGCGGCAGGGGTGGGCGGCGGGGCCGCGCGGCAGGGGTGGGCGGCGGGGCCGTGCGGCGGGGGCGCGCGGCAGGGGTGGGCGGGGGGAGTGTGGCCGTGGGCGGGGCGAGCGTGGCTGTTGGCTGAGCAGGGCCGCTCGCGGAGCCGATTGCGCAAGTGATGTCGCTACACCGACACCACTTGCGCAATCGAGGGTCCCTGGCGATGGACACCCAACCGCTACGGCGATTGCGTTGCAAATTTTGATGCAAGTTGCAGAGCGAAACATCCGTCAGGTGACCGATATCGAATCATTGCTCCCAAGCGGGGATGTGATTCCTGCCAATATGGCGGCCATTACGCAGTTTCAGATCGTTTGCGTGGCGGCGCACGTGAGCGGCACGACGGAGGGGTGGCCGTGAGCAGCGTCCTGGCGCGACGGGCAGTGTTTCGCGATGTGTTCGGAGTCGGTGAGTTCCGCGCGTTGTGGGCCTCACAGACCCTGTCGGAGGCCGGGGACAGGCTAGCGCTCATCGCGCTGACCCTGCTGGTTTACGACCGGACCCGGTCGCCCCTGCTGTCGGCCCTCGCCTTGGGGGCGGGATACATTCCCTGGGTCATCGGCGGGCCGATGCTGTCCGGCCTGGGCGACCGACTGCCGCGCAGGGAGGTGATGGTCGCCTGCGACCTGATCCGGGCGGTCCTTGTCACGGTGATGCTGCTGCCGGGGATGCCGGTGCCCGGCCTGGTGGCCTTGCTGTACGCGACGACGATGGCGCAGGCGCCGTTCGAGGCGGCCAGGTCCGCGATCCTGCCCGACCTATTCGAGGGCGAACGGTACGCGCTGGCGGCGGCGGTCATGCAGACCAGCTTCCGGGTGGCACTCGTGGCGGGAGCGGCCGTCGCCGGGATCACGATCGCCTTCATCGGAGCCCGGCCCGCGCTCGGCGTCGACGCCGCCACGTTCGTGGCGTCCGCCGTGCTGGTCAGGTTCGGGACCCGGGCCCGGCCGGCCGCCGCCGGGCCCGGTGGCGGCCGGCCGGCCACCCTGGAAGGGCTCGGCGAAGGCGCCAGGCTCATCCTCGGCAACAGGGCGATCCGCACGCTGATGATGCTCGGCTGGCTGATCGCGCTGTACTCCATCCCCGAGGGCGTCGCCGCCCCGTACGCCGCGCGGCTGGGCGGCGGCCCGGCCGCCGCCGGGCTGGTCATCGCCTCCGGGCAGGCCGGCGCCGTGCTGGTCGCGCCGGTCTTCACCAGGACCGTCGGTCCGCTGACCCGGCTGCGTTGGATGGGGCCGATGGCGGTGTGCACGTGCGCCGTGCTGCCGCTGACCCTCTTCCGGCCGGGCCTGGCCATCTCGATGGCGATCTTCGCGCTGTCGGGCACCTTCGCGATCTACCAGATCACCGCGAACACCGCGTTCGTCGACTGGGTGCCAGCCAGCCGCCGCGCGCAGGCATTCGGCCTGGCCAGTACCGGGACCGTCGCCAGCCAGGGCACGGCGCTCATGCTGGCCGGCGCCGCCGCCCAGGTGTTCCCGCCAGCGACGGTCATCGCCGTGGGCGGCGGCCTGGGCACCCTTACCGCCTGTGGCCTGGCACTGCACTGGCGGCACATTCCGCCCGCGGTCGGGCGGCACTCGGCGCGCCGCACGACCGCGGGGCCGATCGCGGCGGTGGAGAGGCGGCACAGTCCGTTCCGGATAAGTAGAAGGGGAAGCGGTGCGGGACCTGAGCGCTGCGCGCCGGGCGTGATGGCGCGCGGGGCCCGAAGCGTGATAAGTGACAGTCGTGAGCGAGGACAGGCCGGGGGTGGACGCCGGCGCCCCGAACGACGCGAGCGCCCCGAACGACGCGAGCGCCCGGGACGACGCGGGCGACAGCGCGCTGCGGACGGAACTCATCGACGGCATCCGAGCGCATCGCATGGAGTTCGAGAACGCCGGGGAACGCTCAGAACAGATCCGCGCGCTGCCGCGGGAGGCCGCCCAGACGCTGCGCCGGATGGGCCTGTTCTGGCTGAAGACCCCGGGTGAGCTCGGCGGGACACCGCTGACGCCGCTTGAATTCTGCGACGTGATGGAGGAACTCGGGTACGCGGACTCCTCGACGGCGTGGCTGGCGATGGTCGGGAACGGCGGCACAGGGACCGCCGCGGGCTGGCTTCCCGACGCCGGAGTGCGCCGCGTGTTCGTGCCCGGCGGCCCGCGGCCGCTCGTCGTGGGTGTGCCACGGGCGGCCGGCCGCGGACGGCCTGTGGCCGGCGGTTACGTGGTCAGCGGGCGGTGGGGCTTCGCCAGCGGCATCGCGCACGCCGACTGGCTAATCGCGGGCTTCCAGGTGCCGGGGACGGACGGCCGGGCGATGGTGAGCGTGGTTCCCGTGCGGGACATCCAGGTCGTCGACAACTGGCGGGTGGCGGGCCTGCAAGGCACCGGGAGCCCGGATTTCCTGATGGACGAGGTGTTCGTCCCGGCGGAGCTCACCTTCGACAGAGCCGGCGGCGCGGTGCGCGGGGGGGCGCTGTTCCGCCAGGAAGAACACGTGTTCTTGTCCAACGAGGTGCCGCCGCTGTGCGTCGGCATGGCCCGCCGGGCGGTTGACGAGATGACGGAAACAGCAGGCCGCACCGCGCGGTTTCCCGGCGGCCCCGCGGTCAGTGAGCGCGCCGTCTTCCACAAGGAGCTTGGCCGGGCCGCGACCAAGGTCAAGGCGGCCCGCCTGGTGCATCGCGACGCCGTGCTGGCAGCCTGGGAGGAGGCGCTCGCGGGCGGCGGGGCATCCGAGGGCGTGCACGCCGCGGTGACCGCGGCCTCGATCTTCGCCGTAGAGACATGCGCCGAGGTCATCAGCGACCTGTTCAGGTACGGCGGCGGCCGGGTGCTCGCGCTGTCCGGGCTCATGCAGCGGCAGTTGCTCAACGCGCTTGGCGCCCGGCAGCACATCGGGGTCAGCGAGCAGTTCTACGAGGTCGCCGGCAGGCTGCGGGTGCAGGGACGGTTCCCTCGCCCCAAAGCCGTTTCTGGCCGGTAGTTGCCGTCCACAGCGATCTCCGCGCGGCCTTGACGCGCCCGGGTGCGTACCGGAATTCTGCACACATACGCGCGCAGACAGGTAGGCGGCATACCGGCTAGGAGGCCTAGGAGGCCCGTGGTGCCAGACGACGCTCCGCACGAGGAAACCCTTGAGCTTGCCGGCGGACGGGTGCACTTGTTCCGCGGCGGCGCGGGTGAGCCAGTGCTGTTCCTGCACGCCGCGGGCGGTGCCGGGGAATGGAACGAGTTCCACGGGCTGCTCGCGGACGCGGGGTTCGCCGTGGTGGCGCCCGATCATCCGGGGTTCGGGAAGACCGACGACTTCCCCGACGTCGAGGCGATCGACGACCTCGTGTACCACTACCTGGACGTCATGGACGCGCTCGGACTGCGGCGACCGCACGTCGTCGGCGGGTCGTTCGGCGGCTGGATCGCGGCCGAACTCGCCGTCGCGGCGCCGGACCGGATCGGGTCGCTGGTGCTGCTGAGCGCCGCCGGGCTGCGGCTGCCCGATCATCCCGTCCCTGACCTGTTCGCCATGACGCCGGGCCAGCTCGTGACCACGTTGTTCCACAACCCGCCGCCGCCTCCCCCGCCTCCGGCGCAGGGCGCTCCGCCCGACTTCGACGCGATACTCGCCGCCTACCGCGACGCGAGCGCGCTCGCCCGGTTCTGCTGGTCGCCGTACCTGTGCAACCCCAAGCTCGAGCGCCGGCTACACAGGATCAAGGCGCCGACGCTGGTCGTGGCGCCATCCGACGACCGGCTCATCCCCATCGCGCACGCCAGGCGGTACGCGTCGCTGATCCCTTCGGCCCGGTTCACCGAGATCGCCGACTGCGGGCATGCCATGTACTTCGAGTGTCCCGCCGAGTTCGCGAACATCACGGCCGCCTTCCTGGCCGAACACAGCCTGGCCGACAACGCGCTCGCCACGAGCGGCCTGCCGAACGGAGTTAGCCGGTGAGGTTCAGCTTCTTTCACCTGATGCCCTACCCGTACCTGCCCGACGACTTCGAGGAGAATTACACGTCGTCGTCGCTGACGTTCCCCAACAAGCTCTTCGACCCGAAGCTCGGCGTCCAGCTGTACAAGCGCTACCTGGACGAACTCGAGTACGCGGACCATCTCGGCTTCGACGGGATCGCGGTCAACGAGCACCACCAGAGCGCCTACGGCCTGATGCCGTCGCCCAACATCATGGCCGCGGCGCTGGCCCGGCGGACCGAGAAGGCCCGGATCATGGTGCTCGGCAACGCCATCGGCATCCGCGGCAACCCGCTGCGCGTGGCCGAAGAGATCGCGATGCTCGACCTGATGTCCGACGGGCGGGTGGACTCCGGGTTCGTCCGCGGGATCGGCTGGGAGTACTTCGGCCACAGCATCAGCCCGACGCGCTCCCGCGCCCGCTTCAACGAGGCGCACGACCTGATTATCAAGGCGTGGACCGCGGAAGAGATGTTCCAGTGGGTCAGCCCCAACTACGAGTACCGGTACGTGAACCTGTGGCCGCGGCCGCTCCAGCAGCCGCACCCGCCGATCTACATACCGGGCGCGGGCAGCACAGAGACGATGCGGTTCTGCGCCTCGCACCGGTACACGTACATGTCCGTGTACGCGCCGACCCGGGTGGTGCGGATGTGGTTCGACGGCTACCGCCGCGCCGCCGCGGAGCTCGGGTATGTGCCCGACCCGGAGAAGATCGCGCTGTCCATCCCCGTCTACGTCGGCGAGTCCGACTCGCGCGCGCATCGCGACGCGCGCCCGGCCGTCGAGTGGCTGTTCCGCAAGGGGCTGAAGATCCCTGGCGAGCTCGCCTCTCCCCCCGGCTATATGTCGGCCGGGTCGCTGCGCGGCGTGCTGTCCGCGGGGATGAAGCCGTTCTCGCAGCTCGGCTACGAAGAACTGCTTGAACATGGGTACGCGGTCGTCGGCGGCCCCGATACCGTGGCGCGCCGGCTGCGCGAGATGTACGACGACCTCGGCGGTTACGGGCAGCTCATCGCGCTGTTCGCGATCGGCCCGACCACGCACGAGCAGATCTTGCGCAGCGCGGAACTGTTCGCGACCGAGGTGATGCCGGTGCTGCGCCCGCTCGCCTAGGCGGGCTCAAGGAAGACGCTGAAGTCGCAGCCGCCTGCTCCTGAAAGGCCGCCTGGGCGGGAGCGGACATGGGTGCCGGTGCCGCTCTTCGTCAGCAGCAGGGTGTGCCGGGTGAACCATGACCCGCCGAGGCAGCTCGAGTGCCCATTGTAAACGGCGAGCTCGGCTTCGTACGGCGGCCCCGGCGGCTCGAAGAACGTCCCCAGTTTGATCGCCCTGGCCGGAGCGTTGAACGGCGCCGGGGCGAACGGCGTGGAGCCGAACTCCGCCGCGATCCTGGCCTGGCTGAACGCCACGGAGCCCAGAGCGAACGTGTCGTAATCGATAGCCGTCGTGTTAAAGGCAATGCTCGCGTCGAGCAGGGCATCCTGGCTTATATAGCTGAGCGTGATGTCCAGACTCGTCCCCGGGCGGAACGCGGTGTGGGCCCAGTGAGTCGGCCAGGAATCGGGGCAGTTGCGGAGCGCGGCGGAGCAGATCAGCGTGCCGGTCTTCTTGCTGTATACGCGGAACACCGGCCAGTAGTACCGGCCCTCCGGCTTGCCGCCGGGCTTGCACGTGTTATCCGTGCACGCGACGACGCCGAGATCGACCACGGTCGAGTTGTTCCACAGCTCTACCCCGAACTCCAGCGTGCCCAGCTCGCGGGCGAACGCCGACGCGTTCGGCAGCGTGATGTGCGCGCCCACGTACCTCACGTTGCCGGTGGTGGCGGCGTACCCGGCCTGGGCGGACGAATAGTAATTCGATTACCGCTTCGGCTGTGCCAGCCATAAGCGCCACGGCAGTGGCGACAACGGCACCAGCGAACGCGATCCGTCTCAGCATGACTCATCACTATCGCTAAGTCCGCGCTCAGGTCTACAAGAAATTCAAGATCCTTTATCCGGAACGAACGGTTGCTTCACCGTTCGTGTTCAGAGGGTCTCTTCGCGGTTGCGGGCGGCGTTGCGGACCATTGGCGGGACGCGGAGGCGGTCGTCGTCGCAGAGCCGCCGCAGTTCGGCGAAGGCGGCATCGGGTGCCTGGGTGACGGCGGCCAGGCGGTCGAAGAGGGCGGCCACGCCGGCGCTGATCGGACGGTCGGGTACTGGCATCGCACCCCAGCAGTCCCACGGCAGCAGTTCGATGTTGCGCAATGCCGCTGCGTCGCGCATCAGGTTGGCGGCTATCCACCAGTCGCCCGCCTCGTTGATCAGGCTGAGCCCGAACCTGGCCGGATCGGCCTCGCCGGACCGGTAGCTCGCCCAGGCCTGCCCCGCCACCACGAAACGGTCCCTGGGCACGTCGCTTGTGTCGAAGTCGATCCCGAACCAGCCGCGCTGCTTGTCGTCGACCTGCGCGTCGACGAGAATCCAGCGCTCTTGTCCGGTGTGCCAGTACTCGCACACCCAGTGATCTTCGAACATGTCCGTGCCGAAGTAGCCGCCGAAACCGCAGCGCGCCCGCGCGGCCGTGCCGTGGGCACGGAGCATGGCGGTCATCAGGACCGTGAAGTGCCGGCAGTTGCCTGCCAGCCTGTCCTCTGGCTCTCGCGCGACCTCGAGCGGCCGGCTATCCCGCTCCAGGATCTGGGCCAGCAGTTGCCCGGCCGGCCGGATGTGGACGCTGGCCCTGTCTTCCTCGGACAGAGTCACCCCGTATCCGTGCGCCATGTGCTCATGGATCACCAGACCCTGCACGACTTGGGCCAGTGCGGGGATGTCGTGCGGCAGGCCGTCGAGGAAAGGGACGTACCGGCCCGCCGACGTCATGGTCGCGGGCTCGGTGTAGAAGGCTAGCGTCGTCATCTGATCGCGGGTTCCCATGGGCCTTGACGCTAGCGCGCGATTGCTGACACCTAATGTCAGGCGATTTGTTTGGGTAAAACGCACAGTTCATAACCCGCGCGCCTCGCGTAGCATGATCGGCATCGCCCGCCTGCCTGGGAGGATTCGGATGAGCGATGGCAGCCTGGCGGGCGGTGGTGACGTCAGGGAAAAGCTGCTCGCCGGCATCCGGGCACACCGCCAGGAATTCGAGGCCGCCGGCGACCAGGCGGAAAAGCTGCGGACGCTACCGGCGCAAACCGTCGAGACGCTGCGCGACCTCGGCGTGTTCTGGGTGAAGACACCGGAGGAACTGGGCGGGACACCACTGTCGCCGCTGGAGTTCTGCGACGTCATCGAGGAGATGGCGTACACGGACGTGTCGACGGCCTGGGCGGCCATGATCGGGGCCGGCTGCGCGGGGATGGCCGGCGGCTGGCTCCCGGAAGCCGGGGCGCGGCGGGTGTTCGCACCGGACCGCCCGCCGCCGCTCATCGCCGGCCAGCCGCAGCCGCGGGGCACCGGACGGCCGGTCGAAGGCGGCTACGTGGTCAGCGGCCGATGGGGCTTCGCCAGCGGCATCATGCACGCCAGCTGGGTGATCGCCGGGTTCCGGGTGACCGGAGAAGACGGGCGCATGCTGGTCTTCATTGCGCCCAAGGACGAGACCGAGGTCATCGACAACTGGCACGTGGCGGGCCTGGTCGGCACCGGCAGCATGGACTTCAGCATGGACGAGGTCTTCGTCCCAGAAGAGATGACCTACGAGCGGGCCGCCCCGGCCGCGCGCGGCGGCGCCCTGTGGCGTCAGGACGGCATCTTGTTCGTGTCGAATGAGGTGCCGCCGCTGTGCGTGGGCCTGGCCCGGCGGGCGCTCGACGACATGACCGAGCTCGCCAGCGGCACCGCCCGGTTTCCCGGCGGCGCGACACTCGCCGAGCGCGCCGTGTTCCATAAGGAACTCGGCCGCGCCGAGATCAAGGTCCGGGCGGCCAGGCTGGTGCACCGTGACGCGATCGAGACCACCTGGGAGGCGACGCTCGCGGGGAACGCGGTGTCCCTGGCGCAGCTTGCCGACGTGGCCGCGGCCTCGGTGTTCGCGGTCGAGACGTGCGCCGAGGTGGTGACCGACTTGTTCAGGTACGGCGGCGGCCGGGTGCTCTCGCTGTCCCACCCGATGCAGCGGCACCTGCGTAACGCGCTCGCCGCGCGGCAGCACGTGGCGGTCTCAGAAGAGTTCTACGAGGCGGTCGGACGGGAGCGGATCCACTCCGTCAAGTGAGGAGGGCGCGAACGTGTTCGGCGGCCTTGCAGGCAAAGTCGCGGTCGTCACCGGCGGGGCGGGCGGGCTTGGCTCGGCGGCGGCCCGTCGGCTGTCCGCGGAAGGCTGCCGGGTGGTGGTCGTCGACCTCGACGGTGACGGGGCGCGCCGGGTGGCCGGCGAGCTGACCGGCGAGAGCGCCTGGGTCGCGGCCGACGTCGCCACCGAAGACGGCGTGGCGGAGTACCTCGACGCCGCCGCGCGCCGGTTCGGGCGGGTCGACGTGCACCACCTCAACGCCGGGATCCCCGGGTCACCGGCGGGCTTTCCCGACCTGGACGTCGCGGAGTTCGACCGCGTCATGGCGGTCAACGTCCGCGGCATGTTCCTCGGGCTGCGCGGCGCCTTCCGCCGGTACCAGGCGCAGCACAGCACCGGCGCGGTGGTGCTCACCGCCTCGATCGCCAGCCTGCGGGGCAGCGCCGACCTGATCGCGTACCAGACCTCCAAGCACGCCGTCCTCGGCCTGCTGCGCGGCGCGGCCATGTACGGCGGGCCGCTCGGTATCCGGGTGAACGCGGTCGCGCCGGGCATCGTCCCGACCAACCTGTTCCCGTCCGGCGGATCCGTACCCGGCGGCCGGGACGACATGCGACGGCGCGCGGCCACCGGCCCGCTGCGCCGGGCCGGGACCCCCGAGGAGATCGCGTCGGTGGTCGTCTTCCTGCTCAGCGAGGAGTCGGCCTACATGACCGGAGAGGTGGTTTCTGTGGACGGCGGCGCGGCCATCATGAGCACGGTGCGTCCCTCCGGCGGGGCCGGCGCCTGGGACTTCGCGTCGCTTGACCGGAGGACGTACCTGGGGCGGGAGAGGGAGAGGGGAGAGGGGCGCGCGTGAGCGGACGACAGGTCGGCTTCGTCGGTCTTGGCAACATGGGCGGGCGGATGACCCGCCGGCTGACCGGGGCGGGCATCACGGTCGCCGGGTACGACGTGCGAGATGGCCAGGCCGCCGCGGCCGGCGCGGTCCCTGTCGGCTCGCCCGCCGCCGCCTGCGCCGGGAGCGAGTGCGTGCTGCTGTCCCTTCCAGACAGCAAGGTGGTGGAAAGCGTGGTGTTCGGCTCAGGCGGGTTGCTGGCGGCGGCGAGCCGGGGTCAGGTGATCATCGACCTCAGCACCGCCGCGCCCGCCTCCACCCGGAGCATCCACGCCGCCCTGGGCGAACGCGGGGTGGAGTACCTGGACGCCGGCATCTCCGGCGGGGCGGCCGCGGCGGAGAAGGGCACGCTGACGATCATGGTCGGTGGATCGGCCGCCGCGCTTACGGCCGTGCGGTGGGTGTTCGAGCCGATCGCCGCCAAGGTGGTGCTGATGGGGGGCAGCGGCGCCGGGCACAGCACCAAGCTGCTGAACAATTTCCTCAACGCGGTCACCCTGGCGGCCACCGCCGAAGTGATGGTGGCCGCCCGCAAAGCCGGACTCGATCTCGCCGCGGTCCTCGACGTGATCAACACAAGCAGCGGGGTCAACTACGCGACCACGAACCGCTTCCCCCACATCATCAACGGCGACTACCTGGAGGGCGGCCTCACCAGCGCGCTCATGACCAAAGATGTCGTGCTGTACATCGATCACGTCAGGGAGCTCGGGGTGCCGTGCCTGAACGCGGCCGGCCCGCTCGCCTCGTTCGGCGCGGCCTGCAACCTCGGCTACGCCGACCAGATCAGCAACCGGGTGGTGGACGCGATCGGGGACCTGGCGGGCGGCATCAGGCTCTACTCCCCCGATCCCGCTCCAGACTCCCCCGATCCCGCTCCAGATTCCCCCGATCCCGCTCCAGCCGACCGCGGCACGGGGGGCTGAGAGATGGCGGACCACACGATCAGCGTCGGGTTCGTCGGGCTCGGCAACATGGGGATGCCGATGGCCAGACGGCTAGCGGCCGCCGGATATCAGGTGATCGGATTCGACGCTTCGCCCGCGGTGATGCGATCCCTTGCCGGCACCGATGGCATTGCCGCGGCGCCCGCGCTTACCGCAGTGGGCGATGACACGGCCGCGGTCTTCTTGAGCCTGCCGGACTCGGACGTGGTGGAGCAGGTGCTCCTCGCCGGCGGGCTGCTCGCCAGCCTGGCACCGGACACCATGATCATCGACATGAGCTCATCGGACCCGGCGCGCACCCGTGTCCTCGCCGCCAGGGCCGCCGAACGCGGCGTGACGCTGATCGACGCCCCAGTGTCCGGCGGGGTCGCGGGCGCGGTGGCGGGTTCCCTCACGATCATGGTCGGCGGCCCGGAGCAGGCGTTCGCCGCCGCGCGCCCGGCGCTCGCGGCGATCGGCGGCCGCGTGGTGCACGCCGGCGACGTCGGCGCGGGCCACGCCGTCAAGGCGCTGAACAACCTGATGTCCGCGGCACATTTGATCGTCAGCTCCGAGGCGCTGATCGCGGGGCGCCGGTTCGGGCTCGACCCGGCGGTCATGCTCGAGATCATCAACGGGTCGAGCGGGCGCAGCGGCTCCACCGAGAACAAGTGGCCGAACTACGTGCTCACCCAGCGCTACGACGCCGGGTTCAGCATCCGGCTGATGGTGAAGGACATAAGGCTGGCGCTGAGCATCGAGCACGCCACGCAGACCCCAGCCGCCGTAAGCGAGGCGGCCGTCGCGGCGTGGGAGGCCGCCGCGGGCGACCTGCCACCCGACGCTGACCACACCGCCATCGCCCGCTGGCTCAGCGAGCGTGCGTCTTAGTCGAAGTTGTTCTTGCGGCCCTCGCGGACGTAATCGACCGTGGAGCGGATGTGGCCCTCGCCGTGCACCGCCCTCTTCTTGGCGATGTGGCCGAACATCTGGATGCCGAACCCTCCGTCCAGATCGCTCACGATCCGCTGCTTCCACGGCCGCCTGACGATCTGCGTCGTTAGCCGCCGAGTCGTACGCGGCTGGGTCATGATGTGATCGGCGATCTGGTAGGCGCGAGCGATGAGCTGGTCGCGGGGCACCACTTCGTTGACCATCCCCCACTCCAGGGCCTGCTCGGCGCTGATCGCCTCGCCGGTCAGCAGCGCGTAGGCGGCGCGCTTGACTCCGAGCAGTTCCTGGAACGCGTTGTGGATCCCGTCGGCGGGCACCGAGCCGATGTCGTAGTGCAAGTCGAAGATGGTCGCGTCCGCCGCAGCGAGCGTGATGTCGCACATCAGGACGATCTCCGAGTGGAACCCTGGCCCGTTCATCAATCCGATGGTCGGAATCTCCAGGTCGTTGACCAGGGCGCTGACGTTGATCCGGCCGTCCTTGTACGCGTACTCGTAGGCCCAGTACTCCATGTCGGCCTCCTCGAGGGCGAAACCCTCGGGGTCGGAACCCATCATGAACTCGTCGCCTGAGCCGGTAAGGATGAGGATCTCGTTCTCCGGGTCCGCGCCGACCGTCTTCAGCATCTGGCCGAGCGAGCGGTGGTTCTCCACGCTCAGCTGGACGGGCCCGCCGTTGGTGTGCGCCTCGACGAGCAGCACGCCGTCCTCGCGGCGCGACATCCGGTAGAAGTCCTTGAACCTTTCGCTGTACTCCTCGAAGCGCGGCCCGGGGGCGAATTGCTGCAGCGACATCGTTGCTCCTCGCGGTGTGCGGTGTGGTGGCAGGTAGGACAGTAGCCGACCTACTCAGGCTGCCTGACATCCGCTAATGTCGCGTCTGTGCCCTTGGTCGCCGGGATAGATTCGTCCACTCAGTCCACGAAGATCCTGCTCTGCCGCGCGGAAGACGGCACGGTTGTCGCGGAAGCGTCGGCGCCACATCCGGACGGTACCGAGTGCCACCCGAAGTACTGGTGGCAAGCGCTCGAGACCGCCGGACGGGACCTGCTCGATCGCGCGGACGCGGTCGGCGTCGCGGCACAGCAGCACGGGATGATCGTGCTCGACGAGGCGGATGAGGTGATCCGCCCGGCGATGTTGTGGAACGACGTCAAGTCGGCGCCGCAGGCGCGGGAGCTAGTCGCCGAGCTTGGCGGCCCCGCGGAGTGGGCGGCGCGCACCGGGAGCGTGCCCACCATGTCGTTCACCGTCACCAAGCTGCGCTGGCTGGCCGAACGCGAGCCGGAGCACGCCCGCCGGGTGCGGCGGGTGCTGCTGCCGCACGACTGGCTGACCTGGCGGCTGGCTGGCGGACACGGCAAGGCCGAGCCCGCCACCGACCGCGGCGACGCGTCCGGGACCGGCTACTTCTCCCCCGCGTCGGGCAGCTGGCTGCCCAGGTACGCGCGAACCGCGCTCGGCGGTCCCGTCGCGCTGCCCCGCGTCGCCGACCCAGCCGAGATTGTCGGCCAGACATCGTGGGGCGCGACGCTGTCCGCCGGCACCGGAGACAACATGGGCGCGGCGCTCGGCCTCGGCCTGGCGCAGGACGACGTGGTGGTGTCGATCGGCACCTCGGGCACCGCCTACGCGGTAACCTCCAAGCCCTCCGCCGACGCCACCGGTGCGGTCGCCGGCTTCGCCGACGCCACCGGGCGGTTCCTGCCGCTGGTCGCGACCGTGAACGCGGCCCGCGTGCTCACCGTGACCGCGCGGATGCTCGGCACGACCCCGGAGGGGCTGTCCGACCTCGCACTAGCCGCTACGCCCGGCGCGGACGGGCTGACACTGCTGCCCTACCTGGACGGCGAGCGCACCCCCAACCGGCCGTCGGCCAACGGGGTGCTGCGTGGGCTGACCAGTTCCAACGCCACACAGGAAAACCTGGCGCGCGCGGCCGTCGAGGCCGTGCTCTGCTCGCTGGCCGACGCCATCGACTACGTCCGGGCGTGCGGAATCTCGCCGAGCCGGGTCGTGCTAATCGGCGGGGCGGCGAAGTCCCCGGCGATCCGGGCGATCGCGCCGGGCGTGTTCGGCTTGCCGGTGACGGTGCCTGAGGCGGGCGAGTACGTCGCCCTCGGCGCGGCGCGCCAAGCGGCATGGGCGCTTTCCGGCGCGACGGCACCGCCGGACTGGCCCGCCAGGCCAGCGACGACGCATGAGGCCGCTCCGCTGCCCGGCGTGCGTGAGCAGTACGCCGCGCTTCGCGACGACGCGGCCGCCTGGCAGCTCGGATAAACCCGCGCCGTGACGAGCGGGGTAGGCGGGGTCAGTCGGCCATGCCGAGGGCCGCGCGCACTCCGGCCGCTACGTCTCCGCCGTGACCGCCCCCATGTCGGCGCGCACCTCGTCGTTGTAAATGGTCTCGATGTCGTCGCAGGACGCCCAGCCGGTCAGCACGTCGCTTTCGCCAAGCTCGACCATCGCGGCGGCTGTCGCGCGGCTTCGTCGTGGTCAGCCGGACCGCGAGCACCTGCTCGAACGCCCGGTTCCTGCGGTTGTTCGAGACGACGAGGAAGTACTTGTCCTCCTCAATGTGGCTAAGGCGGGAACGCGCAATGTGGCTGAGGCGGGAACGGTAGACGCGGCCACGGAGCAGGTCCGTCATGGCGTGCCTCGTCAGGCCTCGGCTGCCCAGGCGGGCCGCCTGCGCCGGACGATCCGGCGCATCTCGTCCGCCTCCCCGCTGGCGAGCCGGTCCTCGGCCGCGCTCGCGTAAGCGCGCTCGCGGAAAATGCTGCAATGACGCTGCGGGATCAGGATCAGGCCGCGGGGAGATGGTGGCCGTGGTCGTGAGGCCGCTCGGCGCTGCTCGTCTCGGGCCGCGTATACGAGACTTATCGTCGCTTAAGGCAAATGCGCGCCCCACAAAACGGGGCATATCGACCGCGCAAGGGTATCTCTTGTGCCCTAAGTAAGATCAATCTCGAAATGTGAGACAGCCGACTGACTGTCGCGCTGCGCTGTTGGTGCAGGCGAGGCGGTAGTGGTGTTTGAGGCACCGGGCCGGGACGCGCCGGGCGCGGAGGCACCGGGGCCGGGACGCGCCGGGGCGGGGACGCGCCGGGCGGGGAGGCACCCGGCGGGGACGCGCCGGGCGGGGACGCGCCGGGCGGGGACGCGCCGGGCGGGGAGGCACCGGGCCGGGACGCGCCGGGCGGGGAGGCACGGGCGGGGCGCGGGGGGACTCGGGTTAGCGGACCTGGTGGGCGCCGGGAGAGGGGACGGCGGGGAAGATGTTCGCTTGCGGGAGGGCCGCGCGGACCGCGGCGGATACCTCTTCGACGCGGGCTGTCGAGGTCAGGGCGATCGCGCTGCCGCCGAATCCGCCGCCGGTCATCCGGGCGCCGTAGGCGCCGGCCGTAAGGGCGGCGTCGACAACCGCGTCGAGTTCGGCGCAGGAGACATCGAAGTCGTCGCGCAGCGAGATGTGGGAGGCGGTGAGCAGCGATCCGATCTCGTCCAGCCGTGCGCCGGACAGGTCACCCGCGGACAAGAGGCGGACGAACTCGAGCACTCGCTCGTCTTCGGTGACGACGTGCCGGACCCGGCGGGCCGTCTGTTCGTCCAAGTCCCGCTCGGCGCGGCGCAGCCCCGGCCCGGTCAGGTCCCGCAGCGCGGGCACGCCGAGCGTGCGGGCGGCACGCTCGCACGCCGCCCGCCGGTCCGGATAACCGGAGGCACCCAGGTCGTGATGCACCTTCGTGTCGATCACCAGCAGCGTCAGGCCCGCCGCCGGCAGGTCGAACGGATACGCCGTGACCGCCCTGGTCCTCGTGTCGATAAACAGGACGGAGCCCTCGACGCCGAAGGCGGCGGCAAGCTGGTCAAGTGGCCCGCATGGGACGCCCACGTAGCTGTTCTCTGCGCGCTGAGCGAGGCGGGCGAGCACGGCGGGCGGCAGGTCCGCCCCCGCCAGCCCGGCGAGCGCGAGGCCAGTCGCGCATTCGAGCGCCGCCGACGAGGACAGGCCCGCGCCGGCCGGCACCGTCGAGGCGATCGCCAGGTCCGCACCCGCGAAGGATCCGCGGTCGAGCACTCCTGCCTCAAGCAGCGCCCAGGCGACTCCGGCCGGGTAGGACGTCCAGTCGCGTGCCGCGGGCGGGGTCAACGTGCCGACCGGCACCTCGGCCACGTGGCCACGGTAGGCGTCCGCGGCCGAGACCAGTCGCAGCACGCCGTCGGAGCGTGGCGCGGCGGCAACGGCGGTGTAGCGGTCGATCGCCATCGGCGCCGCGAAGCCGTCGTTGTAGTCGGTGTGCTCACCGATCACGTTGACCCGCCCGGGCGCCGCCCACACGCCGGCAGGCGGCGCGTGAGGGGCGAAGCACGCTGCCGTTCCGAATAGTTCGAGGGCCTCTCTGGCGACGGCGGCGGCCGGGGAAGCGGGCGTCATCCCCCCGCCGCCCGCAGCCTTTCAGCCGCCCGCTCTGGCGGGATGTCGTTCATGAAGGCGCCCATGCCCGACTCTGTGCCGGCCAGGTACTTGAGCTTGTCCGCGGCGCGCTTGACGGTGAAGACCTCCGCGTGCAGCGCGACGGCGGGACGGTCGGCCGCCGGGCCGGGTGCCCCGGGCGGGGCCTGGTGCCAGGCCGCGATGTACGGGACGGGTGGCCCGCCGGCGCCGAAGAGGCGCTGGAAGCGGCGGAGCACGTCCAGGTAGGCGCCGGGGAAGGCGGCGCGCTGCGCGTCGTCGAGCGCGATGAAGTCGGGCACCCGCCGCTTGGGGTACAGGTGCGCCTCGTACGGCCAGCGGGCGGCGAAGGGGACGAAGGCGGCCCATTCGGCGTTCTGGAAGATCACGCGACCGCCGGCGAGTTCGGCGGCCAGCACGTCGTCGTGCAGGTTCCGGCCGGTGCGCGCGTGGTAGTCGGCAGACCGCCGCATGACCTGGGCCATCTTCGGGGCCAGGTAGGGGAACGCGTAGATCTGGCCGTGCGGGTGGTTGATCGTCACGCCGATCTCCGCGCCGGCGTTCTCGAACACGTACACCTGCTGAATGCCCGGCAGGGTGAACAGGGTGGCGGTGCGGTCCGTCCAGGCGTCAAGGATGAGCTCGACCCGCGGCTCGTCGAGCGAGGCGAATGTCGCGTCGTGATCGTCGGTGAAGACGACCACTTCGCAGCGGCCCCCGCCGCGGCGAAGCCGGTTCGGCAGCGGGCCGACCAGCTCATCGTCCGGCGCGGGCGGGCCCGCCAGCGAGGGGAAGCGGTTCTCGAAGACCACCACCTCGTAGTCGGGCGCCGGGATCTCGCTGTGCCTGGTGGCGGTGGACGGGCATAGCGGGCACACGTCTTCGCCCGGGTGGTACGGGCGTTCCTGCCGGTGGCCGGCCACCGCCACCCACTCGCCGAGCAGCGGGTCGAGACGCGATTCGCCCGGCTGCGGGCCGCTGCCGAGCGGCCTGGTGTCGTAGTAGGCGGTCCGGTCGCCGTCGTCCTTGGAGTCGAAGTAGATCAGCTCACGGCCATCGGCGAGGTGCACGACGGTCTTGCGAACCGCCTCACGTGGCATCAGATCCCGCCCGCCAACCGGTAGTAGGCGGCGTTCCAGCGGATCTCGTTCTCGAACGCCCGCGTGTTGGTGTCTTTGTCGATGAGCAGCAGTTCGACCCCCGCCATCCGCGCGTAGTCGGTGAATGCCTCGGCGCCGACCGCGGTCGACAGGCACGTGTGGTGCGCCGCGCCGGCCGCCAGCCAGCACGCGGCCGACGTCGCGAAGTCCGGGGCGGGCCGCCACACCGCCCGGCCGACCGGCAGCCTGGGCAGCGGCTCGTCCGGGGAGACCAGTTCGACGGCATTGGCGGTCAGCCGGAACCGGTCGCGCATGTCGGTCAGCGCCACCACGATGCCCGGGCCCGGGTCGGCGGTGAACACCAGCCGGACCGGATCTTGCCTGTTGCCGATCGAGAGGGGGTGCACCTCCAGCCGCGGCGTGGCGGTCGTTAGGGAAGGACACACCTCGAGCATGTGCGCGCCCAGGATCTTCTCGTTCCCTGGGGTCAGGTCGTAGGTGTAGTCCTCCATGAGCGAGGCCCCGCCCGGCAGCCCCGCCCCCATCACCGTGGCCGCTTTGACGAGGATCGCGGTCTTCCAGTCGCCTTCCGCGCCGAACCCGTAGCCGTCCGCCATCAGCCGCTGCACGGCCAGCCCGGGTAGTTGCTTGAGCCCGCCGAGGTCCTCGAAGTTCGTGGTGAACGCGCCGAAGCCGCCATTTTGCAAGAACGACCGCAGCCCGGCCTCGATCGCCGCGCCATCGCGCAGCGACTGCTGCCGGTCGCCGCCCGGCAGCAACCCCGGTGCCACGTCGTAGGTGTCCGCGTACTCGGAGACGAGCGCGTCAATGTCCGTCGCGGATACCGCGTCGACCGCGGCGGCCAGGTCACTGACGCCCCAGGTGTTCACCTGGACCCCGAACACCGCCTCGGCCTCGGTCTTATCGCCCTCGGTCACCGCCACGAATCGCATGTTGTCCCCGAACCGGGCCAGCTTGAGTGAACGGGTCGCCGCCCATCCCGCCGCCGCGCGGCACCACGTCGCTACGGCAGCTTTTACCAGAGGATCCGACACATGCCCGGCCACCGTCTTGCGGCGCACCCCCAGCCGCGACTGGATGTACCCGAACTCCCTGTCTCCGTGCGCGGCCTGGTTCAGGTTCATGAAGTCCATGTCGATGCTGGCCCAGGGCAAGGTTATGTTCGCCTGGGTATGCAGGTGCAGCAGCGGTTTGTCCAGCGCGTTCAGGCCGCCGATCCACATCTTCGCGGGGCTGAACGTATGCATCCACGCGATCACGCCGATGACGTCATCGCGCCGGTTAACCTCCAGCAGCACCCGCCGGATCGCGTCCGCGTCGGTCAGCACGGGCTGCCACACGACTCGCAGAGTGGCGAGGCTGTCGGAGATAGTCCGCGACTGTTCCGCTACCTGCCGCAGCACCTCCTCCCCGTACAGGTGCTGGCTGCCCGTCAGGAACCAGATCTCGGGGTCGCTAGTCACGAGGAATCCACACCCGCATCGCACCGGGGCCGCGGTTGTCCCACTGGAAGTACGGGATCGCGACGGCGGTAGTCCCTTCAGGGAATTTCGCCGCGACGCTTACCTGCACTGTCCGGCCGATGCCGTCCAGCGTGACTTCTTGTTCCGTCAGGTCCGTGCCTGACGTGACGGCCAGCTCGTCGAGACGGACGGGCTGGTCCGCCTGCTCGAAGCAGTAGACCAGCGGGCCGCGCTCGATGGCCGCGCAGCCGCGAACCGCGTCGACCCGGCGGTCGGGGTGGGTCCAGCGCGGAGTCATGTCGAGGTTCAGCGTGATCTCGTTACCGGCATGCCATACCTGGTGGAGGGTCAGGTAGCCGGTGTGAGGCGGCACGGTTCGTTCTGATGAGTCGTTGCTGAATTTTGAGTTGGCGCTCCACGCCGGAATCCGCAGCGCGATGCCGCGGGCATCTGGCGGGGCGGCGAGTATTTGCAGGGTGATCCGGCCGGACCAGGGATAGTCGGTGGTCAGCGCGATCTCGAGGTCGGCACCCGTCAGGCGGGCGCCGGTGTACTGGTGGACGTAGAGCGTGTCGCCGACTGTTGTTGCGAGGTAATTGTCGAGTGAGGCGAGCAGCCGCATGATGTTGGGCGGGCAGCAGGCGCAGTTAAACCAGGCACGACGGCGGCCCGGGTCGTCCTTCTCGAAGTGATCCTCACGGCGCTGTAGCGGGTTCACGTAGAAGAAGCGATCGCCTTCGGTGGAGATGGCCGCGCCGAAGCCGTTGTAGAGGACGCGCTCCATATGGTCGGCGTACTTCGCGTCGCCAGTTGCCAGCAGCAGGCGCCACGTCCAGTGGAAGCTTGCGATCGCGGCGCAGGTCTCGTTGTACGCGCGGTCGGGAGGGAGCTCGAACCGGTCGCCGAACCCCTCGTCGATGTGCCGGGAGCCGTTCCCGCCTGTCAGGTACGTCTTGGTGGCGAGCATGTCGTCCCAGCGGCGGATCGAGGACTCGAGGAGGAGGGCATCGCGGGTTTCCACCGCGACATCGGTGACGCCTGCTTCGAGGTACAGCGCGCGGACGGCGTGTCCCGTCTCTGTTTCGAGGTCGCGGACCGGCATGTGGTCCTGGAGGTAGCGGCGGCCCATGTCGGACTTACCCGCCAGCCCGTGGCCGCGCTGGTCGACGAACTGGCGGGCCAGGCTCAGGTACGCGGCGGTGCCTGTCTCGCGGTACAGCTCGGCGAGGGCGGTCTCGATGATGGGGTGTCCGTCCAGGCCCTTCTCTTTTCCGGCGAACTCCGTGACCAGGTGGTTTGCTAGCCGGACGGCGATGTCAAGCAGCCGGGGATCGCCGGCGCCGCGGTGCATGGCGATCGCGGCCTGGATGAGGTGGCCGGCGCAGTAGAGCTCGTGACTCCACGCGAGCCTGGTGTAGCGGGGCTCACCGCTGGCCTCGATGTAGGAGTCGAGGTAGCCGTCCGGCTGCTGGACCTGTGCCAGGAGCTGGACGGTGGTGGCGGCGAAGTCTCGTAGTTCCGAAGGCTCGCCATGGGCGAGTTCCCAGCCGATGGCCTCAAGCGTCTTGTAGATGTCGGAATCCATGAAGACCGGGCCGTGGTAGCCCGCTTCCGGCAGCGGCTCGACCGGACCGAGTCGCCGCGGTCGGCCGCGGTGCGCGCTCGCGTCGCCGTCGCCGTCGCTCTCACCGTCACCGTCACCGTCACCGTCACCGTGGGCGTTCTTGGCGTTGATAGCGAGACGGAGGTTGTCCAGGTTGCCTGCGGCTTCCAGCTGGCGGAGCGCGAGCGGCATGCTTGCCGACACGTTGCGCCGCTGCCAGTCGTGCAGCAGCCCCGAGGTCATCCTCGTTGTTGCTGGACACTGGGATCCGAGCGCCGAGGGGGTGGGCGTGACCGGCCCGCCAGACTTGGCACCGGGGCTGGTCGCGGGGTGTGAGACTTCCGGCGTATGCAGGGCGCACGCTCCGAGGAATAGGTTTTCCTGAAGTAGGGTAAAGTCTGGGCCTGAATGCGTCAACGGCTTTCGCTGGCTGGACCGAACGGAGCGGTGACACCCCATGAGGCGGGTGACGATCAAGGACGTAGCGGCGGCGGCTGGCGTCTCCATCGGTACCGCGTCGAAGGCTCTGAACGGACACGGCAAACTGCGGGCCGAGACGAGAAACCGCGTCGCCCAGGCGGCCGAACGGCTGGGTTTCGCGCCAAACACGCTGGCCCAGGCCCTGCTGGCGGGCCGCACGTTCACCGTCGGGCTGATCACAAGCGATAGCTTCGGCCGGTTCAGCATCCCGGTGATGCTCGGCGCGGAGGACGCGCTCGGTATCGGCCAGATCTCGGTGTTCATGTGCGACACCCGCGATGACCCCGAACGCGAGCGGCGGTACATCGAGATGCTGTCCGCGCGCCGGGTCGACGGGCTGATCGTCACCGGCCGCAGGATCGAGCCTCGTCCCGCGGTGCGCGTCGGCCACGGCATCCCGGTCGTGTACGCGATGACCCAGCCCGACGACGGCGGCGCCGCGGTGCTGCCCGACGACGACGGCGGCGGGCGCACGGCCGTTGAGCACCTTCTTTTGAAGGGACGCCGCCGCATCGCGCACATCACGGGTCCCGAGCGCTTCCTCGGGGCGCGGCTGCGGGCGCGGGGCTTCGGCGCCGCGCTTGACGCCGCCGGGATAGCGCCGTGCGGCGCCGTCAGGTACGGGGAGTGGAGCGAGCACTGGGGCCGGGAGGCGGCCGGCCAGCTGCTCGCCGACCGGCCCGACGCGATCTTCTGCGGCAGCGACCAGATCGCCAGGGGCGTGGCGGACACGCTGCGCGCCGTCGGCCGCCGCATACCCGAGGACGTCGCGCTCGTCGGCTTCGACAACTGGGGCCCGATGGCCCTCGGCGCGCTACCACCGCTGACCAGCATCGACATGTGCCTGGAGGAAGTCGGGCGGGTCGCTGCCGGGCATCTGCTCGCCGCCATCGGCGGCGAGCAGCGCCGCGGCGTGCACGAGGTGCCGTGCTGGCTGGTCGTGCGCGAGTCCACCGGCGGCTAGGCGCTGGACCGGGCGTCGAAGTCCGGCAATTTAGGACTTGACGCACGGGCCTGAGCTTTCTAGCTTTTGAGGAAAAGGATTTCCTTACCGATCGCTGCCTCACCGTGAAACTGGGAAGGAAAGCGCCTTGATCGGGTCAATCCGGATGACTGCCCTCGTCCTCGCCGTGTTCGCCCTTGTGGGTGACGCCAACGGTCCGACCCAGTGGGGACCGAGCCTGTACACGCTCATGCACACCGACTACCTGTCCCAGCTTGGTCCGCAGGGTTACCTGTCGTACTCCTACGACAACGACTCCGGCGGGGTGTGGCTGTTCGACGATGAGACCGCCCTGGCCGGCCTGGCCGCGTACCGGTACATCGCCACCCGCATCGGCGATCAGGCGGAGGCGCGGTGGGCCGCCAGCGCTTATACGAGCCTGCTCAATGCGACAAATGCTGGCATTGCCGCGAATGAGACCGTTAACAACTTCGACTTCCTGCCGTGTGAGGTGAACCAGCCGGTCACCGCCGACCGATGCGATTCCCCGAACGACGCCAACTGGGCGTCCCAGGCCCGGGGCGACTGGCCGGTGCAGGGCACCCAGTGGGTGGAACTGGACTGGAGCTCCCCGGTCACCACCAACGGCGCCGACGCGTACTTCGCCGACGACGGCGGCGGCCTGCGGCTGCCCGCGTCCTGGACGGTGCAGTACTGGAACGGCTCCGCCTTCGTCGACGTGCCAGCCCCCGGCAGCTATCCCGCCGCGGACAACACGTTCAACCACGTCTCCTTCGGCTCCATCACCACGACGAAGCTGCGCCTGGTGATGGTGAGCGGGCTCGGCTCGGTGGGTGTCATCCAGTGGGTCGTCCCTAGCATTCCCGCCACATAGAAAGGCCCAAGCAATGAAGCTGCTTTTGAATAGACAGGTGCTCGCGGGAGCCGCGGTGGTCACGCTGCTCTCTGTAGTAGGTTGCGCGTCCTCGGGGCCGGCGGCGTCCAGTGCCCCCAGCGGGAGCACCTTCGGGGTCAACGCGACCGGGACGGTCCAGTTCTGGGCGCGCACCGTGTCGAAGACGCTGGCCCAGAAGCTGGTCAGCGAGTTCAACGCCACCCACAAGAACTTGCAGGTCAAGCTCACGCTGACCTCGATCAACGACGACGTGACCTCGCTGGCCACGTCGATCAGGGCCGGGGATCCGCCGGACGTCGTCGGGCTGAACGACATCGACGTGCCCGCGTTCACCAAGACCGGTTCGTTCCTGGACCTCACCTCGGCGATCGACAAGCTGCCGTACAAGCAGGACCTGTCTCCCGGGCACATGGGGCTGGCCGCCTACAACGGCAAGCAGTATGGCGTGCCGTACTGGGGCGACTTCTCCGTCCTTTGGTACAACAAGAACCTGTTCAAGGAGGCCGGCCTTAACCCGAACGACCCGCCGACGACGTACGCCCAGATCCTGTCCGACGCGCAGGCCATCAACAAGCTGGGGCACGGTGTCAACGGGTTCACGTTCGCCGGGGACTGCCAGGGCTGCCTGGGCTTCACCGTCCAGCCCGGCATCTGGGCCGACGGCAGCCACCTGACGAACGGCGGCATCTCGAACCAGACGGCGAATATTGCGGGAAACACCGCGCTGGAAAAGGCGCTGACGCTGTACCGGGAGATCTGGACGCAGCACCTGGCCCCGGACAACGACCGCACCGACGACGGCACGACCTGGGGCGAGGACTTCGTGGCGGGCAAGATCGGCATCATGCCTGGCGGTTACGGCCAGGTCGTCGACCTGGCCAAGCCGAGTCAGCTGGGCTCTGAATTGATGGACTCACCGCTGCCCGGGTCGAACGGCGGCTACAGCACGTTCGACGGCGGCGACGACTTCGTGATCCCGGCCGCGGCCAAGAACCCGTCCGGCGCCTGGGAGTTCATCCAGTGGGTGCTGCAGACGGCGCAGCAGGACCAGTACCCGAACCTGGGCGCCACACCGATCCGCACCGACGTGCTCACGCCGGCCTTCTCGGCCGCGCACCCGCTTGACGCGGTGCCGCTGAAGGCTTTGGCGCAGGGCTACGCGCCGCCGACGCTGGTCTACGACCAGATGTTCAACCAGGCCGGCGGTCCCTGGTTCCAGATGTTCACCACCGCCGTGTACGACGGCAACATGACCCTCGCGCTGCAGCAAGGCCAGTCGGGGCTGAGTCGCCTCCTCCAGCAGGCAACTCAGTGATCAATCGCCCGCGCTGGAACAGCACGAGGGCCAGGCGGTCGCGAACCGGCATGATCCTCGTCTCGCCGGCGTTCGCGCTGGTCGCCGTCTTCGTGCTGTTCCCGCTCGGGTTCGCGGTCTACATATCGCTGACCGACTGGCCGCTGATCGGGCCGTACCACTTCATCGGCGGCGCGAACTACAGCGAGCTCATCCACGATCCGGGGTTCGTGCACTCGGTGCTGTTCACCCTGATCTACACGGCGATCGTGACCGGGCCGATCCTCGTGGTCGGCTACGCGATGGCGGTGCTGGTCCGGGCCAACCGGCGCGGCGCGGTGTTCTTCCGCACCGCGTTTTTCCTGCCGTTCATCGTCGGGCTGGCCACCGAGTCGTTCATGCTGCTGCTCGAGCTGCAGCCCGACTCCGGGGCGGCCGACTATGTGCTGTCCAAGCTCGGGCTGGCGCACGAGAACACCGCGTGGACCGTGCAGTACAACCTGGCGCTGACCGCCATCTGCGTCTTCGTGATCTGGTTCGCGTCCGGGCTCACGATGATGATCTTGATGGCCGGCATGCAGGGCATCCCGCGCGAGCTGTACGAGGCGTCCGAAGTGGACGGCGCCACCTGGTGGCAGAAGGAGCGGCGCATCACGCTGCCGCTGCTGCGCAGGAACATCGCGCTGGCGCTGATCATCTCGGTGATCGGTTCGTTCCTGGCGTTCAACCAGTTCTACATCCTCACCGAGGGCGGACCAGGCACGTCCACGCAGCCGGTCGTGATGTGGATCTACGAGGAGGCCTTCGTGCAATACCACCTGGGTTACGCGACGGCTGGCGCGATCGCGCTCGTGATCGTGGTCGGCATCATCAGCGCCGCCCAGTTCTACCTGCTGCGCGACGATCGGGCGGTGAAGCGGTGAAGCGGCCCGGCTTCATCCTGTACCTCACCGCGGGCACGCTGGCCAGCGTGTTGTTTCTGCTGCCGCTGGCCTGGGCCGTGCTCCGGTCGTTCATGCCGTCGGACCTGGTGACCCAGGCCCCGTCGGGCACGGACTTCTCGCACCTGACGACGGCGAACTACACGGGCCTTATCTCGGCGAACGACATCCTGCACTACGCGCTGAACAGCCTGCTCGTGGCTGTTGGGACAGGCGTGCTGACGGCGCTGGTGGCGACGATGGCGGGATACGGGTTCGCGCGGTTTCGTTTTCGGGGTTCCGGCATGGTGTTCGCGCTGGTGCTGGCCACGCTGATGGTGCCGTTCCAGGCGCTGCTGACCCCGCTGTTCCTCGAGATGCACTCGCTGCGGCTGACCAACAGCCTGGTCGGGCTGGCGCTGTTCTACACCACGTTCAACCTGCCGTTCGGCGTGTTCGTGATGCGGAATACGTTCCTGCAGATCCCCTGGGAGCTATCAGAGGCCGCGGCGGTGGACGGGGCTTCTATCGTGAGGACGCTGGTCTCGGTGCTGCGCCCGCTGATCTTGCCCGGCATCGCCACCACGGTGCTTTACGCGTTCTTGTTCTCTTGGACCGAGTTCGTCGGCGCGCTCACGTTCCTCACCACACAGAGCCTGTACACGCTGCCGCTCGCGCTGCTCAACCTGGAGTACGGCAGCGTCGGCCAGGTGAACTTCGGCTACCTGGAAGCCGGCGCGGTGATCGCGATGGTGCCGTGCGTGCTGCTGTACATCGGCCTCCAGCGGTTCTACATCCGCGGCCTGACCTCCGGCGTCGTCAAGGGCTAAAACCGTGACAACTGATGTCTTGACGGTGCGATTTGACCGATCTACGGTGTGGGCGAACGTTCGTTCAAGGTGGTGGTCGATGGCGCGACGGAAATACGTCTCGATCAAGGAAGTGGCGGCGCGGGCCGGCGTCAGCTTCCAGACGGCGAGCAAAGTACTCAACGGCAGCGATGTGCGCGTCTCGGCCGACACCGAGCAGCGCATCCTCACCGCCGCCGAAGAACTTGGCTACCGGCCGAACACGATCGCCCGCTCCCTCGTGCAGCGCGCCACCGCGACCATCGGCCTCGTCGCCAGCGACGCCACCGACATCGCGATCGCCCAGGCCTGCGTCGCGGCCGAACAGGAGGCGCGCAGGCACGGGCACTCGGTTTTGGTCGGCCACCTCGCGGTCGGCGGCGCGGACGGTGCCGACATCGTGCGCAGCCTCATCGAACGACGGGTCGACGGCATCATCGCGGCGGCACCAGAAGTCGAGGAGGACACCGACGTCGCGGAACTGCTGCGCAAGTACGTCCCCGCCGTCTCCCTGCAGGCGGTGCCCGGCGGCGGGGTGCCGCTGGTCGGCTCCAACCACCGCGAGACCGGGCGACTGGCAACCGACCACCTCATCACGCTCGGCCATCGCGCGATCGGCACCGTCACCGGGCCGTTCCGCCGTCGCGTAACCCGCAGCAGGCTGCACGGTTACGAGGACGCGCTCCGCGAGGCGGCACTCGAGCCAGCAGAAGAAATGGTCGCAGAGGGCGACTGGACGCCACGAGGGGGCGCCGCCGCGACCCGGCTGCTGCTCGAACACTCGCCTGACATCACGGCCATCTTCGTGCACAGCGACATGATGGCGATGGGCGTGCTGTCCGTCCTGTTCCGCGCGGGCCGCCGCGTGCCTGCGGACGTGTCGGTGGTGAGCTGCGACGACATCCCGCTCGCCGAGTACATGACGCCACCGCTGACCACGGTCCGCATCCCGCTCGCGGAAACCGGCCGTCAGGCCGTCGATTTGCTGCTGCGATCGATCGCCGGCGAACAGGTGCCTGAACGGCCTCCGCTGCTGCCCGTCGAACTCATCATTCGCAGTTCTGGAGGGACACCCAAGTGACCCGCATCGCCATCGACCCCGGCCGCGTTCTCGGGCAGGTCGACCGCAACGTCTTCGGCGGCTTCGTGGAGCACCTCGGCCGGTGCATCTATGGCGGGCTGTATGAGGAGGGGTCGCCGCTGAGCGACGACCGCGGCTTCCGCAAGGACGTGCTGAACCTGCTGCGCGAACTGCGGTTGGGCGTGCTGCGCTGGCCGGGCGGCAACTTCGTCAGCAACTACCACTGGCAGGACGGCATCGGGCCGAAGGACGAGCGCCCCCCGCGCCCGGAGCTTGCCTGGGGCGGGACCGAGTCCAACCGGTTCGGCACCGACGAGTTCCTCACCTATTGCGCCGAGCTCGGCACGGAGCCTTACATCTGCCTCAACATGGGCACAGGGACGCTGGCGGAGGCGCTCGCCTGGCTGGAGTACTGCAACGGCGGCAGGGACACGTACTGGGCGAACAGGAGACGGCAGTACGGCCGCGCCGAGCCCTACCGGGTAAAGCTCTGGGGCCTGGGCAACGAGATGTACGGCGAGTGGCAGGTCGGCGCGATGTCCGCCGAAGAGTACGTGCGAGAGGCCACCCGGTGGGCGCGGGCGCTGAAGTACCTCGACCACGACATCCAGCTGGTGAGCTGCGGCAAGACCGGTTGGAACGAGTGGGACCGGATCGTCATCGAGGGCATGGCGCACCTGGTCGACTACCACTCGATTCACATCTACACCGGCAGTGAGGACTACTGGACGAACGTTCTGCAACCGCACCAGGCCGAACGCGCGATCAGGTCCGCGATCGGCCACATCCGGCACACGGCGTACCGGCGCAAGATCGCGAACCCGCCGAAGATCGCTTACGACGAATGGAACGTCTGGTACCGCAAGATGACCGTCGACCTGGAGGAGCGCTACACGTTCGCGGACGCTCTCGCGGTCGGCACATACCTCAACATCTTCATCAGGAACTCGGGCTGGGTGAAGATGGCGAACCTGGCGCAGATGGTGAACGCCATCGCGCCTATCGTCACCACCCCCGAGACCGCGACCGTGCAGCCCATCTTCTTCCCGGTGCTGCTGCACGCCCAGGCCGCGCTGGACGATGCCGTGGACGTGTGCGTCTACGGCTCGTACCTCGATCCGGTGTGGCCTGAGGTCACTGGCCGCTGGCCCTACAAGGTGGCCGACATCGGCCCCTTCACGTCTATTGACGCTGCCGCAACTGTTACCGGTAACAAAGACAAGCTCGCACTGACGCTTGTCAATCGCGACCCGGTCCGCACACAAACCGCCGAGATCGTGCTCCGTGATTCGGTGTTTGCTGGGCCCGTCGAGATCAGGACGGTCACCGCGGGCGGACCGGGCGAATCTCGCGTCCTGCCGGACGTCGAGACCGCCCGCATGGAACACGGAACCGAGAACCCCAAGGGCGGCACTGTCGCCCTGCCTGTTCCACCACAGTCATTCACCCTCATCGAGGCGGCGATCGAGTAAAAGGAGTCCCCGAGATGTTGTCGAGAAAAAGCTCGGAAGTCTTTATCGGCGTGGCCGCCGTAGCGGCGGTCACCCTGCTAGCCGCCTGCAGCAGCGGCGGTCCCAGCTCCAGCACCACCACCCCGACGACGAGCGCCAGTGCCAGCTCCACCGCCAGCGCGACCGCGAGCGCCAGCCCCAGCTCGACCCCGGTCCTCGCGGGCGCCAACTGCTCCTCAAGCGCCACCCACCTGACGTTCTGGGCCTGGGTGCCTGGCATGAGCCGGGCGGTCACCGAGTTCAACGCCACCCATCCGAACATCTGCGTCACCCTGCAGGATCCAGGCGCGGGGTCGGGCGAGTACGTGCCGCTGAACAACGCGCTCAAGGCCGGCACCGGCGCGCCCGACGTCGCCGAGGTCGAGTTCGACCTGCTGCCCTCCTACGAGATCCAGCACTACCTGGTCAACCTCGTCCCGTACGGCGCGAACACCTACAAGAGCGACTTCGCGGCGTGGGCGTGGTCCCAGGTCAGCCAGGGCAGCGGCGTGTACGCGATGCCCAGCGACTTCGGCCCGATGGGGTTCTACTACGACAAGGCGACGCTGGCCACGTATCACGTCACCCCGCCGACCACCTGGTCGCAGTTCGCGACGGACGCGATCGCGATGCACAAGGCTAATTCGCGGGCCTACCTCATCGACTTCCCCGCCAATGACCCGCAATGGCTCATGGACATGATGGCCCAGGCCGGCGCATGGCCGTTCTCGTACACCGGCGGCGCCAACCTCACGATCGACTGGACGGGAGCGGCTCAAGAGAAATTCGCTTCGTTCTGGCAAAGTCTTATCAATGATCATGCCGTGGCCTCCATCACCGACCTCGGCACAGAAGAGAACACCGACATGGACACCGGCGTGCTGGGGGCCGCGGTTTACTCGGCCTGGGCGCCGTCCTACTTCGCGCCCGATGTGAAGCACTCGATGGGACAGTGGCGCGCGGCGCCGCTGCCGCAGTGGAGCGCGGGCGCGAGCGTGGGCTCGGACTGGGGCGGGTCGACCTACCCGGTGTTCTCCGAGTCCAAGCACCCGGCGCAGGCCGCCGAGTTCTCCGAATGGCTCACCGCTACCAGCCAGTCCTGGAACATCGTGAAGACCCCGCCGTCTTCGCTGTTCCCGACCTTCCTGCCAACGCTGCAGTCCGCGTCGTTCAAGTCGCTCACCTACCCGATCTCCGGGACGTCGCAGCCGAACCAGGTGTTCTCCGCCGGGGCGCTGAGCATCCCGCTGACGACGTGGCCGCCGTTCATGACGCAGGTGCTCACCCAGGGCGCCAGCACCTTCGGCGGCGTTGTCAACGGCAAGGAGACGCTCGCCCAGGCGTTCGCCACCTTCCAGGGGCAAGAGGTCGCCTACGCCAAGTCCCAGGGCTTCAACGTCACCACCTGAGAGGACACACCAGTGAGCGAAACGGCCCTGCGGCCGTCCGCCGGGGCAGTGTCGCCGTCACGCGCGCCACTGCCCCGGCGGCGTTCGGCCTACGCGCGACGACGCGGCCGGAGCGGCCTGGCCTTCGTGACGCCGTTCATGATCATCTTCACGCTGTTCATGGTCGCGCCGCTGGGCTATGCCATCTACCAGAGCCTCTACACCACCAAGCTCATCGGCGGGACGAGGTTCAGCGGCTTCGCCAATTACGCGACCGTCCTGCAATCAGGCGACTTCTGGAACGGCGTCATCCGGGTCATCATCTTCGGCGGCATCCAGATCCCGGTGATGCTAGCGATCGCGTTCTTCTTCGCCACGATCTTCGACCTTGGCATCGCGAAATGGGGGCCGGTCTTCCGCGCCGTCTATTTCATACCGTTCGCGGTGCCGATCGTGGTCTCCTCGCTAATGTGGGGATTCCTCCTCGACCCCGCCTACGGCCCGTTCAACCGCTTCATGAACGTGATCGGCTTCCACGGGTTTAACTGGCTATCGTCGAACCTGATGCTCCCGTCGATCATCATCATCGCGATCTGGGAATGGACGGGCTACAACAGCGTCATCCTGTACACGGCGCTGAAGTCGGTGCCCCGCGACGTCGTGGAGGCCGCGATCCTCGACGACACGCCGCTGTGGAAGATCATCCTGCGAATCAAGCTGCCGCTGGTCCGGCCCGCCATCGTCATGCTCGTGTTCATCAACACGATCGGCGCCATGCAGCTTTTCATCGAGCCGTCGATCCTGAACAACTATGCGCCCGGAGTGGTCACGGCCACCTGGACGCCGGTCATCGACATCTACAACACGTCCATCGCCGATGGCGAATACCAGCTCGGCGCGGCCATGGCAGTGGTCCTCGCCTTCGTGGTCATCGCGATCTCCGTCGCCTCACTCGCATTCCGCCGTCGAAGGGAGTTCCGATGAGCGCCCGTCGCGAACGCAAGCGCCGTGAGCGACTTGAATCGATCGACGCCGCCATTCCCGTGGAACTGTACGGGCTGAAGCGCGGCACCGTCAGCGTCCTCACCGCGTGCTGCGCGCTGTTCGCTTTGTTCATCCTGGCCCCAGTGGCCTGGGTAATCATCAACTCCACGAAGACCCAGGCGAACATCTTCGAATCGTTCGGCTTCTGGTTCGCATCGCCGTTCGAATTCTTCCATACGTTCGCGAACCTCTTCCGCGACGTGGACGGTGACGGCACCTATTCCCAGTGGTTCCTCAACACCGTGCTGTACTCGCTCGTCGGCGGGGTCGGCGCGACGGTGCTGGCCGCGCTCGGCGGCTACGGTTTCGCCCGGTTCGAGTTCCGCGGATCGAAGCTGTTCTTCGGCCTCATCATCGCGGGACTGCTCGTGCCCATCACGCTGGTGGCCGTGCCGTTGTACCTCGCCTACGCGAAGGTGCACCTGATCAACTCGATCTGGGGGATGATCCTGCCGTCCATGGTCACCCCGGTCGGGCTGTACCTGATGCGCACCTACGTGGAGCTGTCCATCCCGCGCGAGCTCACCGACGCCGCGCGCATCGACGGCGCGTCCGAGGTGCGGATCTTCTTCCGGATCGCGCTGCCGCTCATGGTGCCGGGACTGATGACCGTGCTCCTGCTGGCGGTCGCCGGCACGTGGAACAACTACATCCTGCCGCTGATCATTTTCAGTAATAACACCCTGTACCCGGTGACGGTCGGGATGGGGCTGTGGTCGCAGCACGCGGGTAACTCGGGAGACGCCAACCTCTACCCGCTGCTCGTCATGGGCGGGCTGGTGACGATCGTCCCGATGATCGCGCTGTTCGCGCTCCTGCAACGGTACTGGCGGGGCGGCCTGCTGCTCGGCAGCGTCGCCAACTAGGAGCACCAGACATGTCCGCTATCTCGCTTGAGAAGCTCACCAAGGTTTTCTCTGCCGGTGTCAGGGCGCTGGAGGGGCTCAACCTGAGTGTGCGGGACGGCGAGTTCGTCGTACTCGTCGGCCCGTCCGGGTGTGGCAAAACGACCGCCCTGCGCATGGTCGCCGGGCTTGAGTCGATCACCGAAGGGACGGTCGCCTTCGACGGCCGGGTGGTCAACGACGTCTCGCCGCGGCACCGTGATATCGCGATGGTGTTCCAGAATTACGCCCTCTACCCGCATCTGACCGTGGCCGAGAATATCGGGTTCGCGCTGACCAACCGCAAGATCCCTCGTGGTGAGAGGGAGCGGCGGGTCCGTTCGGCGGCGGCCGCTTTGGGCCTTTCCGACCTGCTCAACCGCAAACCGGCGCACCTGTCCGGCGGTCAGCGGCAACGCGTCGCGATGGGCCGGGCGATCGTCCGCGAGCCATCGGTGTTCCTCATGGACGAGCCGCTGTCGAACCTGGACGCCAAGCTGCGGGTACAGATGCGCTCCGAGGTGCTGCGGGTGCACAACACGATCGGCGCCGCGACGCTCTACGTCACGCACGACCAGGTTGAGGCGATGACGATGGGCGACCGCGTCGCGGTGCTGAACGGCGGCGTGCTGCAGCAGTACGGCAACCCGCGCGAGCTGTACGACCGCCCGGCCAACCTGTTCGTGGCCGGGTTCGTCGGCTCGCCGGAGATGAACCTTTACGAGGCCTCGGTGTCTTCGTCCGACGAGCTCGTGCTCGGGTCCCAGCGGCTCCCCCTCGGCCCGGCCGCGATGGTCCTGGCTCCGTTCCGCGGACGCGCGGTGATCGCCGGGGTCCGGCCAGAAGACCTCGGGCTTGACGGGGCTGTTGGTGACGCGGCCAGGCCCGACGTGGCGTCGCTGGTCGCCGACGTCCGGGGCGTCGAGACGCTCGGCAGCGAGACACACGTGCTCTTCTCCATCGACGCGACGCGGGCGGCCGCGACCGCACTCGCGGCCGGTACTTCGCTGGACAGTCTGCTCGGCGGCAACACGCACAACGGGCTGGCCCGGCTTGATCCGCGGTCCGCGGTACGTCCCGGGGAACGGATCACCTTCCGCGTCGACCCTAGTCGGCTGCACTACTTCGACCCGGACACCGGGGCGGCCATTCGCTGAGCTTAAGACCGACGCTACTGACGATCAACGACGAGCGAGCGAACGTTCGTTCATCGCGAGGACACGCATGCGATTCTCAGCACTCCACACGTTGCGCACCTTCCCCCATCGGCACAGTCGCGGGCGAATCGCGGTGATCGCCTCGGTTGCCGCGGCCCTGCTGCTCGGCGTGGTGGCGTCGGTCGCGGCCAGCACCGGCGGCACGGGCGGCACATCTAGCAAGGGCGTCGCCGACCAGTATGTCTTCGTGCATGACCCGACGATGGCCGAAGAGAACGGCACCTACTACGTGTTCTCGACCGGCGACCCGGCGGGGGTCATCGGCAACGGGAACATACAGATCCGCACGTCGCGCGACCTTCGCTCCTGGTCTTATGACGGCACCGTGTTCGCCGCCAAGCCGGCTTGGATCACCGATGAGCTCGGCGACATCCCGAACTTGTGGGCACCCGACATCTCTTATTTCAACGGCCTCTGGCACCTCTACTACGCCGGATCGAGTTTCGGCTCCAATGACTCGGTGATCGGCCTGGCCACGACGCCTACCCTGGACCCGCAGAGCCCGCGGTACCACTGGACGGACGACGGCCTGGTGTACCAGTCGACGTCGGCCGACGACTACAACGCGATCGACCCGTCGCTGGTGACCGCCGCGGACGGGTCGAAGTGGCTGGTCTTCGGCTCGTACTGGAGCGGCATCAAGCTGATCAGCCTGGACTCCAGCACCAGCAAGCCCGCCACGTCCACGCCGACGATCTACTCCATCGCGGCCAAGCCCTTCCCCGATCCCGAAGAAGGAGCGGGCATCGTCTACCACGACGGCTACTACTACCTGTTCATGGCGGTCGATACCTGCTGTCGCGGCATCAGCAGCACCTACCACATCCAGGTCGGCCGCTCGGCCGACATCACAGGCCCGTACACGGACGCGTCAGGAACGGCAATGCTCAACGGCGGCGGCATGGAGGTGCAGGGCACGGACGCCGGCATGATCGGGCCGGGCTCTCCGTTCGTGTTCACGACACACGGCCAGGAATGGCTCGTGTACCACTACTATGACGCCTTCGACTCCGGTGACGCGTGGCTCCAGATCCGCCCGCTTGTCTGGGTGGACGGCTGGCCGGTTACCGGAGATCCTCTGGTCCCGGTCCCGGGCGACCCCTTCACCTACAGCCAATAACCCGCGCGGCCTGGAGCGCCGTGAGCTTTTGGCAGTCCGGCAGCGCGGGCAAGCTGATGTCGTTGACCATTAGAAATGCCGTCTGCGCGCTCTTCGGCGTATCGGCTTGCCACTCGACCACGTGCTGGCTGCCTCCGACGGTCGTCACCGTCGCGTGCGTCAGGAAGTCGGAGTAGGGTTCGTCCTCCACCAGATCGACGCTCGACAGGGCACGCCGGACGTCGGCCGCGTACGTGGTCGCCGCGGCCTGGGTTGACCAGCTCACGCAGACCACCGCGTGCGGGGTCGCGGAGTTGCTGGCCGGCTGGCTGATACCGACGCCCAGCCCGGCGGGCATTTGCCCGCCGAGATAGCCACCGGAGAACAAGTCGGCGGCCACCACGTTGCCGAGGCACTGGGCGAGCGCGCCGATGATGGGATCGCTGGCGAGCGTGGCGCCCTTCGGCGAGCCGATCAGGCTGAGGTTCGCACCCGAGTAGCCGAACACCACGTCAGAACCAGTGGGTTGCACCTGGGCGGCGCCGATGGCTAGCTCGCCGGCCGACGAGCCAGCCGCCAGCGGCGGGCCGGCGAGCTTGCCCGCGCCGCCGCTCCGCTTCCAGCCAAGACCGGTCAGATGGCTTGTTATCTGCGAGGCGCTCTGGCCACCCGCCATCAAGGACACGGACTGCGGCGGCTCTCCGGCGCTGATGCTGTAATCCTCACCGAACAGGTCGAACCCGACGCCCCCGGGCACCGTGTAAAAGTTTTCCGCGACCGAAGGCACCCCCGACCCTCGGAGCCCGGCGAAACCCTTGGTCGACGCGGGGTTCGTGCCTGCCAGCCGAACAAGCGCGGCCGTGTCGTCGTAGGTGACCTGGCTGCGGTTGCTCGCCGTGTCGGCGACCCGCGACAGCGCCGACTCAAGTCCGGTGCCCCCCGACCCGCCGCCCCCGGGAGATGAGCCCCCCGAACAGGCTGTAACGGCAACAATCAATATCGCCAAGCTAATCATCGGGATCCCGCGCGCAAATGATGCCGTCCGCCGAAGCATGTCGGAATTATATGGGGACGCGATGGTTTGCGCGCGAACCGGGCGCACCGATTAACACCTTGGGTACCGAGGGCTGGCAACAGCGCTGCCCACTTCTCGTGCCATAACGACGTCGTGGTCGCCGGTCCGGTGCTCTCACTCCTGCGCCGAGAGCACGATAGAACATACTGCTGAAGATTGAACCGGTCATCACCGGACAAATCTTCAGCAGTATCGAAAACAACACCCAGGCAGGGTTTGCTATCCGGGAAATATGCGCCGGAGCCATTCATCCGGGTACGGTAGCTGCCTGCAAGGCGGCATATCCGTACATGGCCCAGACCCGCTGGCCGCCGGCGCGGGACGCTGGAGAGTCGCCACGGCTTCGTTCGGGATAATTGAATTGAATTTTCTGAACGGGGGCGTCGTTTTTGCTTCGGACTTAGGTTAGGACCGCCTCGTCGCAGGGGGCCTGGGCGGCGGGGGGATGTGAAGAGCTGGTGAAGCAGCCCTTTTCTTCCGCGACCCGTTCCTGTAGCCGGCCGTGCGGCATGATCTTCAGCGCCATCGGGCCTCCTTCGTTTTCGCGATCATGAATGTCGGCTTCCTCAGCCGCCGCTGGTCAGCTCCGGCTTTGAGTCGCCGGGGCCGATCTGGGCCTTGAGCGCGGCCAGCTCGCGATCCACGTCCGCGGACGCTCCGGCCTCGTCGAGTTCCCGCTGGATGTCATCGGTGTCGCCGCCGACATCCTCGAGTACGCCGGACTGCAGCAGTTCGTCCAGGGCGCCGGCCCGCGCCTGCATGGTGGCGATCTTGTCCTGCGCCCGCTGCAGCGCGGCGCCCGAGTCGCCCAGGGTGCTAGAGATCCCCGCGACGCTCTCGTTCACCGACGCCTCAGCGCTGGCCGCGGTGTACTGGGCCTTCAGCGTCTCCTTCTGGGTGCGGAACTGGTTGACCCGTTGCTGCAGCGCGGCGAGCGTCTGCTCGAGCTTCTCCTGTTCCTCGGCGAGCTGCTGGTGCTGCGCTTCCATGCCGTCGATCTGGCCCTGGGCCGCGGCCTTGCGCTGCAGCGCTTCCCGCGCCAGGTCCTCCTTGCCGACCGCCAGCGCCGCCTTGGCCTGGTCCTGCAGGTGGTCAGCCGAATGCTGGAGCTGCTGTTCCTGGAGCTCGATCTGCTTGCGCGAGGCGGCGACGGTGACCAGGGCCTGACGGACCTTCGTGAGGTGATCAAGCATCTGTTCGTAGGACAGGTCGAGCATCTCGTCGGGCTTCTCCGCCGCGTCGAGCGCCTTGTTGGTCTTGGCCGCGAGTATGTCGTGGGCTCGCTGGAAGAGGGTCATGTCCGTCTGCTCCTAGGTGGCTGCGCTGCCGTAAAGTCGTCTGGTGTCCAAGATAGGGTGGCCAGCCGCCATCGTGGCGATGTTGATCGCGCTGGTGCTTGTCCTCGGCGAGCTCGCTGACCCCGCGCAACAACGGTGGTGGGGGGCCCACTCGCTTACCACGGACACCGTGTCAGGGTTGCTGGTGCTGCTGATCACGGTCCTGGTCGTGAATCAGCTGCTCAACAGGCGACAGGCGAGGCAACGCGGACATGCTGTCGCCGCGCAGGCCGCCATCGTGGCGGCCCAGGGCGCTCGTTCGGCGAAGGCCGTGTCGTCGGTGATCGACGGATCGGGCGACCGCGGGGCCGCGTCCGACGGCTTCAGGACGTACATGATGGTGCTGCTCGTAGGCGCCCCCGTGCTCATCAACGACCCGGTGGCGCGGCGCTTCCTGGAGCAGGCGCAGTACCTCGGCGCGGTACTTGGCAGCACTCTGGCGGCCGTGGACAAGTCGCCGCACGGTGCCGCCGTGCCCGACAAGGACCTGAACCACGCGGTGCGAGAGCTCCAGGACGCCGCAGCGCCGCTTCTTCAGCTGCTCAATCCCCAGATACGCGATTCCATCCAGCGCATCGGCGGGACCGCCGAGGAATAGCGCCGGCGCGGCTCGCGGTCAGGGCGTCAGGCTCAGGAGGATCGCGTGGTAGGCGGCGCCGTACGCGGTCGGGGTGCCGGTGTAGTCGGTGATCAGGCCGGGTCCGCTCGAGCAGTTGAAGTCGGCGTTCCAGGCCCAGGCCAGGAAGCTGATGCCCGCCGACTCCAGCCACGTCGTCAGCGGGTCGATGTAGGTTCCGGCGCAGTCGTTCTCGCCGATCTCCCCGGCTACGACGGGAACCGACGCGGCGACCGGCGCCACTTCAGACGTCCAGCACGACTGCGTGTCGCAGGTGTTGAAGTTGTAGGAGTGCCAGGACGCCACCAGGTCGTGGTCCGGGTCCGTCGGCTCGTACGTCAGCCAGTCGGTCAGGTCGTTGGCGTACTCCTCGCCGCCGAGCATGATCACGTTGTTCGCCCCGGTGCCGCGGACCGCGTTGACCATCTGCTGCATGCCGGCCACCGGGTAGGAGATGCCGGTGCACGGGCTGCCGGTCTCCCAGCACTGCCAGCCCTCGGTCGTGTTGTTGCTGTCGGCGCGCGACGCGTACGGCTCGTTGAACAGGTCGAAGATCACCGAGTCGTTGCCCTTGAAGGCGCTCGCGACCGAGGTCCAGAACGGGATCGCCTCCGCCGCGTCCGGCATGGGCTTCTGGCAGACCGCCTGGGCCGAGCCGCAGCCGGACGACGGCCCCGAGTACGCGCCGTCGGTCCAGTGCAGGTCGAGGATCGCGACGATGCCGTTCTCGTTCAGCAGGTTGACGTAGGCCTTGATCGCGCTCTGGTAGTTCGCGCCCGCGTAGGCGGAGTTCACGTACGACTCAGCGTTCCAGCAGGCCTCGTTGAGCGGGACGCGGACCGCGTTCACGCCCCATTCCTTCATCGCCGTGATCGACGCCTGGGTGTTCGGGCCGTCAAAGATCCCGTAGCCCTGCACGCACTCGTACTCGGTGCCCGACCGGTCCACGCCGTGCAGCACCACCGTTTGGCCGCTCGTGTTGACGAGCTTGTCGCCGGAGACCTGAAGCTGCGGCGCGGTGGATGTCGTCGGCACCACGCTGACCGTGATCGGCGCCGAGGTCGCGGTGTTCCCGTTGCTGTCGAACGCCTCCGCGGTCAGGATGTAATAGCCGGCGCCCACGTCGGCCCAGGTGAAGTTGTACGGGCTGGCCGTTTCCGTGGCGAGCACCGTCGGGTTGGCCGGTGCGCCGCTAGGCAGTGCCGAGGTCTCCAGTATTTCCACCTTGGTGATCGAGGCGGTCGGCTCGCTCGCGGTCGCGTCGATGGCGATGCTGGCGCCCGGCGCGTAGCCGGAGTTCGCGCTGGGGCTGGTGAGCTCGACCGAGGGCACCTGCGTCGCGCCGTTGCACGCGTAGCCGTTGACGGTGAAATACGTGGGCGAGTTGTCGACGGGGCCCACCGCGCCGACGAACCCGACGGACACGCTCGCGCCCGTCGCCAGCGCCCCGTTATAGCTCTCGCTAGCCGCGGTGACATCCTGGCCGTTCTGGGTGAAGGTGGCGCTCCAGCCGTTGGAGACCGTCTGGTCGTTCGGGAACGTGAAGGCGAGCGTCCAGCTCGTCAGGGCCGGGCCGTTGTTGGTGATCGAGATGCCCGCCTGGAACCCGCCCGGCCAGCTGTTGGTCAGCGAGTAGCTCACCGTGCACATCGACGTGGCCGCGCTCGCCGACTGCGTGGCGAGCGTCCCGCCGACGAGCGCTAGCGCGCTCAGCGCCAGCGCGCAGGTGACTGCGGAAACCTTGCGCCAGATCATGACCGAACCTCCCGCCGACCGCGCGACGGTCCAGACGCTAGGTACGCGCCGCCCCGCGGTCAACGGACGCCGGCCCTCACCTGGCGATTTGAATGAAAGCAAGGGCGCTCGCTTACATTTCATCCGAACGGAGGCGGGGTGACACTTGAGGGCTGCCAGATCAAGCGGTAAGGGAATTCGTAAGGAAAACGAAAGGAATTTCCCAACTGTCAGGCGGCACGGAATACCCACCGGTCTCGATCGGCACGACGGCCGGCGTTGCCTTTGATGACGGGGTAGCGTCGGCCGGCGGCAGCTGGGCGGCGAAGGGGCTGCTGCTGACCACCGGCGCCATCACCGGCATCGACGTGCCCGTCACGCTGGACGGTCAGCGGCTGACCGGGCTACTGAAGGTCAGTTCGCTCAGCGTGCCTGCCAGCGAGCTCGGCGGCCCGCTGTTCAACCTGTCCAGACAGGTCCTCGGCCTCATCGTCGGCTACGGGACGCGCGGCGGGGTCGGCGACGGGTACGTCGTCCCGATCGACTCCGCACTGCGACTCGCCCGGCAGATCGCTGGCCAATTATGTAACTCTCACCCCACGGCTCGAAAGATACACCAGATCAAAAATTTTGGGTCTTGTTAATTTGCTGCCGTGAATTAACAATAAGCGCAGTCGGTTACCGGGGAGCAATGCAACGCTCACCCCAACGAGAGGAATGCGCTTTGCGGGCTAACCATTACGGCAGCAGGCGAAAACTGCGCCACTCGCTAGCGATCATCACACCGATCGCGCTCCTGACCGCCGGAATACTCGCCGTTACCCCGGCGATTAGCATGGCGGCCACCTCTGCTGCGCCATCAGCGTCAGCCTCGTCCCACTGGGTTTACGCATGCGGCAGCACCTTCAAACCCGGCAAGCTCAGCTGCCTCGTGATCAAGAACACGTCCGCGCATCCAAGCGCGCAGACGGTGCTGCCCGACGCGATCCCCGCCGGTAACGGCTACGGGCCATCGCAGCTCCAGGCTGCTTACGACCTGGCCTCGGCGTCAGCCTCCGACGGCTCGGGTACGACCGTCGCGCTCATCGACGCCTACGACGACCCGACCGCCGCTAGCGACCTGGCCGAATACCGGTCCGCCGCGGGTCTGCCCGCGCTGACGTCCGGCCAGTTCACCAAGTACAACCAGGAAGGTGAGACCTCGCCACTGCCCGCAGAGGCCCCGCTCGACGACGACTGGACCCTCGAGGAATCGCTCGACATCGAGATGGTCTCGGCAATCTGCCCGCTCTGCAAGATCGACCTGGTCGAGGCCAACAACGACAGCGGCACCGGGCTGTACGTCGCCGAGGAGACGGCCGCCACCACGCTGGGCGCCAAGTACATCTCCAACAGCTGGGGCGGAAGCGAGACGTCCACCGACACGACCTACGACTCTGAGTACTTCGGCGTCTCGGGCGTCGTGTACACGGCGTCCGCCGGCGACTCCGCCTACAGCGGCGGCGTGATCTACCCGGCCACCTCCCCGCACGTCGTCGCGGTCGGCGGCACCACGCTGAACACCGCCTCCAACTCGCGCGGCTGGACGGAAAGCGTCTGGGACACCAGTTCTGACGAGGGCACCGGGTCGGGCTGCTCATCCTTCGAGCCGCAGCCGTCGTGGCAGACGGCCATCTCCATCATTCCGGCTGCCTGCTCTGACCGTGTCGACAACGACGTCGCCGCCGACGCCGACCCCAACACCGGCGCGGCGGTTTACGACACGTCCAACGACAACGGCGGCTGGCTAGAGGTCGGCGGCACCAGCGAGTCGTCGCCGATCATCGCCTCGGTGTTCGCGCTGGCCGGTAACAACGGCAACGGCGGCAACAACGCGGCCGACTCGATCTACACCCACACCGCTAACCTGAACGAGGTCACCGCGAGCAGCGACGGCACCTGCACGCCGCCGGCCGCCGACTCCGTCCTCTGCACCGCCACCGGCGCCGCGAACACCTACAACGGCCCGACCGGCTGGGGCACCCCGAACGGCCTCACCGCGTTCGAGAGCAACTCAACCGGCGGCGGCAACACGGTCACGGTGACCAATCCCGGTAACCAGACGGGCACGGTCGGAACCGCGGTCAGCCTGCAGATCAGCGCGACAGACTCCGCGTCCGGCCAGACGCTCACCTACAGCGCCACCGGCCTGCCCGCGGGTCTTTCTATCTCTTCCAGCGGCCTGATCACGGGCACGCCCACCACCGCCGGCACCTTCAGCGTGACCGTCACCGCGAAGGACACCACTGGCGCCTCCGGATCGGCGTCCTTCACCTGGACTATCAACTCCACGAGCGGCGGCTGCACCGCGCAGCAACTGCTCGGCAACCCGGGGTTTGAGACCGGGTCCATATCACCGTGGACATCTTCGGCCGATGTGCTCTCCAGCACTAGCGAGGGTGTTCCCGCACAAGCCGGCAGCTGGCTAGCCTGGCTGGACGGCTACGGCAGCGCCCACACCGACAACGTCGCGCAGAAGGTCACCATCCCGGCCGCCTGCAAGAGCGCGGTGTTGACCTACTGGGTCGAAGTCAACTCCACCACCACCAACACCAAGAACGCCTTGGTGCTGGACATCCTGAACTCCTCGGGCACGGTGGTCCAGACGGTCCCGGTGGCGACCGCGGCGAACAACGGCTCTAGCTACGTCGAGTACACCACCAACCTGGCCTCGTACATCGGCCAGACCATCACGGTCAAGTTCATCGGCACCGAAGTCAGCGGTGGGAACACCAGCTTCTTCGAAGACAGCAACGCGCTGAACGTCGACTGACTCTAAGCGGGGTGGCCTTCGGGCCACCCCGCTCAGCGCGTGCCGGAGGCGGCCGCTACGACGACCGCCTCCATTTCCCGTGCCAGCGCCTCGACCTGGTCGAGCGCGAAATGCCACGTGTCCGCCCAGATCTGCATGTACACGGCGGGCAGCCCTTCCGCCAGCCCCTGCCGGTCGACGAGCAGGGGGTGGGAGTCGACGTGCAGGAACAGCGTGCCGTCTGACGCTGGCTCGTTGCGGTCCCAGTACAGCTTGGTGTGCGGCAGCATCCGGGTGAGCTCTGCCTCGGTTGACACGTCGCCATCGACCGGGCCGCTCATGGCGCGACGGTCGTTCAGGCACCAGGAGATGTCCAGTGGCCGCCCGGCGCGGGCGGCGATCTCATCGAGCAGCCGGTCGCGGGCCACCGGGTCGTAGTAGGCGTAGAAGGACGCCGTCGTCGCCGCCTTCTGCGCCCTGGCCACGATCTCGTCGAAGCCGGCGTCCGCGGCGTCGACCACACAGATCCCGTGCTGGGAGACCTGCGAGACCATGCCCGCCAGGCCCGGCCTGAACCGGTTGCTTGTGACGATCTGGGCGACGCTCGGATTGCGGCGGAAGACCCGCGCGACCGCCGCCGAGTACGCGGCCAGCAAGACGGCGGTGCCGTCGGCCCCGGTACGCGCGCCGACCGCGCGCATCGCGAGTTCCATCGCGGGTGAGTACACGACGAGTTCGGCGAAACGCGGCTCGCGGGGGCTGGCCGGCTCTTCGTGTTGCCAGGCAGGCAGCCGCCCGAGCTGATCGGCCCAGTACCGGATGGCCCGCTCGCTTTGCCGTCGCGCGGCGGCGCCGCCCTGCTTGTGCGCCAATTCCAGCGGGTGCAGTCCCTCGGCGGGCGCGGTCGGCTCCCCGGTGACCCGGTCCAGGTTTTTCCTCAGGTCCTGGTCCAGGGCATCGAGCCCGCCACCGTCGACCATCACGTGGCTGTAGCCGACCACAATCTGCTTGAGTGCCGCTGACTGCCTGATGACCCCCATCCGGATAGGGAACTCGTTCTGGTAGTCGAAATAGGCGAGCTCGTACCTGGAGCGCAGTTCCTCCGCCGCGGCCACCGGGTCGTCATCGTCGCCGATGTCGACGATGTGCAGCGGCACCTCCCCCGACTCGGCGATAACCTGCCGAGGCTGCCGTTCGCCCGACGGCCCGTCGGCGAAGCGCAGCCGGGTGCGCAGCGCGGGATGGCGGCTGACCTGGAACCGAAGCATCGCCGCGATCTCCGCCAGCGGCGTTCCCGCGGGCAGCGGCAACGGCCAGACGAGGTTCATGGTCTTGCCGTTGCGCTGCGAGGCTCGCAAGATCCCCAGCTGCCCCCACGTCAGCTCCCCGACACCGGAGCCCTGGCCGTGGAACGTCACACGGATCTCCGTCACCGTGATGGCCAAGCCAGGGCTCCCGTCTCTTGCCGGTTACTGCACGTCGACGACGACCGAGCCGGTGGCGGTCGCGCCGTGATACCGCACAGTGGCGGTGATCGTGGCCGGGCCCGTGCCGACGGTGGTCAGCACACTGCCACCCTGGCTGACGCGCACGACGTCCGGGTGATCGGTTGAGTAGCGCACGGTCATGCCTTCGGGGAGAGAGGTGCTCTGCCCCTTGGTGACATAGCCGACCAGGCTCTGATCGCTCAGCGAGACCGTGATCTCCGGGGTGATCGCGACACCCGCGGGGAAGAAGACCCGCTGCACGACGCCCTGGGCCGCGTCGCCGGGCGTGACCGCCTGGACGGTGACAACCGACGGCACGGGATCAAGCGCGCCGCTGACCCTGATGACCGCCTGCTGCGCGATGTCCGAGCTCGAGCTGCCCAGCTGGAGCGCGTACCGGCCGTCGTAAGCCAGGTACTTGTTCTTGGTGTCGGAGAAGAACGCGAGGTCGGGCACGCTCACCGTGAAGGTGAGGCGCTTGGTCTGGCCGGGTGCCAGTTCGACTTTCCCGAAGGCTTCCAGCCGTTTGCCCGGCAGCTGCATCGAGGCCGGGGCCCCGGGTGTCGCGGCGTAAAGCTGCGCCACCGTGGCGCCCGCCACCGCGCCGGTGTTGGTCACGTCGGCGGTGACCGTCACGGTCCCGTTGGCGTTGACGTCGCGGCGGTTCACGCGCACGCGCGAGTACCTGAAGTCGGTGTAGCTGAGGCCGTATCCGAACGGCCAGGTCACGCTCCCCGTGAAGTACATGTACGTCCTGCCGTCGGTGCTGGCCGTCGGCTGGAGGGTGTAGTCGGTGATGGGCGGTAGCTGGTTCTGGTTCGCGTACCACGTGAACGGCAGGTGCCCGCTCGGGTCCGCCTGGCCAAGCAGGACGTCCGCGAGGGCCGCGCCCTGTCGCTGGCCGTTGTACGAACTCCACAGCAGCGCCGGCGTGGTGGACAGGAACGGGCTGGTGTCCACGTCGCCCATCGTCTCCAGGTAGACGATCGTGTTCGGGTTGGCCGCTTCGATCTGGCTGATCATTGACGCCTGCGCGCCTGGCACCGCGAGCGAGGTACGGTCGTTGCCTTCAGAACCGGTGCTGGAGTCCGTCCCGACCACGACGACGACCGCGTTGTAGTTCTTGGCCGCGGCCACCGACGCGGCGTCCACGGTGGTCAGCGTCGCGGCGGTCGTGCCGCCCGTGACGCCCGGGTAGAAGTCCACCTGCGCGTCCGGGTTGATCTTCTGCACCGCCGCCTTGATGCCGTCGTAGGCGTCGACGTTGTTCGCCGCGCCCGGGCCGGTCTGGATGCTGGCGTAGCCGCCGAGGTACAGGGACTGCGGGTGGGCGAAGTAACCCATGACCGCGAGCTTGTAGGGACCCGTCGACGGGATCTTGAGCGGGAGCAGCGGATTGCCGCCGCCGGCCGGGGCCGAGTTCTTGAGCAGCACGATGCTCTGGTCGGCGGTGTCCTGCGCGAGTCGCAGCCGCTGCGGCGTCTCGGTGATCGCGCTGTCAGGGTTGTTGGTCCAGGTCACCCCGCCGAGCGCCGCACGGGCCTTGGCGACCCACGGGACCTGCGACTCGGCGTCGAACTCGCCGGTCTCGATGCGGGCCGTGAACAGCCGCACGAGCGAGGTGTCGACGTCGCCGATGTTATAGGTGTCGGTCAGCGTCTGGATGTTCTGGGTGAGCGCGGTCGGGATCGTGTTGCCGTAGTTGTTGCTGTCCTGGTAGCCGGCGTTGCACTCCAGGTCCTCGCCCGCGGAGTTCGCGTAGGCCGACCGCGTGTACTGGTTCACAGGGACGGTGGAGTTCGGCGGGATCCAGTTGTGGAAGGCCTGCATGACGTAGATCGCGTCGCAGTCCGAGGTGAAGTACCCGCCGAAGCCGTACGTCTCACGGGCCAGTTCCTGGTTGAGCTGGACGTTCGCGGGCGACGGAATGCCGTTGACCTCGTTGTAGGCGCTCATGATCGAGGCCGGGTGGCTCTGCGCGATGATGTCGGCGAACTGCTTGGTGTAGTACTGGCGCAGCGTCGCCTGGTCCATGTTCGAGCTGCCGGTCAGCCTGGTGTCCTCGGTGTTGTTCGCCGCGTAGTGCTTGAGCGTGGCGAGCGCCTGATAGTAGCCGTGCGCCGACGCCGGCAGCTGGCCGTTCGAGTTCTCGCCTTGCAAGCCGTCGACGTACTGCGAGGCCAGGTCGGCAGTGAGGGTTGGGTCCTCGCTCCAGGTCTCGTCGTTGCGGCCCCACCGCGGGTCACGGGAGAGGTTCACGGTCGGCGCGTAGAAGTCGAGGTTCTCGGTATTGTCCGGCGCGACCTCGCGCGCTTCCGCCCCGATCTGCAAGGCCTCCTGGTGGACGAGGCCCGGGTTCCACGTGCTGCCGAGCGCTAGGTCCGTGGGGTAGGTCGTCGTGTTGTACAGCTGCTTGGCGTTGCCGCTCGGGGTGAGGGTCAGGTAGCTGACGCCATGGTTTGCCTCGTTCCACCAGCCCCAGGCGGCCACCCCGAGGCTCGGGATCGCGGGCGCCTCGCTGCTGTCCATCTCCTCGGCCTTCTCCGCGGTCGTCATCCGGGAGACGAGGTCGGCGGCGCGCTCAGCCGGCGGATAGGCCGGATTCAGGTAGATCGGCACGCTCTTCGCTTGACTGCTGGCCGTGGCGGCCGACGGGACCACGCTCGCGAGCGTGCATCCCGTCACCGCGGCGACGCCTATGGCCAGGCACGTCAAATTGCGCAGTCGTTTCACCGAGCGCATCGAGTCTCCTCGCGTTCCCTGGCTCCCCTGCGGCGTAATGCATTCTCAACCTAGGAGTGCCCGCGAGGCCGGGTCAAGGACAATTGCCGGCTTAAGTTTCGAAACATTCTCGAAATTCCGTCATTCGTCACATGCTCCACCGAAGTTTAACTCAGCACCGCGTTTATCGTCCCTCCCGGGAACCCACGTGGAGGACGTCGACACTATCCCGGGTCACTAGCCTCCGCTATTCAGCACTGATGGCCTGTTGAGCGATCCTTGGCGTGCGGGTCGCTGTGAGCTGGAGTTTCGCGTCGTGGCGCGCCGGGTGGGCGTGCACCTTATGGGTGCTGGGCGATTCTGCGGAGACACGGGAATGGTAAGGACGGCCGCGGAGCGGCCGTCCTTGCTGATTTAGAGGCGAAGAGCGCCCCGTTCTGGGAGATTCGCGGTTACCACACACACGTTTCCCGGACTGGAGCGCTCTTCGCCATGCAGCATAACGGGTGGGACCATGCCCTGAAGGTCACCAGCGGCGGAGCGGGCCTGGTCGGGCATGCCGGCGCGGTCCTGCTCCGGAAGGCCGCTGACCAGGCGGGACTCACCGGGCAGCTGAGCCCGGCGCTGCGGAAGGCAGGGACATCGCCCGTTCTGGACCGGGGGATCGTGCTGGTGTCGATGGCGGCGGCGATCGCGCTCGGGGCCACCAGCATGAGCGATATCGCGGTGCTGGCGCACCTGGCCCCGGTGCTCGGGGACGCGCCGAGCGGGCCGACGGTGCGGCGTGCCCTGGACCTGGCCGGCCATGCGGCCATGCCGGACCGGATCGCCCGCGCCCGGGCCAGGGCCCGCGCGCACGTGTGGACGCTGATCGGGCAGGCCCCGGCCGGGTTCCCGTGGCTGGCCATCGCCGGGAAGACCCTGGCCGGGTGGCTGGTCATCGACATGGACGCCACCCTGGTCACCGCCCGCTCGGACAAGGAGGGAGCTGCTCCGACCTGGAAGAAGGGCTACGGCTTCCATCCGCTGGGGGCGTGGTGCGCGAACACGCGCGAGTGCCTGGCGATGCTGCTGCGCCCCGGCAACGCCGGGTCGAATACCTTCACCGATCACAGGGACGTGCTGGCCGCGGCGATCCGCCAGGTGCCCGCCCGGTTCCGGGACAAGATCCTGGTCCGCGTCGACGGGGCCGGCGCCAGCCACGAACTCGTAAAGCACCTGCTGTCGATATCCTCCCCGCGCAGGGCCGTACTGTTCACCTGCGGCTGGATGATCACCGCCGCCGACGAGGACGCCATCGGGCAGGTGCCCGCCGCCGCGTGGAAGCCCGGCATCGGGCAGGACGGCGCGATCGAGGAGGACAAAGACGTCGCGGAGATCACGCACCTGATGAGCCGTGCCGGGAACTGGCCCAGCGGGCTGCGGTGGATCGTCCGCCGCGTCAAGCCGTCCCGCCGGCAGATGCCGAACCTGACCGCCTATGAGAAGAAGGCCGGCTGGCGGTACTCGATCACCTGCACGAACATCCCCGACGGCGGGATCCCCGGTGTCACGGGCAGCCATCACCCCCAGTACATTGACGTCGCCCACCGCGAGCACGCCGTCGTGGAGACCGGCGGCGTCCGCACCGCCAAGGCCATGGGCCTGCGGAACCTGCCATCGAAGTCCTGGCAGGTGAACTGCGGCTGGGTCATCGCCGCGAACATCGCAGCCGACCTCACCGCCTGGACCCGCCTCCTCGGCTTCCGCGACGACGCGGAGCTGCGGGAAGCCGACCCGGATACGCTCCGCTACCGCGTCTGGCACATCCCCGCCCGGCTCGCCCGGCACGCCCGCGAGCGCGTCCTGAAGATCAGTCCGAACTGGCCCTGGAAGGACGCGTTCCTCACCTGCTGGCAGCGGCTCTGTGCCCTGCCAGCACCCGTCTGACCAGCACCATCAGCCCCAGCGACACGAGAGGAGACACAGCCCGGCGCGGTCGGAGCCGGTGCGTACCCGGGCACCCCGGGCACCACCACGCGGCCACCCCCGCCAGCCAAACAGACACCACACCCGAATCCGGGCGCCACCACAATCAGTAACCCGACCTCAGGAACGCTGAACGATTGAGGCTAGGGCCCGAATCGGGGCCGGTAAATCGGCACTTGGTATACACGGTGACCACGTCGCCCCTCCCCATACCCGGACATAACGGGCGGGAAAATGGTCATGGCGTATACCAAGTGGTCATGATGTATACCAAGTCGCCAATTCGTGAATCCCTACCCCGGGGCATCGCCATTGAGTCGCACAGCGATGGTACGTGGGGAAATGAGCTCTATCGGAAATCCCGGTGAGAAGGTGGACAAGGCGGCGGAAAGGTGGAGGCCGGCGTGGGGCCGTAATTTCAGCTAGGAGGGGAGCTTTGTGATCATCATCTGACCGTCGACATCCCGTACTCCTACACCGTCGGCTAAATCGCTATGAGCTGGCCTGCCTGGCCGGGCAGGCCAGCTCTAGCCGGTGAGCAGCGGCTGCCGGTGAGCAGCGGCTGCCGGTGAGCAGCGGAGGAGGGTTAACTCTTGTCGCGGCGCTCTTCCTCGTGCTGACGACGGGTCGCCGCGGCCTTCTTAGCGGCTTCCTCCGAGATACCGAGCCGTTCTTTCGTCGCCGCGCCCTTGCGCGCCGCTTCCTCCGCTTCTCCGGTACGCATGCGCGTGTCCGCGCCCTTTCTCGCGCTCTCCTCGCGGTTCGGCTGCGGATGAACGCCGAGTTCGTGCCAGTTAGTCTCGGACAGGTCGACGTGGTAGTAGTCCGCGGCCTTCTCGATGTTCGCGAACGCCTGGGTGCGGTCGGCGTCGGAAACGCCGGTCACCTGATCGAAGCGGGCAACCGCGTTCCGCACGTGCGTGGCGTCGGTCAGCGGCTCTTTCCGCTGCCGGGGAAAGGCGAAGACCGCGTCCGGCAGGTCGCTTTGCGTAGTAAGGCTCCCGTGCCTTTCATGAGGCTTCCAGGTTGGTTCCGCGGTTTCCATGGCGATAGCTCCCCCTCCGCAGATCGATGTTGTGCCGCCACATCACCTCCCCCGGATCGCCGCCATCCAAGCCCCCTGTGGTGGTCGATGTGACGACGGCCACGTTCCGACCGGTAGACGGTCAACTTAGGTAAGCCTTACCTTAGTGGCGTGACTTGGGCGGACAGTGTTCCAAATCTGCTGATCGGGCTGCGCGAGGGACTCGAGGCCGGGCTGGTGGTCAGCATCTTGCTGGCCGCCGTGCGCAAGGCGGCGGCGACTCGCCGCGCAACTGCGCCGGTGTGGCTCGGCGTGCTCGGCGCGGTGACGCTGTCCGCGAGCTTCGCCGCGGTACTCACGTTCTCCACCAGCGCGCTGTCCAGCCAGGCGCAGGAGGCGCTCGGCGGGGTGCTCAGCGTGCTCGCGGTCGGCCTCGTCACCGCGATGATCTTCTGGATGCGCCGGACGGCCGCCGGCCTGTCCGCCCGGTTGACGGGCGAGGCAGCGCGCGCCGCCGTGCTCGGCGCCGGCGCGCTGACCGTGACCGCGTTCCTCGCGGTCGGCCGCGAAGGCCTGGAGACGACCCTGTTCTTGTGGACGGCGGCCAAGGCGTCGGGCCAGACGGCCGCACCGCTCCTCGGCGCCGCCGCGGGCATCGCCGCCGCCGTCGTGCTGTGCTGGCCGCTGTATCGCCGGGCCGTCCGGCTGAACGTCGGGGTGTTCTTCACCAGGACCGCGATCGCGCTGATCGTGATCGCCGCCGGGGTGCTCGCCTACGGTCTCGGCGACCTACAGGACGCCGGCCTGCTGTCCGGGCAGCGCTGGGTCGCGTTCGACCTCAGCCCGCACATCGACCCCGGGTCCTGGTGGGCGTCGATCATCACCGGCGTTACCGACCTGGCGCCGAAGATGACCGTGCTGCAGGTCGTCGCGTGGGTCACCTACCTCGCGGTGGTCATCCACGTGACGGCGGGCACGATGATCGCGGCCCTGCCCGCCGCCAGCGATGCGGCCGCGGCGACGCTGAGCGTCACGAGGACCGGATGTGCCCCCGAGTGGACCGCCGCCCAGTCCGGTACCCATACGTTCACGATCGACAACCAGTCGGGCCTGGCGGGCGAGATCAACCTCGACGACGCCTCCGGCGCCGTGCTAGGCGAGATCGAGACGATCGGCCCTGGAACCAGTGCACCGCTCACCGCGACCCTCGGCAGCGGAACCTATTCGTTCAAGTGCTTCATGGGCAGCCAGCCGGTGACGGCGTCGCAGCCCGTCCAGGTCACATCCGGCGCCGCTAACCCGGCCGGGGCCGCCCCGGCCGCCGTCAAGCCAGTCACGGTCGCCGAACTCACCAGCCCGAACAACGAGTATCAGGCCTACGCCGCGCGACAGCTCGGCGACCTGGCGACGGATGTCGCACGGATCGAGGCCGACCTGGGCTCTCATGACGTGGGCGCGGCGCAGCGGGACTGGCTCGCCGCCCAGCTGAACTGGGAGCGCGTCGGCGCCTCCTACGACAGCTTCGGTGACCTCGGCCTGGCGGTCGACGGCCTGCCCGACGGCCTCGTCAACGGGGTCAACGACGCGAACTTCACCGGGCTGCACCGGCTGGAGTACGGCCTCTGGCACGGCCAGGGCGCGGCCACCTTGCTGCCCGTCGCGCAGGCGCTAGCCAGGAACGTCGCCACGGTCCAGCAGAACCTCGGCTCGCACGACCTGGCCGGCGACCCCGCCAACCTGCCTGTCCGCGCGCACGAGATCCTCGAAGACGCGCTGCGCGATCACCTGTCCGGGATCGACGACCAGGGCGGCGACGGCGCGTTCGCGCTGACGTACGCCGACGCGCAGGTCACCGGGGCGGTGCTCGGCTACCTGACACCGCTGATCAACGCCAGGCAGCCGGGCCTGGCCGCCACCGCGCAGAGCCAGCTCGGCACGCTGCGGCAAGCGCTGCTCGCCACCCGCGTCGACGGTCAATGGCAATCGCTGTCCGCGGCATCCGGGCGGGCGCGCGCCAACGTCGACGCGGCCATCGGAGCGGTGCTAGAGACAGTGGCCTCCGTTCCGGATCTCCTTGAAGTTCCCCCTACGTACTGACGGAGTTATCCCTGTGAACCTCAGCCGGCGCAACTTCCTCAAGGGCACCGTGTCGGGCGCGGCAGGCACCGCGCTGGCCGGCGGCATGCTGATCGGCGGCGCGCGTGCTGACTCCGAGGCCGCCACCGACGGCTATTCAGCGGCGGCCGCGTACCAAGGCGACCGCGGACCAGCGGATGGTGCGCCGCTCGTACAACTACGACCTGGGCCTGGACGAGAACGGAAACCTGCGGGCGGGGCACATCTTCATCGCCTACCAGCAGGACGTCGAGCGGCAATTCGAGACGGTGCAGCAACGGCTGATCAACGAGCCGCTGGTCGACTACGTGCAGCCATTCGGCGGCGGGTACTTCTTCACGCTGCCTGGCGTGCGCGACGCGACCGACTGGTACGGGCGAGGTCTGCTCGCCTAGTGCTGGTCGCGCACTCAGCCGGGGTCGCGGACCCAGCGGTCAGGGGAGGTTCCGGCCAGGGTGATCGCGTCGCGCAGCCAGTACGTCGCATCGGGATCCCAGCCGACCAGGACCGTTCTCCCGTCGCTGACCGGCGCGATCTGTCCTTGGCAGCGCAGATAGCCGTACACGCTCAGGTGAACGCCGTCCCACCGCCCGGCCAGCTCACCCCAGTCCGGGAGAAACCACGGGCCTGGCAAGCCGAACCGCTGGGACCACTCCTCCTGACGGGAATCCGAGACAAGCCGCGGGGAGGCCGCCGCGAGTTGCTGCCAGTCCGGCACATCGTGAATCTCCGCCACGGCCGCATCAGCGGCCACATGGACGTCCCAGGCGCAAGCGCGCGACTCGCCCAGGCTGTCGTCCCGGAAGATGAGACCGGCCGCGGTGACAGAGTCGAGTTTCCGCGTGGTGCACGGCAAGCCGGCGCCCGCCGGAGCCGACCACCAAGCGCCCGCTGCCCGTTCCCGGCCAAGCCGCCTTATCCGGTCCATGACCGGCCGTCCGCGCGCGAATACTTCCGCTTCCGTTTTTTGCAGGGCATCGCTCGTGCTCAAGTCCGGTGGTTCACCGGTATCCGACCAGTCCACGAACGCCTGACGCGAGCGATCCACATCCGAACTCAGCCAGGTAGCGCCCTGGGCCAGGGAAAGCGCTTCGCGAACGAGCAGCAAGTTCTGCGTGACAATAGCATCGTGGATAATATTCGATACCCGGCCTCGCGGGTCATCGCCGTCAAGAAGAAATACCCTGTTGTCGATGTACGACTCGAGAGCGGCCGCTATCTGGAGCTCACTTTGCGCGGAAGCTGATCTCGCGAACTCCTCGCTCTTTTCCCTGGATGCCGCACGGTACCAGTCGATCCCCGCGTGCTCGTGCGTTTCGTCGAGGAGAAGCCCAGCGAAGCCGCTGACAAAGGAATAGAACATCAGCACATGGAGGGGTTCGGTCCGGTGTGGCGGCTGGCCCGCTGTGGTCATCTCGGCACTCCTCTCATCCCGCCTCCACACAGCCTATCGACCGCGCCTGCCCCGCATGAGGCTGTCGCCTCCCGCGGGGCAGGGCCGCTTTCCCGAGATGTTCAGGTTCCGCAGGCTAGCACCCGGTTCTCGCTCCGGTAACCGGAGTTGTAGTACCATTTGCCATTTTCAAGGACCTTACCCGACGTTATGGCGAACCACTTGGTCGAATCCTTGTTGGTGCAGGCGACCGCGACATTCTTCTGCTGGAAGTAGGCCACGTTGTGCTTGCTCTGATCCGGGAATAGCCGTCCCACTTTCTCCGTGAGGAGCCCGAAGAAGTGATATTTGTACATCTGCACGTACAGGACTATGAGCTGCACGCTTCGCGCGCATTTGACATACGGCTTGACTCCGACCGCATTGTGGTTGTGGCTTGCCCGCAGATGCGGTTCCTTGGGCTCGTAGTGGATGTAGCATTTGGCCGGATCCTGCTCGCCGGGCGAGGCGCCGAACGCCAGGCTGGAGATCGCCGACTGGGATCCCGCGGTCGCGGGGTGCGATTGGGCGGCGGGGGGAGCGGCGCTCGCGGTCCCCGGTATGGCCATGAAGGCTGCCGTGGCGGTGACGACGGCGGCCGCCAAGGCGAGGCGCCCTCGGCGGCCCGTGATCAATTTCCCTCGTCCTAGTCGCCGGAGCTGTCGAATCTGGCTTCCCATCTGGACTCCTCCCTGATCGCCTTTCCGGCTGGGTCCGTGGCGGGCCCGGCTCTCAGCCTCGCAGCAGGCTCTTGGCCAATTCGTGACAGGTTTGTGGCGGTGGCGCCCTGCTCAGATCGAACGCATAACCGCAGTTAACGCGCGCTCGGAACCGCCCGCTTAGACCAGAAGTCCGGCCACTGTACGGGCAGCGGCAGTACTCCGTCGTCTTCCCAGAGATCGGGCGCGGACCGGGCAGCAGGAACCTGCTTACGGATGACCGCGGTGCGGGCAGCACGCAACTCATCGCCGGGTGACACACCGAAGTCCGTCTTCAGCCGACGGCACACGGAATCGTACGCACGGAACGCCTCGGCTTGCCTGCCCGTGCCGGCCAGCGCGGTCATCAGGGCGGCGTGCAATCGCTCGTCGAGCGGGTGCCGCGCGGTCAGCTTCCTCAGCTCCGGCAGTACCAAGTCATGCCAGCCAAGGCCGGACACGAGCCTGGCGTACTCAACGGTCAGCGCAAGCCGTTCCTCCGACAATGCGGCGGCCTCCGGATGATCATGCAGGGCGTCGAGATCCTCACCCGGCTCCCCGCGCCACAGTGATGCCGCTTGCCGGTACAGCCGGCACGCCTCCACCGCTCCCTCGGAGGCCGCCGCCCTACGCGCCTCCCCCGCCAGCTGGCGGAATGCGATCAGGTCAAGCTGGCGAGCCCCGACACTCAGCCGGTAGCCGCTGGCCTCACGGAAGAGGACAGCACCGCCAGGGATGTTGAGGATCGACCGCAGCCGGCTTATGTAGCAGTGCACAGTGGCCGTAGCGGAGCGAGGCGGATTACCGCCCCACAGTGCGTCGACGAGGGCGTCCTGGCGCACCGCGCCGCCGCACCCCAGCGCCAGCAGGCCGAGAATCGCCCGCTGACCCGCTGTACGGAGAGTAACGCTGCGCCCGTCGCGAAACACCGCCAGGGGGCCGAGCACGCCGATCCACAATCCGCCTGGTCTGGGCTGGCGCTGGTCCTGCAGGCCCAGAATTCTCCCCAGGCGCGCCACCGTGTCCGGCTGCGGAGACATCACCCGGCCCTGCTCCAGGTCACGAAGCGTTCCGATGCCGATACCAGCCTCGGACGCGAGCTCACGTTGCGTGAGCCCTTTCTCCCGGCGCGCGTTTCTGAGGCGTGCACCTGCCTGTACTCCCCGTTTGCCGTGAACCGCGAGGGCCACGAGACCACCATCCCTCGAATGGCGTGCAGCGCTTCCCCGTCACACTTCCCCGTTCCACCACCCCTGTGGTAAAGCGCAGAATAGCGCCTTTTATGCAAAAAGTCGCCAAGAATAAAAGAGGCTATGCGATAAGGGGTACTATTGTTGCTGCAGATACTGACGAGGCAGCCAGCGTGGCATTTTTCGCAGAACTTTCAATCGTCAGGCCGACGCCTTCCTGGCCACCTCGAGTGTCACTGGCGCGCACGTGATTGAGTGAGCAGGTCGATGAGCGCGTCGATCGTCTCCAGGTTCGGCGCCGGCACGCCGACCAGGCGCGCGAGTTCGACGGGCGCCTTGAGCAGCACGTCCGACTCCAGCGGCTTGCCTGCCTCGTAGTCCATCAGCATCGACGTCTTGTGGTCGCCGACCCGGGCCGCGCCTTCGAACCGGCGCTCGACCGAGATCTTCGGCGGGCTCCCGAGGCGGGCGGCGATCTCGGCCGTCTCGTGCATCATGGCCAGGACCAGCGCGCGCGTGCCCGGGTGCGCGGCGATCTGTCCCATCGTCGCGCCGGTGAGCACGCTGATCGGGTTGAACGCGATGTTGCCCATCAGCTTCAGCCAGATGTCGGATCGCAGGTCGGCCTCGACCGGGCACTTCAGGCCGCCCGCGGCCATCGCCTCGCTGAACGCCGTGCAGCGCGGCGAGATCGTGCCGTCTGGCTCCCCAATCGAGAACCGGGTGCCCTCGATGTGGCGGATCACCCCAGGCGATTCGATCTCGGTCGAGGAGTACACGACGCAGCCGATGGCGCGGGCGGGCGCGATCACGGCGGAGACGGCGCCGCCCGGATCAACCGCCTCGACGCGGCGATCTTCGTAAGGGCCGGGGAGCCCGTGGAAGTACCACCAGGGGATGCCGTTCTGCGCGGCGACAACCCCGGTGCCGGGTCGCAGCAGCGGTCGGATGAGGTGCCCGGCACCGGCGTAGCTGTACGCCTTCAGTCCGAGAAACACGATGTCGACCGGGCCTATCTCCACGGGATCTTCCGTCGAATGGGGGTGGGCGCGGAAATCCCCGCGCGGGCTTCGCACGGAGATGCCGTTTTGGCGCATGGCCGCCAGGTGCTCGCCGCGGGCGATCAGGTGCACGTCCGCGCCGCCCCGGTGCAGCGCCGCGCCCACGTAGGCGCCGATCGCTCCGGCGCCGACGACCGCGACCTTCACTTCTCCGCCGCCGCCGCCACTATGTCCGCGAGGGTGCGGCGCTGGATCTTGCCCGTTGGTCCCTTGGGGATCTCGGGCAGGATCGTCACCCGGGCCGGCCGTTTGAACGCGGCAAGGCGATCGGCGCAGTGCGCGGCCAGTTCCTTCGGCGTGGCCTCGCCCCGGAGCACGACCACGACACCCACCTGTTCGCCGTACTTCTCATCCGGCACGGGGAAAGCCGCGGCCTCGGCCACCGCGGGATGGGTCAGCAGCACGTCCTCCACCTCGTAGGGGGATATCTTCTCCCCGGCGCGGTTGATCAGTTCCTTCAGCCGGCCGACCAGGGTTAGGTAGCCATCGGCGCTCAGCTTGCCGACGTCCCCGGTGCGGAACCAGCCATCGCGGAACGAGGCGGCCGTCGCGGCCGGGTTGCCGAGGTAGTGGTCGACGACCGACGGGCCGCGCACCGCCACCTCGCCCTCGGCGCCGGCGCCGGCGCCGGCAGCCACCGGCAGCCAGTCGTCGTCGAGCGCGGCGATCTCGATGCCAGTCGGCCGCCCGACCGTCCCCGGGCGGCGTTCACCGGGCGGCAGCGGATTCGACGCCATCTGGTGCGCCGCCTCCGTCATGCCATACGCCTCGACGAGCGGGACACCGATCGCTTCCTCGTATTGCCGCCACAGCACCGTGGGCAGCGGCGCCGAGCAGGAGCGGACGAACCTTAGCCGGTGCTCCGGTTTATCCGGCAGCTCAAGGGCCCGGGTGAGCAGCCGCGAGTGGATGGTGGGGACCGCCGTGTACCAGGTCGCGCCATGCTTGGCGATGTCGTCCCAGAACACGGACGGCCGCAGCCTCGGGATGACCACCGTGCCGCCCGTGGACAGCGTGCCGAGCACCGCGGCGACGAGGCCGTGCACGTGGAACAGCGGCATCACGCACATCGTCACGTCTTCGCCGGACAGACCGTAGGTCTGCGCGACCGCGCCGGTCGACGCGATGAGGTTGCGCTGCCGGATGGGCACCGTCTTCGGCTTGCTTGTGGTGCCGCTGGTGTGCAGCAAGAGGGCGAGCGCTGCTGGGCTCCCGGCATCCTGGAGCGGGGTCCCGGCCGCGTCGTCGACGTGCAGCAGACCGTCCCGCAATCCGAACGCGCTGGCGGCCACGTTCGCGGCCGCCGCGGTCGCGGCTTCGGCGGCGGCGGCCGAGCCGTCGTGGAGCAGCCGGGAGACACGCAGGTCATCAAGTTCGGCGGCTAGTTCGGCGACGCTCAGCGCGGGATTCAGCGGCGCGGCCGCCGCGCCGCGGGCGGCGGCCGCGACGAAGGCCAGGACCAGCGCCGGGCCATTGGCCGCGACGAGGGCCACCCGGTCACCTTCGCCGACGCCGATCTCGGCCAGCCGGCCGGCGGCCCGGTCAAGGGCACGTTGCAGCCCGGCGTACGACAGGGAGACTCCCGACTCCGGCACCACCAGTGCGGGATGGTTGTCGGACCGCGTGATCAGCTGGCGGAGGGTGGCTGGCTCGGTGACGGTCATATACTCAGCCTTATCGCACCGCACAACGCCGCGTCCACCGCGGCGTTGCCTCGCCGAGCGCTTTCCCTGGGTGTGGCTCAAGCTTCGCCTGTTCGCAGTGATGGGTTCAGGTGCGCGTCATCCGGTCCTGCGACCATCCAGCGGTGACCGCAGCCTCGCCGCGCCCGGGCGCTTCCCCGAGATCTCATTCCACAGTTTCGATGGCCGAGCAGCACGAGCTCTTCCAGCAGGTGCTGCGACGCAACCTGGTCAGCCGTCGCACGATGATCCGCGGGAGCGTCGGTGCCGCCGGGGCCGCGTTCCTGCTCGGCGGCGGTGCCGCCGAGACCGCGTTCGCCGACGTGCTCACGCATACGGGAACGGTGGCAGGCGGCTTCGTGGTGAACGGCCGACACCTGTCCTTCGGCTCTGACCCGGAACGGCAGATGTGGGTCGCCGGGCAGCTGTTCAATCTCAACACCTACAACGCGGTCCCGTCGGGGATCAGGGTGCACGTCGAGTACGGTCACGACACGGCGTACGGTCACGTGGTCCCGGCGGAGATCCGCGAGCTCATCACCCACGTGCCGGTGTGGAACGGGGTCGCCACCGGGCCGGTCACCGCGTCCGCGACCGACCTGCTGAACGCCGACCAGTTCTACGTTCACGCGCTGCTCGACCGCCTGCAGCCGGGCCACACCTATCACTACCGTTTCGTGTACGCCAAGGGCGGCGAGCGCGGCTGCACGCCCGACGCGAGCTTCACCACCGCCCCACGCGGGCGCAGCCTTGAGCCGTTCACGTTCACCGCCTACGGCGACCAGGGCATCACCGGGGCTCCAGGGACCGGGCAGACGATCGACAACGCCGTTTCCCTCCAGCCGGAATCCTCGTCGCACATCACCGACGACTACTACGACCCGTCCGACCCGGACTACTACGATCCGACGTCCACGACCGCGCCAACCGATATCTCGCCGGTCGCGGCGCTGGTCACGCAGATCACGCGGGTCAGGAATCCCGTGAACGGCAGCCGCTCGCGGTTCACCCTGCTAGCCGGCGACATTTGCTACGCGAACCCCAACGGCGACGCGCAGCCGATCATCAACCCCGATGGATACGGTGGCACGCAGCCGGGCTCGTCGAACACGCCCGAGCCGCCGGCGAACAGCGGAGGCTGGGACGACTTCGATCCCTACGTGTGGACGAGCTATCTCAGCACCATCGAGCGCAGCTCGGCCGCCACGCCGTGGATGTTCGCCACCGGCAACCACGACGTCGAGCTGTTCAGCGCCTCGCTCGACGCGGACGCGACCACGATCGGCTATTACGGCTCCCTCGGCTACGGCGGCCACGCCCGGCGGCTCGACCTGCCGAAGAACGGCCCGGGCAAGTGCCCGTCCGTCTACAGCTTCACCTACGGCAACGTGGGCGTCGTCAGCGTGGACGCGAACGATCTGAGCTATGAGATCCAGGGGCTGCTCGGGTACAGCGGCGGCGAGCAGGTGAGGTGGCTTCGGCGTCGGCTCGGCGAGCTTCGCTCCGACCCGGGGATCGACTTCATCATCGCGTTCTTCCACCACTGCGCGTTCTCGACCTGCGAGAGCCACTCCTCCGACGGCGGCGTCCGCAAGGTACTCACCCCGCTGTTCGCTGAGTACACGGTGGACCTGGCGATCCAGGGACACAACCACCTTTACGAGCGGTCGAACCCGATCCGGTACGACGCGACGACCAACACAGGCGCGTCGTCCACACAGGCGGTCTCGCTCTCGCCGAAGGCTCCGGCGATCGTCCACCCGGAGAAGGACGGCACGACTTTCATGACCGTGGGGTCGGCGGGCCGGCCGCGGTACGCGTGGTCCGGTGCGGTCGAGTCCGACCGGAACTTCATCGCCGGAGTCAACACGAACGCGCCTGGGAACGGCACCGTGGTCTCGGCGGACGCGGCGACCGGGGTCGGGCCGTACGCGAGCCAGCTCGATTTCTCCGACGCGTACGAGACGGTCGACTGGTCGCAGGCCCGGTACCGGGACTACGCGTTCATCGCACTGGACGTGGTCCCCGCGCGTCCGGACGGCACGACGACGATGACGCTCAGGGCGATCAACCAGCAGGGCGTCGAGTTCGACCGCGTCGTCTTCAAGCGCAGGGCCGGCCGTTAAGGGTTAGCCGTTCCGGGTTCCTGTGTTCCTGTGTTCCTGTGTTCCTGTGAGACTGTGTTACTGTGAGACTGTGTTACTGTGAAACTGTGAAGAATATTACGGTTTCCGTTCCCGATGACGTCTACCGCAATGCACGTATCGCTGCCGCGCAGCATGACACCTCGGTGAGCGCGCTGGTCGTCGCGTATCTTGAGCGGTTGTCCGGGCGGATGGAAGAGTTCACCAGGCTTGAGGCGCTGCAGCGCGAGGTTCAGGCCGAGATCGGCCAGTTCCGCGCCGCCGACCGGCTAGGTCGCGATGAGGTTCACGATCGTGCGGTTCGTTGATACCAACGTTCTGCTCTACACGATCTCCCGCGACGCGGCAGAGCAGGAAAAGGCTAAGCGCGCCAATGACATCCTGGCGGAGCGCGACCTGGCTCTGTCCGTACAGGTGCTGCAGGAGTTCTACGTGCAGGCGACCCGGGCGAGTCGACGGGATGCCATCGGGCACCAGCAGGCCGTCCTGCTCATCGAGTCGTTCCGGCGTTTCCCTGTTCAGGACATCACAGGCACGATCATGCTGGCGGCCTTGAACTGTCGCCAGCGTTTTCAGCTCTCCTACTGGGATGCCGCGATCATCGAGGCATCTCGTGCGATGGGTTGCTCTCACGTCCTGTCAGAAGACCTCAACCACGGTCAGGATTATGGCGGTGTTCTGGTCGTTAACCCGTTTCGCTGAGCTCGGACTCGGCGCTGTGGATGACCGGGCTATGCGGGCGGCCGTAACATGCTGGCAAAGGCAGCAGGCCTTGTGCCGGATCTGATGTTTGGGGTTCCCGTGCCGCTGAGCGATTTTCCGCGATACCAGCTGACGTTCGGGCCGAGTCCGGTCCATCCGATGGAGCGGCTGGGTGCTCACCTGGGCGGGGCGAAGATATGGGCCAAGCGGGACGATTGCAACGCGGGGCTCGCCTTCGGCGGGAACAAGGTACGCAAGCTCGAGTACCTGGTGCCCGACGCGCTGGCTCTGGGGGCGGACACGCTCGTCTCGATCGGCGGGGTGCAGTCCAATCACACCCGCCAGGTCGCCGCGGTGGCCGCGAAGCTCGGCCTGAAGGCCGTGCTGGTGCAGGAGAGGTGGGTGGACTGGCCCGACGTAGTGTATGACCGGGTCGGCAACATCCAGCTCTCGCGGATCATGGGTGCGGACGTGCGCATTGTCGATGCCGGGTTCGGTATCGGCGTGAAGCCAAGCTGGGAACGGGCGCTGGACGAGGTGCGCGCGCAGGGCGGTGTCCCTTACCCGATTCCCGCCGGGGCCTCCGACCACCGGCTGGGCGGCCTGGGCTTCGCGAACTGGGCCTATGAGGTGCGAGAGCAGGAGCGCCAGCTCGGGATCTTCTTCGACACGATCATTGTCTGCGCGGTGACCGGCTCGACCCAGGCTGGCATGATCGCCGGGTTCGCCGGCCAGGACCGGCCGCGTCGGGTCATCGGCATCGACGCTTCGGCCAAGCTCGGCGAGACCCGCGCCTCGGTCACGAAGATAGCCCGCAATACCGCCGAGCTGATCGGACTCGGCCGTGAACTGCGCGATGACGAGATCACGGTGCTTGGCGGGTGGGCAGGTGACCTTTACGGGGTTCCCGACCAGTCGACCCTTGAGGCGATCCGGCTCCTGGGCCGGCTCGAAGGGATCATCCTCGACCCCGTCTACGAGGGGAAGTCCATGGCGGGCCTCATCGACCTGGTCGGCACCGGTGAGATCGGCCAGGACTCCACCGTGCTTTACGCGCACCTGGGCGGCCAGCCCGCGCTCAGCGCCTACGGTGCCCTCTTCTGTTAAGCCGGAGTCAGCGACGGTCCGATGGCGCGGGCGCGCTCGACGAAGATGCGGTGCAGGTCGCGGACCGCGCGTGGCGGAGACCCCGACCGCGGCCGCTGGATGACCAGCTGGACCCTGGTCTGATCGTCCGCGAGCGGCCGCCACGTGATCGCGCCGCGCAGTTCGAGCGGGTCGCCGATGACGCTGAAGTCGGGCAGCACCGTGACGCCGAGTCCCTCGGCGACCATCAGCTTGCCCATCTCGGCTCCGTCCGCGGAATAGGAGAACGCCGGGACCTCACGGCCGAGCAGCCGGTGCAGGTAGCGGTGCATGACGTAGCCGGGGCGCATGCCGATCAACGCGGCCGAGCGCAGGTCGCTGAGGGTGACCCGGGACCGAACGGCGAGCGGGCTGTCCGGCCGCAGGCAGACGACCGCGGGTCCGTGCAGCAGCGGGGTTGTTTCAAGTTCTGGCGGCATGTCGTCGCCTTCCAGGCAGTTCACGAGGCCAAGATCGGTGCCGCCTTCCAGGAGCGAGCGCTGGATGTCGGCCTGCAGGCCGCCGACCACCTCTACCTGGGTCGCCGGGTGCGTGCCGCGGAACCGCATGATGGCGGGCGCGAGCAGCGGCCCGGTGGCCGCGCTCACCGTGCCGATCCTGACCATGCGGCTGGTCTGGTGCTGATCGTCGGCCGCGTGGCGGAGCCGGTCCACCGCGTCGAGCACGGTCAGCATGTGCTGGAGGAGATCGCGCCCGCCCTCGCTGAGCCGGGCGCCCTGCCGGCCGCGCTCCAGTAGATCCACGCCAAGCTCGCGCTCGAGGCTGCGCACCGATTCGCTCAGCGCGGGCTGCGAGATGTGCAGCGACTCGGCCGCCTTCCGGTAGGAGCCCAGCCGGGCGACCGAGGCGACGTACTCCAGTTGTTCGATCCGCACGATGTCGACCCTCGCCCAGGCTTGGATTTAGCACTTTGTTGATCAAAATGATAGGAATAGCTTATCACGGGCTCGAAGATCGGTATTGGACGGCGACGTGGGCCGCTCCGCATCCTGATGGGAGAACCCACACCACGAGGAGGCAACCCGCTATGGGGGTCGTTCTGCACTGGTTCCTGCCAACCAACGGTGACTCCCGCACCGACCTGAGCCTGGGCAACGCGGTCGGCGCCGCGGGCAGCCGGATAACAGAAGGCGGCACAGAACGGGTTCCCGACGTCGGCTACATCGGCCAGATAGCACGGTCCGCGGAACAGCTCGGCTTCACCGGCGCGCTCACCCCAACCAGTTCCTGGTGCGAGGACGCCTGGGTGATGACCGCGGCGCTGTCCCAGGTCACCGAGCGGTTCAAGTTCCTGGTCGCGTTCCGCCCTGGGCTGATGTCACCGACGCTGGCCGCCCACATGGCGGCGACCTTCCAGCGCGTCTCCGGCGGCCGGCTGCTGCTGAACGTGGTCACCGGCGGCGACGACGTCGAGCAGCGGCGGTTCGGCGATCACCTCGACAAGCAGGCCAGGTACGAGCGGGCGGGCGAGTTCCTGCACATCGTCAGGGAGCTGTGGGGCGGCGGGCCGGTCACGTTCTCCGGCAGGCACTACGACGTGCGGGGCGGGCAGATCGTCCCGGCCGACAGCTGGCCCCAGATCTACCTGGGCGGCTCCTCCGAGCCGGCGCTCGACGTCGCGGCCAGGTACGCCGACGTGTACCTCACCTGGGGCGAACCGCCCAAGGCCGTAGCGGAGAAGCTGGACGCGGTGCGGACGAGGGCCAAGGCGGCCGGGCGCGAACTGCGCTTCGGCATCCGACTGCACGTGATCACCAGGAGCACCGCGGCGGAGGCGTGGTCGCAGGCGCAGCGGCTGCTCGACAGCCTCGACCCGGCCGCCATCGAGCGGGCGCAGGCGATCCAGCGGGCGTCGCAATCGGAGGGCCAGCGCCGGATGACGGAACTGCACGGCGGGCGCACCGACGCCCTGGAAGTGTCCCCGAACCTGTGGGCCGGCGTCGGCCTGGTCCGCGGCGGCGCCGGCACGGCGCTGGTCGGCAGCCACGACGAGGTCGCCGAGCGCATTGCCGAGTACCACGGGCTCGGCATCGACGAATTCATCCTGTCCGGCTACCCGCACCTGGAAGAGGCCTATCAGACAGGCGAGGGCCTGATCCCCGTCCTGCGCAAGCGCGGCCTGATGACGTCCCCTGACAACCACTTCGCTGAGACGGAGGGCGCGCGATGAGCATCGCCCCGACCACCGAACGAGCCCAGGTTCTTTCTTCCGTACCCCAGACGCTCGCGACCGCGCGATCCTACGCCGAGTCGCTCGCCGCCGGCGTGATCGAGCGAGACCGGGCCGGATCGGTACCGTGGGCCGACCTCGCGGCCCTGGACGCCAGCGGCCTGCTCGGGATCACCGTCCCCGCCGCCAACGGCGGCCCGGACCTGTCCCCCGTCGTGCTGGCCGAGGTAATCCGGACGATCGCGGCCGTGGACCCGGCGATCGCGCAGGTGCCGCAGGCCCACTTCCTTTTCGTGGACGTGCTCGCCACCCTGGGCAGCCCGGCGCAACGACAGCGGCTATTCGCCGACGTGCTGGCCGGGGCGCGGCTGGGCAACGGGCTGGCCGAGCGCGGTGGCCAGCACGCCCAGGACCTGAAGACCCGGCTGCGCCGGGCCCCGGACGGCCTGCGGCTGGACGGGCGCAAGTACTACTGCACCGGCGCGATCTCGGCGCGCTGGATCGGAGTCACCGCGCTTGACGACGCCGACCGGCTCGTGCTGGCGTTCGTCGAGCGGGACGCGCCCGGCCTGCAGGTGGACGAGGACTGGAACGTGATGGGGCAGCGCGCCACGGTGAGCGGCTCGGCGGTCTTCGACTACGTTCCCGTGGACCCTGAACTGGTCATCCCCTACCAGGACGCGTTCGCGAGGCCGCAGCAGCTCGGCGCGCGGGCCCAGCTCGTGCACACGGCGATCCAGGTGGGTATCGCGGGCGGCGCGCTACGGGACGCGCGGGAGTTCGTCAGGACCAGGGCCCGGCCGTTCTTCGAGGCGGCGCGGGCCGGGTGGGCGCAGACCGCGGCGAGCGACCCGCATACCATCCACCGGTTCGGCGAACTGGCTACCCGGGTGCGGGCGGCCGAGGCGCTGCTCGCTGCCGCCGCGGCCACGCTGGAGGACGTGGGCCGCCAGCCGCGCGACGCGGCCGCGGCCGCCCGCGGCTCGATCGCCGTGGCGCAGGCGAAGGCGTTCGGCAGCGACACCGCCACCGCGGTGGCCAGTGACCTGTTCGCGCTCACCGGGGCGAGCGCCGCCGACGAGCGCTATGACCTGTCCAGGCACTGGCGGAACGCGCGCACCCACGCGAGCCACGACCCGGTGGACTGGAAGTACCACCACATCGGCAACTACCTGCTCGGCGACGTACCGCCGCCGAACCACGGGCAGCTGTAGCCATGACGTGCACCGACGAGACGATGACGGACGACGCGGTCACCGCGGCGGAGTTCAGGCACGCCATGGGCCACTTCGCGACGGGGGTGACGGTGATCACCTCGGTCGGCGCGGACGGACGGCCGGTTGGCACCACCGCCAACGCGGTCAGCTCGCTGTCCCTTGACCCGCCGCTGCTGCTGGTCTGCTTCGACCAGGCCAGCCAGACGCTGGCCGCCATCCGGGCGCACGGCGCGTTCGCGGTCAACGTGCTCGCCGCTCCGCAGGCCGAGCTGTCGACCAACTTCGCTCGCCGCGGGCTGACCGCCGCCTGGGATGGCGTACCGCACCGGCCGGGGCTGACGGGCAGCCCGCGGTTGCACGGGGTCCTGGCGACGCTGGAATGCACCGTCGAGCACCGGCTGCCTGGCGGCGATCACGAGATCGTCGTCGGTCGGGTGCGCGACGCCCAGACGGGCGACGCCGAAGCGGCCCCGTTGGTGTTCTGGCGCGGCCGGTACGCCTCCCTCACCGCTGGTTCGTGATCGGCCATCGCGAACTGGTGATCGGAAATGCTTATTGAACTTGCCTAGATTTAAATCCCTAGTAAGACTATAGTTTTAGTAGGAATTACCCTGCTTTCCCCGTCACCCCCCCGGAGAATCCATGCCCGCCGTGCCCTCCGCACGACCACGCCCCCTGCACTTCGCGGCCTTCGTGATGAACACGACCGGTCACATCATCCAGGGCACCTGGCGCCGCCCGACCGCCCATCAGACCGACTTCAACGACCTAGAGCACTGGGTGGGCCTCGCGAAGACCCTGGAGCGGGGGAAGTTCGACGCGATCTTCTTCGCGGACGTGGTCGGGCTGTACGCGCCGTACCGCGGCGACGAGCGCAAGTACTTCGAGGCCGGCCTTCAGGTACCGAGCAACGACCCGTCCGTGCTGGCCAGCGCCATCGCGTATGCCACCAAGGACCTCGGCATCGCGTTCACCGCCTCGATCCTGCAAGAGCACCCGTTCAACTTCGCACGGCGGATCTCCACCCTGGATCACGCGAGCAAGGGCCGAATCGCGTGGAACATCGTCACCAACTACCTGCCCAATGCTTCGCGCAACTTCGGGCTAGAGGGGCTGACCAGCCACGATGAGCGATACGCCTGGGCGGACGAGTACGTCGACGTGACGTACAAGCTCTGGGAGGGCTCGTGGGAGGAAGACGCCCTGGTCCAGGATCGCGCGACCGGCATTCACGCCGACTACGACAAGGTTCACAAGATCAACCATGAAGGCCCCAGGTACAAGGTCGAGGGGCCGCACCTGGTGACCCCGACACCGCAGCGCACCCCGCTGCTGTTCCAGGCCGGCGCCTCCGAGGCCGGCCGGACCTTCGCGGCCAAGAACGCCGAGGCGGTCTTCATCGTGTCGCCGAACCTGGACGCGGCCGCGCGCGACACGGCGGACATCCGCTCCCGCGCGGTCAGCTACGGCCGCGTGGGGGAGGACCTCAAGTTCTTCCAGGGTCTGTACATCGTCCCCGGCTCGACCGAGGCCGAGGCCCGGCGAAAGGCGGCCGAGCTCGACGAGTGGATCGACTACGACGGCCAGCTCTCGCACATGTCGGGCGCGGTCGGCATCGACTTCGGGCACGAGGACCTCGACACGCCGATCGGCGAGCTCAAGACCGAGGGCGTGCAGAGCATCGTCGGCTGGATCAAGGACCTGGTGCCCGGCCGGCCCGCCACCCTCCGCGACGTCGCGCACTACACCGCCACCAACAGCCGCATCGTCGGAACCCCCGAGCAGATCGCCGACGCGCTGGCGCGCTGGCAGGCGGCGGGGGTCGACGGGGTCAACCTCGTGAACGCCGAGATCCCCGGGTCCTACGAGGACTTCGTGGAGCACGTCGTGCCGGTGCTACAGCAGCGCGGCCTGATGCAGCGGGAGTACGCGGAAGGCACGCTCCGCAACAAGCTGTTCGGGCGCGGCGACCGGCTGCCCGACCGACACCCCGCTGCCCGCTACCGCGGTGCCTTCGCGCCGCAGCCCGCGTAAGGACCGCCATGACCGTCAAGAAGCGACTCATCCTCAATCTGTTCGAGATGAACTGCGTCAGCCACATCACTCACGGGTTGTGGCGGCTGCCCGACAACAACCGGGAGCGGTTCAACGACATCGAGTACTGGATCGAACTGGCCAAGCTGCTCGAGTCCGGCGGGTTCGACGCCGTCTTCCTCGCCGACGTGATCGGCACGTATGACGTCTTCCGCGGGTCGGCGGACACCTCCATCAGGCAGGGGCTGCAGATCCCGAACAACGATCCGGCGCTTGTCGTGCCCGCGATGGCCGCGGTCACCAGGCACCTCGGCTTCGGGATCACGTTCTCCACGACGTACGAGCCGCCGTTCGCCTGGGCCCGGCGACTCAGCACGCTGGACCATCTCACCAAGGGCCGGGTCGGCTGGAACATCGTCACCTCCTACCTGCCGAACGCGGCCAGGAACTTCGGCCTGGACGGCGAGATCGACCACGACAAGCGCTACGAGATCGCCGACGAGTACATGGACGTCCTCTACAAGCTCTGGGAGGGCTCCTGGGACGACGACGCGATCATCGCCGACCGGGAGCACAACGTCTTCGCCGACCCGGCCAGGATCCGGCCGATCTTCCATGACGGAACCTATTTCAAGGTCGAGGGGCCGCACCTGCCCTCGCCCAGCAGGCAGCGGACTCCGGTACTGTTCAGCGCCACCGCGTCCGGCGCGGGGACCCAGTTCGCCGGCAAGCACACCGAGGTCGTGTTCACCGGCGGGCCGAACACCGGCTTCCTGAAGCAGACCATCACGAACATCCGCAAGGCCGCGGTCGAGGCCGGGCGTCGCGCGGACGACGTCAAGTTCGTCACCCAGGCCGGCGTCATCGTGGGCCGGACCGACGCCGAGGCGCGGGCCAAGCGCGCCAGGTACGAGCGGCTGTCCGACCCGGAGGGCTACCTGGCTCACTCCGGCCTGACGTTCGACCCGACCAGGTTCCCGCCGGAGACCAGGCTCAAGGACGTCGTCGGCGAGGACGGGAACGTAGGCCGGCGGCGCATCTTCGACCCCGAGCAGACCGTCGGGGAGTTCCTGTCGAGCTTCGGCGACCTCACCCGGCACGCGCTGTTCGTCAGCGGCACGCCCGACGTGGTCGCCGACGCGATCGAAGGCTGGCTCGACGACGTGGGCATCGACGGCATCAACCTGACCCAGTACCACTCCTACGACACCGCCAGGGACTTCATCGAGCTGGTCGCGCCCGTCCTGCGCCAGCGCGGCCGTCTGCGCACGGAATACGACCCGGACGAGTCCCTGCGGGACCGCATCTTCGGCGCCGGGGACCGCCTCCCCGACCGGCACTACGCGACCCGTTACCGCGGCGGCGCCCACCTGCCCGTGATCGGGCAGGATTCCGCGCTCCCCGCCTGACCATCCCCCATCAAAAGAGAGAAAACACGATGATCAGAACGAGGTTCCCCCGTCTGCTGGCGGCCGGCTTCAGCGCCTTGATCGCGAGCGCCCTGGTGGCGGCGTGCAGCGCGAACGGCGGTCCCAGCGCGACGGCCGGAGCCGGCGGCTCCGCGTCCGGCGGCACGAAGCTCAGCGGCGGCACGATCGTCTACGCCTCCGAGCAGGAGCCGCCGTGCCTGTACGGCGGCTGGCTGCAAGAGGCTTACATCGACAGGAACATCCTCGATTCCCTGGTGACCGAGGCGAACAACGGATCGATCGAGCCGTGGCTCGCCACGTCCTGGACGGTCTCCAAGAACGGCCTGACCTACACCTTCACTCTCAAGCCAGGCGTGAAGTTCACCGACGGCACCCCGCTGAACGCCGGCGCTGTCGTCGACAACTTCAACTACTGGCAAAAGGGCGGCAACAGCACCGCCCAGGTGTCGATAGACCCGTACTTCAAGGATGCGGTCGCGCTCGACGCCACCCACGTGGAGGTGCAGCTGAACCAGCCCTACCTGCAGCTCCTGACGATGCTCTCGCAGGCCTACATGGGCATCCTGTCCCCCGCGTCGCTCAAGCGCAGCACCCAGGCCCAGTGCGACGACCCGATCGGCTCAGGCGCCTTCGAGGTCAAGCAGTGGATCCATGGCCAGGAACTGATCCTGGTCAAGAACCCGAACTACACCTCCTGGCCCGCCACCGCTCTGCACAAGGGCCCGGCCATCGTCAACGAGGTGGACTGGAAGTTCCTGTCCGACCCGGTCGAGCGCTACGCGGCGCTGACCACCGGCGAGGCGGACGCCATGTATGACATCCCCACCGTCAACTGGACGAGCGCCGAGGCGAGCTACCAGGTGACGCAGTACATCACGCCGGGCAAGCCGGTCTCGCTGTACATGAACACGAGCCATGGCGTCTTCACGGACGTCCGGGTGCGCCAGGCGTTCGCGTACGGCGCCGCCCGGCAGCAAGCGGTCCAGACCGCGTTCCACGGCGTGGTCCCTTACGAGGGCAACCCATCGGTCAGCAAGGCCACCCCCGGCTATAACTCGGCGGTCGCCAGCGCGTACCCGTATGACCCGGCCAAGGCCAGCCAGCTGCTGAACGCGGCCGGCTGGACAGGGCACGACGCCGCCGGGTACCGGACCAAGGACGGCAAGGAACTCGACGTGAAGCTCGCCTACCCAGCGGGTTCCGTCATCACCGACGAGGGCGCCACCCTGCTCCAGATCCTGCAGCAAGAATGGAAGCAGGTCGGCTTCAACGTCACGCTGGTCCCCGAGACCCAGGCGGAGACGTTCTCCGGCGCGTACTCCACGCCCACCTCATACGACGCGCAGCCGTGGTACTGGACCAGTCCGAGCCCCGCGATCCTCTGGATCGTCTGGCGCCCGAGCACCGCCTCCGACCCCAACTACAGCAACTCCTCCTTCTACAACAACACCCAGCTCGGAGACGTCATCGCGGACGGCAACACCGCCGCCACGATCCCCTCGGCGGACAAGTACTACGAGCAGGCGCAGCAGATCATCCAGAACGAGGCGGCCGCGGTCGGCCTCTATGACCAGACGATGTCGATCGCGGTCGAGAAGAACCTGCACGACGTCTGGCTCGAGAAGAGCCAGGGCGAGCCGGTCTTCGAGGACGCCTACTTCACCCAGTGAGGTCCCAGTTGAGCACAGTCGTCGCCCGCCGGGTCCTCGTCAAGATCGCCACGGCGATCCTCGTCCTCGTCGCCGCCGCGTCGATCACGTTCTTCGCCCAGCTGCTCGTGCCAGGCAGCCGCGCGACAGCCATCCTCAACCAGCAGAACGGCCGTGCCCAGCAGTGGACCGCGGCCCAGCTCGCGCCCATCAACCACGAGTTCGGGTTCAGCAAGCCGCTCATCGTCCAGTACCTGGACTACGTCGGCGGGCTGTTCCGCGGCAACCTGGGCACGTCGTACACACAGTTCAAACCGGTGACCCAGGTCATCGGGGATGAGCTGGTGCCGAGCCTGGTGCTGACCGTCGGCGGCCTGCTGGCGGCCTGGGTGCTCGCCGTCGGCGTCATCCTGCTGACCGCCAAGCGGCGCCGGTTCATCAGCGCCCTCGGGTCCACGTGGGAGGCGCTCACGGCCAGCTTGCCCACGTACTGGATCGGGGTCGTCCTGCTCGTCGTGTTCGCGGTCGAGATCCGGATCTTCCCCGTTATCGGCGGAACGTCCGTCATGGGCACGGTACTGCCCATCCTCACGCTGGCGATCCCGCTGGCCGGCTTCCTCGGCCAGGTCATGCGGGACGAGTTCGAGCGGGTGCTCGACCAGCCGTTCATCACGACAGCGCGCACGCGCGGCATGGGCGACACGGCCGTGCGCCTCGTGCACGCGCTGCGGCACTCGGTCCTGCCAGCGATCACGCTGTCCGGCTGGGCGCTCGGCGCGCTCGTGTCCGGCGCCGTCATCGTGGAGAACCTCTTCGGCCGGCCGGGCATCGGCCAGGTCCTGGTGACCGCCGTGAACACCAGGGATGTCCCCACGGTGTCGGGCGTCGTCCTGGTGGTGGCGGCGGTGTACGTCGTTGCCAACCTGCTCGTCGATGTCGTCTACGTTCTCGTCGATCCCCGGATGCGTGCGTCATGACCGCCGTCTCTTTTCAGAGGCCAAGCGCGCTCGCCCTCTCAAAAAAGTTCCGGGTCCGGCCGGGCACCGTCGTCTCGTCACTGATCGTCCTGGTGTTGCTGGTGGCGGTCATCGCCCCGTCGGTGCTCACCCACCGCGGCCCCAACGCGATCGACCTGGAGCACACCCTGCTCCCGCCGTCGCTGAGCCATCCGTTCGGCACCGATGACGCCGGCCGCGACCTCTACACGAGGGTCGTCTACGGCGCCAGGGAATCGCTCGGCATCGGCCTGGGCGCGACCGGGCTCGCCATGGGGATCGCGATCCTCCTCGGCTTCGCCGGGGGGCTCGCGGGCGGTTTCGTCGACATGGTGATCGCACGGATCCTCGAAGTCGCGTTCGCGTTCCCCGTGCTGCTGCTGGCACTGCTCCTCATCGCCATCTACGGCCCGTCGGTCACGACCGAGATCGTCGCGGTCGGCATCGGCTCCGCGCCCGGGTACGCGCGCATGGTCCGCGGCCAGGTCCTCGCCGTGAAAAACGCCGAATACATCTCCGCCGCCGGCGCCCTCGGGCATAGCCGGCTGGCGGTGATCCGCCGTCACCTGTTCCCCAACGCCATGCGGCCGCTCGTCGCCGTGATCACGCTCGGCGTCGGCCAGTCGATCGTCTGGGCGTCCGGGCTGGCGTTCCTCGGCCTGGGAGTGGCACCGCCGAGCCCCGAGTGGGGCGCGCTGCTCGACTCGGGCCGCATGTACATAACCACCTCGTGGTGGCTGGAGGTCATGCCCGGCTTGGTCATCGTCCTCGTCGCGCTCTCGGTCACCACCCTGGGCCGGACGCTGCAACACCGACTGGAAGGAGCCGCCCGGTGACCGCTGCCGCCGAGGCCACGACAGAGATCACGAACGTCACCGCGACCGGCACTCCGCTGCTCCACGTCGAGAACCTGCGGGTCTCGTTCGGGGACACCGAGGTCGTCAAGGGCATCTCGTTCACCACCCGGGTGGGCCGCTGCCTGGCGATCGTCGGCGAATCAGGGTCGGGCAAGAGCGTCACCGCGCGCACGCTCGTCGGCCTGACCGGACCCAATTCGCACGTGCGCGCCGACCGGATCGACCTCGCCGGCATCGATCTGACCCGTCGATCGGAACGGTCGTGGCGGGCCATCCGTGGCCGCGAGATCGGCTTCATCCTGCAAGACGCCCTCGTCTCGCTCGACCAGCTCCGGCTGGTCGGCACCGAGATCATCGAGCCGCTGAAGCTGCACCGGTGGGGTACCAGGACGTCCCGGCGAGAGCGGGCCGTCGAACTGCTCGGCTCCGTCGGCGTGCCCGAGCCGGAGGTGAAGGTCCGCCAGCGCCCCTATGAGCTGTCCGGCGGGCTGCGGCAGCGAGCGCTGATCGCCTCGGCCATCGCGCTTGACCCGAAGCTCCTCGTCGCCGACGAGCCGACCACGGCGCTCGACGTCACCATCCAGGCCCAGGTGCTCGACCTGCTGGCCGAGTCCAAGGCCCGCGGCCGGTCAATCATCTTGATCAGCCACGACCTGTCGGTCGTCGCCCGGCTCGCCGACGAGGTGATCGTCATGCGCGGCGGCGAAGTGCTCGAGCACGGACCCGCGGACCAAGTGCTGCACGAGCCCAGGCACGAGTACACCCAGGCGCTGCTCGACGCGATCCCGTCCGAGCACACCCGCGGCACGCGCCTCGCGCCGACTGCTGCTGCTCCGGGGGTGCCGGGAGAGAAAATCATCGCCCCGCGTGCTCGCAAGGCGATCGACCGCGGTCTTCCCTTGCTCGAGGCGCGGCACATCAGCAAGGTCTTCCGCGGCCCGGATAAGGTCGACAGGACGGTCGTGGACGACGTGTCGTTCGAACTGTTCGCTGGCGAGACCCTGGGCATCGTCGGCGAGTCGGGATCGGGCAAGACCACGAGCGCCCGGATCGCCCTGTCGCTGCTCGAGCCGACCTCCGGCGAGGTGCTGCTGCGCGGGCAGCCATGGTCGGCACTGTCGCCGGGCCGGCGCAGGCCGCTGCGCAAGCAGATCGGGGTCATCTACCAGGACCCGCTGAGCTCGTTCGACCCGCGCTGGCCGGTGGGCCGGATCCTCACCGACGCGTTGCGCACCGGCAACCGCCCGCCGTCGTCGAACGCTCAGGCGCGGGCGCGCGCCATCCGGCTGCTCGAGCAGGTCGGGCTGGGCGAGGAGCACCTGGCGTCAGCGCCGCTGCGGCTTTCCGGCGGGCAGCGGCAGCGGGTTTCCATCGCGCGCGCACTGGCACCGGAACCGGAGGTGATCGTGTGCGACGAGCCCGTCTCGGCGCTGGACGTGTCGATCCAGGCTCAGGTGCTTGACCTGCTCACCGACCTGCAGGACGAGCTGGGCGTGAGCTACCTGTTCATCTCCCATGACCTCGGCGTCATCCACCACATGAGCGATCGCATTCTCGTGATGAAGGACGGCCGCGTGGTGGAGTCAGGTTCGGCCGACGAGGTGTTCGAGCGCCCGCGGGACCCGTACACCCAGCGGCTGCTCACCGCGCTCCCCCGGCTGGCTCAGGTATGAGCGACGCCAGGGAAGCCGCGAACCTCGCGGAGCGATTCCGTCCCGTCTTCGGCAAGATCGCGGAGGGGGCGGTCGACCGCGAGGCAGCAAGGCGGCTCCCGCATGACCAGGTGAGCTGGCTGCGCGAGGCCGGGTTCGGCAAGATCCGCGTGCCCCGCTCGTACGGCGGGCTCGGCGCGAGCCTGCCGCAGTTCTTCCGCGTGCTGATCGAGCTCGGCCAGGCGGACTCGAACCTGCCCCAGCTGCTACGGGGGCACTTCGGGTTCGTCGAAACCCGGCTGGTTCACAACGACCCGGCTATACGGGATCGCTGGTTGCGCCGGATCGCCGACGGGGTGCTCGTCGGCAACGCGCAAAGCGAGCTGGGAAACCAGTCGTTCTGGGACAACGCGACCACGGTCACGCAGGCGCCGGCCGAGACGGGCTGGCGTCTCAACGGAAAGAAGTTCTACTCGACGGGGAGCCTGTTCGCCGACTGGATCCACACCACGGCGACAGTCGACCGCGAGCGCAGCGCCACCGTGTTCGTCCCGGCAGCGGCCAACGGCGTGACTCGGCTGGACGACTGGGACGGCTTCGGCCAGCGGCTCACCGGCAGCGGGACAACCCTGTTCGAGAACGTCGAGATCCACGCCGACGACGTGCAGCCCTACGCCAACGGCCAGCTGCCGAAGTCCTACCTCGCCGCGTTCTTCCAGCTCGTCCACCTGGCGACGCTGACGGGCATCGGCCGGGCGGCCGTGGCGGAAGCGGCGGCGTTCGTGCGGCAGCGCAACCGCAACCTGGCCAACCCGGCGTACCCCGCCCCTCAAGACGATCCGCAGGTGCAGGCGGTCGTCGGCCGGATCACCGGCGCCTCCTTCGCGGCCGAGGCGACGACGCTGGCGGCCGTGGAAGAGGTCGAGGCGGTGTATCAGGCCGAGGTGGCCGGGCACGCCACGCCGGAACTGTTCGACCGCGCCGACGCCGCCGTGTATTCGGCACAGGGCCAGGTCATCGCGCTCGTGCTCGGTCTGGTTACCGAACTCTTCGAGGTAGGCGGGGCGTCCGCGGTGACCGAGCGGTTCCGCCTGGACCGGCACTGGCGCAACGCGCGCACCCTGGCCTCGCACAACCCGGTGATCTACCGCGACAGGATCGTCGGTGACTACGTGCTCAACGGAACAAGCCCGAGCGCGTCGTACGCCCAAAGCCGGGAGCGCGGCCAACAGCATTCTTCGCCGCGCAAAGAGTAGCGGCGAAAGGCGGCCGGGACCTCATTCCCAGGTGCCGCCGCGGACGAACTCATCCCGGTCGCCCACGCTGGCCGCGCGCACCGCGAGCCGCAACTCGCCTGGTCGTGGTGCGCGCGGCGCGGGCAGGTCTCAGCCTCCGATAACGCAGGGCTCGATGCCGGGGTTCGCGCGCTCGCAGACCGCGGCGGGGTTGCCGAAGATGTTGATCGACGGCAGCGCCTGGCCCTGGAAGTTGAACAGGGTCATGTTGACGTTCGGCGAGCCGAGGCCCGCCCCTGGCTCCCAGGGCACGCCGGGGATCCAGTCGGGCGCCCAGTAGAAGAGGCCCGCGCCCAGCCCGTCGGGTGCGTTCGCCAGGATCGACAGCTCGTCGGTGACGAAGGAGAGCTGGCCGCCCGGGGCGCCGGGTAGCCGGGTTCGATCTGGCTCGTCTCCCAGGCGAAGTCACCGGTGCTATCGCCGAGCGGCGAGTTCCCGTTCGCCAGCGTCCACGGGTACTGGGTTTCGGCGATGACGATCGGCTTGCCGAACTCGGTGGCGAGCCCGTCCACGTTGGCGCGCAGGCCGGAGATGGCCGGTTCGCTGAGCACCGGGTAGTAGGACAGCCCGATCACGTCGAACGGCACTGCGTACGATTCGAGCTCGGAGTAGAACGCCGAGCTCAGCGCGAAGTTGGCGCCCTGGTCGTAGTGCATCATGATGAGCAGCTTGTGGCCCGCGGGATTGCCGGCCTGCGCGCCCGCGACGCCGGCTTTCAGCAGCTGGGTGAAGTTGCCCCAGCCGCCGCAGTCCGTGCAGTTGATCTCGCCGACGGGCCACAGGATGCCGTTGCGGATCTCGTTGCCGATGGACACCATGTCGACCGGCGTGCCCTGCTGGGCGAACGCGGAGATGACCTGCTGGGTGTACGACTGGACGGTGGCGGTGAGCTGAGCCAGGTCCTCGCCCGCCCAGGCGGCGGGGATGTTCTGCTTGGTGGGATCGGCCCAGAAGTCGGAGTACATGATGTCGAGGTAGATCTTCATCCCGCTCGCGCGCACCTGCCTGGCCAGGCCGAGGTCGCTGGCGAGGTCGCTATAGCCGGCCGGCGGATCGACCCACAGCCGCACACGCACGTAGTTCGCACCCGCGTCCCGCATGATCGTCACCGGGGTGCCCGGCTTGCCCTGGTCGCTGAACGTGGCGCCCGCGGCCAGCTCCTGCGGGGTGAAGGACAGGTCGGCGCCAAAGTCCATGCCCGCCGCCGCCCGGTCCTGGCCGTAGGCGCGGAACTCGCCGATGCAGACGTCGGCGCCGGTGTCGCTGTACACGGTGAGCGCGGCATACCTGGCGCTGGTGTGGCGGGGCAGCGGGAAGTACATCGGGCTGCCCGGGTCAAGCGCGAGGTTGCGCAACGCCGGTAGCTGCTGCCAGTCCCCGGCCACGGTCGCGAGCTGGATCGTGGCGGACGCGGAGGGGCTGGCGGAGTCCATCGTGATCCCGAGGTCGTCGAGCGCGCGGACCCGGCCGAGGTCGACGGTCAGCGTGCCCGTCCAGCCGGACGTGCACCAGTCGGTTCCCGCGTCGCCGTCGATCGCGTTGGCCGCGGGGTTGGCGGATTCTTCCGTGGTCGCCGTGGCGGTGCCGGACAGTGCCCAGTTGACGGTGGGCACGCGTGCCGCCGCGTGCGCCGCGGTTGAGGTTCCGGTCGCGCCGTGCGCCTGCGAGACGGTGGCCACGACGGCGAAGGGGGTGATGAGCAGCAGCGCGGACCCGCCGAGCCCGAGGCGCCACCGGTGAGGGATTCTTCGCATGGGGAGTCTCCTTTGATCCGATTCCCGCTCGGACTCGAGTGGACAACTCCTGGCTGATGCGCACAAGGGGGCTGGCGCTGGGGCGCGTTCCTGGCCCACCGCGGGAAGTCACGCTGACCGCCACTCGGTAGCCTGTCTTGGCGTGATACTTGAACAGCTGAGCATCCCCATCGTGCTGGCGCCGCTGGCGGGCGGACCGTCGACGCCGCAGCTGGCAGCCGCGGTGAGCGAGGCCGGCGGGCTCGGCTTTCTCGCGGCCGGGTACCTGACCGCGCAGACGCTGGCCGAACGGCTCAGCCAGACACGCGCGCTCACCGGCGCCCCGATCGGGGTCAACGTGTTCGTGCCTGGCGGCCCCGCCGAGCCGGGCCTCGCCGAGGCGTACGCGGCCACCCTGGCCGCCGACGCCCGCGACGCGGGTGTCGGCCTGGGGGCGCCGCGCTTCGACGACGACGACTGGGCGGCCAAGATCGACCTGCTGGTCGCGGCGCCGCCGACGGTCGTGTCTTTCACGTTCGGCTGCCCGGGCGAGGATGTGATCTCCGCGCTGCACCGGGCCGGCAGCGAGGTCTGGGTCACGGTCACCACGCCCGCGGAGGCGCGGCACGCGGTCGGCGCGGGCGCGGACGCGCTGGTCCTGCAGGGGATAGAGGCCGGCGGACACCGCGGCAGCTTCCGTGACGACCCCGCGGACACGAGCGATGGGCTCGGGTTGCTGTCCTTGCTGCAACTCGTGCGGGCCGATGCTCCCGACGCGCCGCTGGTGGCGGCCGGCGGCATCACCACCGGCGCGGCGGTCGCCGCCGTCCTCGCCGCGGGCGCGGCGGCGGCACAGCTCGGGACCGCGTTCCTGCGCTGCCCGGAAGCCGGCACGGCCGATGTCCTTCGCAAGGCGCTGGCAGGCACCGAAGCGACCGCGCTGACCCGGGCCTTCACCGGCCGCCTCGCGCGAGGCATCCGCAATCGCTTCCTTGTCCAGCACACCGCGGGGGCGCCCGTCGCGTATCCCGAGATCCACTACGTGACCGCGCCCCTGCGCGCGGCGGCGCGGGACGCGGAAGATCCTGGACTGGTCAACCTATGGGCCGGGCAGACCCACCAGCTTGGCGTGGAGATGCCGGCCGGTCAACTGGCGCGAACGCTGGCCGACCAGGCGGGCGCCGCGCTGCGGCGAGCCGCCGCCACATTCGAAGGAGGCAAGCCGTGACCGCCGAAGCGCCCGCGCGCCGCCCGGTCAGCTTCGGGTACTTCCTGGTGCCGAACGCGGCGAGCCCGCTCATCGCCACGGCACAGCGGGTCGAGCGACTCGGGCTGGACTATGTCGGGATCCAGGACCATCCCTACCAGCGCAACTTCGCGGACACCTGGTCGCTGATGGCGATGATCGCCGCGTCAACGACCACCTTGAGGATCTTCCCCGACGTCGCCAACCTGCCGCTTCGACCGCCTGCCGTCATGGCGAAGGCCGCCGCGACGATCGACCTGCTCAGCGGCGGACGCTTTGAGCTTGGCCTGGGCGCGGGCGGCTTCTGGGATGCCATCGAGGCGTACGGCGGGCCGCGCCGCGGGCCCGGCGAGGCGCTCGGCGCGCTCGAGGAGGCCATCACGGTCATTCGCAAGGTCTGGAGCGGGGAGCGCAATCTTCGCTTCGAAGGCAGCTACTACCGGCTGGCCGGCGCCCAGTCCGGACCCGTGCCGCCGCACGAGATCGGCATCTGGCTGGGCGTCTACGGCCCCAGAGCGCTCGAGCTCACGGGGCGGGCAGCCGATGGCTGGATCCCTTCGTTCCGGGGCGACATCGAGCAGATCGCGGGGATGAGCAGTCGCCTCGACGACGCCGTCGCCGCCGCGGGCCGACCGCAGGGCGCCGTCCGGCGAGTCCTCAACGTCTCGGGGACCGTCACGGACGGGCCCTCGGAAGGCATGTTCCGCGGGCCGGTCACGCAGTGGGTCGACGACCTGGCCGAAGTCGCCGACTCCTACGGGTTCGACACCTTCGTGTTCTGGGGCGAAGGCGACGATCAGCTCGACCGCTTCGCCCAGGAGGTGGTCCCCGCGGCACGCGAACGGCTCGTCAGGTAGCTTGTCGCCCAGCAGCTTCCTTCTGGGACGCGCTGATCATCCAGGCGGCCATCTGGGCCGACGCGGAGCGCCTCGTGTCGGAAGATCTCCAGGATGGCCGCCGCTTCGGCGCGCTCACGATAGTGAACCCGTTCGTCAAGGCCTGAACAACCGGGCGGGCGGCGGGTGCGGTGACGGCGGGGATAAGGTCGGGGAATGACTTCGCCTGGAACAGAACACCTCGACGGGCGCCACCGGGACACTTTGCGCCAGATCTTCCAGCATCCGACCAGCCACAACATCGAGTGGCATGCGGTGATGTCCCTGCTGGAAGCCGTCGGCACGGTTACCGTTCGCCACGATGGCAAGGTGGCCGTCAAGCTTGGCTCTGAGCTGGAATTCCTCGAGCCGCCAACCGGCAAGAAGGACATCGACGAGCAGATGGTCATCGACTTGCGGCGCATGCTGAGCATGGCGGGCTACGGGCCGTCCTGAGTGATCGAGGAGCTGGCGCGGGAGCGGCTCGGCTTTGAGCGGCTGCGCCCCGGGCAGGCAGGCGCGGTCGAAGCCCTGACCGCGGACCGCGACGTGCTCGCCGTGCTGCCGACAGGCGGCGGGAAGTCGGCGATCTACGAGCTCGCGGGGATGCTGCGGGCCGGGCCGACGGTGGTGGTCTCGCCGCTCATCGCGCTGCAGGACGATCAGCTCGCCCACCTGCGCTCGGCCGGATTGCACGCGATCGTGCTCAACTCCCAGCAGTCGGTGGGCGCGCGCGCCGAGGCGCTGCTGGCCGCCTGCGACTCCGATACGTACGTCTTCCTTTCGCCCGAGCAACTGGCGAACGAGCAAACCCGCCAGGTGCTCAGGCGCGCCCGGCCGGGGCTTTTCGCGGTGGACGAAGCGCACCTGATCAGCCAGTGGGGGCGCGACTTCCGCCCCGACTACATGCTGCTCGGCGCACAGGCCCAAGCGGTCGGCGCACCGGTCAGGCTGGCCCTGACCGCGACCGCCGCGCCGCCGGTGCGGGAGGAAATCATCAGGCGGCTTGGCCTGCGCGATCCTGCGCAGGTGATCGGCGACTTCGACCGGCCGAACATCCGGCTGTCGGTGCGCCGGGTGCGCACGGTCCCGGACAAGCGACGCGAACTCCTGCGGGCGGTGGCGGAACTTGGCGGCCAGGGGATCGTCTACGCGGCGACGCACGCGAACTCGCAAACGGCGCACGATACGCTCGAGGCGGCCGGCGAACGGGTGACGCTCTACCACGCCGGGCTCTCCGCGCAGGCGCGGCACGAAGCGATGGCCGCGTTCCTTGACGGCTCGGCACGCGTCATCGTGGCCACGATCGCCTTCGGCATGGGAATCGACAAGCCGGACGTGCGCTGGGTGCTGCACTATGATCCGCCGCCGTCGCTCGACGCGTACTACCAGGAATTCGGGCGCGCCGGGCGGGACGGCCTGCCGTCGCAGGCGCTGCTGCTGTACCGGTATGAGGACTTCGAGATGGCGCGCCGGCTGACCGCGCGCGCCATCTCCGGCGCGGCGGTGGAGCAGGCCGCGGCCACGCTCGCGGCCGGACGTGATGCCGCGCGCGATGCTGTGCCGGGCGCCCGGCAGCACACCGCCGCGCTCGTCCGGCTCGCCGATCTGGGCGCCGCCGCGTGGCAGCCGGGCGGCGAGGTGCGGTGGACCGGGGCGATGACCGTCGCCGCGGTCTTCCCGGCGTCGGAGGCGGCGAACGAACGCGAGGCGGAAGTCGAGCGCTCGCGGCTGACCATGATGCGCCGGTACGCCGAATACCACGGCTGCCGCCGCTCGTTCCTGCTCTCCTACTTCGGGCAGGACTACCCGGGCCCGTGCGGGAACTGCGACAACGACCTCGCGGACGCCGAGGCCGACGCTGGGACTGGGGCCGCGTCGGCGGACGTCCCGTTCGCCGTTGGCACGCGAGTGGTCAGCGAGCACTGGGGTGCGGGGACGGTGCAACGGTACGACGGTGACCAGGTCACGGTCCTGTTCGACGAGCACGGCTACCGCGAGTTGTACCTGCCCGCGGTCATCGCCCGCGGCCTCCTCCAGCCCGGCTGACCCGACCGTGGGGCTGTCGGTTTTAGGCGGGTAGGTGGTGCGGGTGGTGGCGATCTCGACGCCGCAGCGGGAGTGCCGCACCGAGTGAATGGCCCTTTGAGCTGCCTATAGCCAGATGGATGGGCCACTCATCCCCGCGTTGAACGCGGCCGGGGCAGGTGCAGGCCCGGTGGGCGCGGTGAAACTTTCGGGGGATCGGTGCGGCGCGGGGAACGTGGCCCGCGCTGGTGGGCGGGCCGGGTGGGCTGGTCGGGGGGGCCGCCCGCGCTGGTGGGCGCGCCGCCCGCGCTGGTGGGCGCGCCGCCCGCGCTGGTGGGCGGGCCGGGTGGAACGGCGGTGGTGCCGCCCCGGAGATCGGGGCGTTGACGGGTTGGATGTTACCGGTCACACTGACGGCGGCCTTGGTTACCGGTCGAGAAGGGACGGGTTGACGATGGGTGTCAGATTAAGACTTCGGCAGGCGCGGACGACGGTGGTTGTCCTCGGTGCGGCGGGCACACTGGCGGGCGGCGCGCTGCTGGCGGGCGGCGGGACAGTGCCGGCCAGGGCCGCCACCGAGCAGCCGTGCGACATCTACGCCGCGGCGGGCACTCCCTGCGTGGCCGCGCACAGCACCACCCGCGCCCTGTACGCCGCGTACGACGGCCCGCTGTACCAGGTCAGGCGCGCGTCGGACAGCACCACCACCACCATCTACCCGCTGAGCGCGGGCGGGGTCGCCGACGCCGCGACGCAGGACTCCTTCTGCGCGGGCACCTCGTGCGTCATCACCGAGATCTACGACCAGTCCGGGCACGGCAACAACCTCACCGACGCACCCGGCGGCGGCGCGGCCGGCGGGCCCGACAGCCTCGCGAACGCGACCGCCGCACCGACCACGCTCGACGGCCACGAGGCCTACGGCGTCTACGTGGCGCCCGGTACCGGGTACCGCGACGACAGCACCTCGGGCATCGCGACCGGCGACGAGCCAGAGGGCGAGTACGCGATCTACGACGGCACGCACTACAACTCAGGCTGCTGCTTCGACTACGGCAACGCCGAGACCAACAACGACGACAACGGCAACGGCCACATGGAGGCCATCTACTTCGGGAACAGCACGACCTGGGGGTTCGGCACCGGCAACGGTCCGTGGATCATGGCCGACATGGAGAACGGCCTGTATTCCGGGGTCAACGCGGGCTACAACGCGAACGACGCGACCATTGACTACCGGTACACGACCGCCATGATCGAGGGCGGACCGAACCAGTGGGCGATCCTCGGCGGCAACGCGCAATCCGGCGGCCTGTCGACCTTCTACAGCGGGGCGCGGCCCAACGTCGCCGGCTACAACCCGATGCACAAGGAGGGGGCGATCATCCTCGGCATCGGCGGCGACAACAGCAAGAGTTCCGCCGGCACGTTCTACGAGGGCGTGCTGACCTCCGGCTATCCATCGGCCGCCACCGAGAGCGCGGTCCAGGCCAACATCGTCGCGGCCGGGTACGGCGTCGGCGGCAGCGGCACGACCGGGCCGATCGTGGCCGGCGTCGACACCGCCAAGTGCGCGGACAACAACAACGGCAGCGGCAGCCCCGGCAACAAGGTGCAGATGTGGAACTGCGACGGCAACGCCGCTGCCCAGAACTGGACCGTCAACAGCAACGGAACCCTCACCATCGACGGCGGCTGCATGGACATCACCGGGGCCAACTACTCCAACGGCACGCTCATCGAATGGTGGACCTGCAACGGCGGGGCCAACCAGCAGTGGGAGGCGGAGAACGGGCAGCTCGTCAACCCGGCCTCGGGCAAATGCCTCGACGACCCCGCCTTCAACACCGCCAACGGGACGCAGCTCGACCTGTGGACCTGCAACGGCGGCAGCAACCAGCAGTGGCAGTTGCCCTAGCTACACCATGATGGGCGGTCCCAGCGGAATCGAGCCACTATGGCCGATGTAGTAGTTATCGCTCTTGTGGCCGTCGTGCTGGGAGTAACTTCCGCCGCCCCGGAGTGGTTGACCCCCGTTAACTGGGCATACGCCATTATACTGGCCGCCGTTTCCAAAGAATAGCCCGGAGCAGACCCAGCACCATAGCCAGTTGCCTTGGCCTTCCGCTGAATTGCTGCCGTTGTATGCGACGTAGGGATATGAGCCGCTGCCGTCGTGCGGGCCATTACCCTCGTAGTACGGGCACTTTCCAGCGCTGCGGCCACCATAGAACATCCCCTGGCAATTGACGCACCAGAACCAGTCTCCCTGCCAGCCTCCGCCCGTTTCCGCGTTATAGTAAAAGTGATAGTTAAAACTGTTGTAGTCATACACACTAGCGTGCGGGTACAGGTCGTTCTGCTGAGGGCAATGCCCCATGTTGGGGTTACCGGTGTAGAACATTCCGGCACACAGGTCGCACCAACCCCACGCAGACTGCGCTGGAGCCGCCGTATCGGGGTTGTCCGCCGACGTCGGAGCGTCCTGCGCGAGCGCACTGGCGGCGAACGGCACCGAGGCCGTGACGAGCGCGGCCGTCCCCGCGCCTACCAGCAGGCCATTCCTTAGCAGCGTCCTCCTGCTGAGGCCTCGGATCTCCTGTGATGCGTCTGATGACATACTCACCCCTGCAGTGACTCGAATCGCCAACGTCCTTGAAGCCCCAGATCACAGAGCACCGTGGGAATGAATGTAACACCTCCCTCCGTTCGGGAAAATCAAAATCATCGGCCCGAACGGAGGCGCGGTTCCCCGCCGAGCCGAAACGTGCTGTGGACGGCGCGGCGGCGCTCGCGGGCATGATTCATAAAGGCAGCGTGTTTGCCTGACATGGCTCATGTATTGTTTGGCGCGGGCACGGCCTTGAATTTATATTCTTACCTACAGGCTGATGGGGATCGGTGCGGAGGCGACGCCGGACGCGGGCGGCCGCTCGCCGGGCAGCCGGGTGAGGTAGCCGGGCTCCTCCCCGGCGGCCTCGGAGATGCGTCGAGGTTCGCGTGAATATCCCGCGCCGGCGCGGGTAGCAGTGGGCGTCAGGTAAAAAACGAGACGTTCGCGTACTTGGACCGGGAGTGATACCAGATGGCTGGGATCTTGCAGATACGGCGCAGCCACGGGATCTTGAGCGGAGTCGTGCTCGCCCTGCTCGGGATCTGGGGCGGGGTCATCCCGTTCGTGGGTCCGTATTTCCACCACTACGCATACACGCCGGACACGGCGTGGACATACACCACCGGGCGGCTCTGGCTGGAGATCCTCCCGGGCGCGGCCGTGCTGCTCGGCGGCCTGCTGCTGATCATCGCCTCGGGCAGGCACATCGCACTGTTCGGCGCCTTGCTCGCGATCGCCGCGGGCGCCTGGTTCGCCGTCGGCAACGTGCTCGCCCCGCTGTGGACCACGGCCAATCCCGCGGGCGTTCCCGTGAGCGCGCACGCGCTGGGGAAGGCCATGGAGCAGATCGGCTTCTTCACCGGCCTTGGGGTGGCGATCGTGCTGGTCGCCGCGTTCGCGGCCGGGCGGCTCACCGCGGTGCCCGGCGTGCGGGCGCTGACGCCGGTGCCGACTGAGACAGCCGACGACCACGGCGAGCTCGTGACGCGCGCCGAGCCGATTGAGTCCGCCGACACCGAGAGGATCGAGCGGGCGGACACCGGGGTTATCAAGTAGCCCCGGTTCTGAAAACACCGCGGCAGGACACGAGCTAGTACCCGCGCGCTCGTGTCCTGCCGCGTTTTCAGAGCTTGCCGCGGCTGCGCGCGTTGAGGATGATCTGGGTCACCGTGTAGGTGCTCAGCTTGAGCTTGCGGGCGATCTCGTCCGGCCGCAGGCCCTGTTCGTTGTACAGCAGCGCCAGCCGTTGCTGCCGCTGGCTCCACGGGTGGCGGACCGGTTTGGCGGCCGGCCGGGGGTTCGGCCGGGACGCCTTCGCGCTGGCCGGCTTGGGTGCGGGGCTGGTGGGGGCAGGGGTGGTAGGGCTGGTAGGGGTGGTAGGGGTGTTGGGGGTGAGGGCTGCGGGGGGTGACGGTAGCGACGTGCCGAACGAGCCGCGGCGCTGGTCGTGGTACTTGCCGCTGGCCAGTTCTTCCTTGGTGTGCTCGTCCAGGATCATGTACTGCTCGGCCGCCTTGTTCACGCCGATCGCGACCATCGTCAGCGGCTTCGCGTTCTTTTCCTGGCACTCACGCGACATGCAGTAGTCGTACTTCTTCGCCCGCTCGGGATGCAGTTCCTCCCCGCACGTAACGCACTTCTCCATAGCTTTCGTAAAACACGGCTTACGCTGGTGGTATTCCGGGACTCTAGAGGCCCAGCCTGGCGGCGCTGACGTCTTCCCTGCCGTGACCGGCGTCAACCGTCGCCCGCCACTGCGCGGACAGCGCGGCCAGCAGCGGCAGCTTGGCTCCGTCCGCGGCGGTTATCGCCAGGTCCACGTCTTTGAGCGCCCACTCGAGCGGGAACTCGGGCGCGTAGTCGCCGCGCTCCATCTTGAGCAGCTTGGCATCGGCGATAGGAGCGTCGAGCGGGCCGCCCTGGATCGTCTCCGACAGCATCGCGGGATCCACCCCGAAGCGGGCGGCGAGTTCCATCGCCTCCGCCACCCCCTCGATGAGGATGGACATGTAAGCGTTGACGACGAGCTTCATCAGGCTGCCCTGGCCGGCCTCGCCCAGCCACACGGTCTTGCGGCCGATCGCCGAGAACACCGGGCGCGTCACCGCTTCCGCCGCCTGGGGGCCCGACGCGAGGATGAGCAATTGCCCCTGCTCGGCGGGCCCCTTGCTGCCGGACACCGGCGCATCCACGAACATCACGCCGGGCCGCTGGCGACCGAGCCTGGCCGCGAACTCGGCGGTAGCGGCCTGGCCGATAGTGCCCATCTGGGCCCACACCGCCGCTTCGCTGAACCCGTCCGCCACGCCGTCGTCGAAGACCACGGAGCCAACGACCTCCGCCGTCGGCAGCATGGTGATGACGACCCTGGCATCGCGCACGGCTGCCGCGGCCGACCCGGCGACCATGGCGCCCGCGGCGGACAGCGGAGCGGTCGCCGCCGCGGACCGGTCCCAGACCGCGACCGGAAGCCCGGCCGAGAGCAGATTGCGGGCCATCGCAGCCCCCATGATGCCGGTTCCGAGCACCGCCACCCGGGTGCCCTCGCTCTGATTGCTCACGTCGTTCTCCGTTTCCCTGAGGCGCGGGTCCCTGTAACGAGGCTAGCGACCTGATCTTCGAGCGCTGTGGCCGCGGTGAGGCGGTTGTCGACGACGACGTGCGGGGCAGCGGGCGGGTCGTCGAGCCGCATCCGCGCGGTGAATGCCGCGAAGTCCGCGAGCTTGGCGGTGTCCCGCCCCGATCCGCGGGCGGTGAGCCGTTGCCGCAGGGTGGCGGCGTCGGACCGGACCCAGACGAGCCGCACCGTCTCGCCGCCAAGCTCCGCGACCCACGACCGCCAGCGCCCGGCGTCGTGGATCTGGTTGGTGAAAGGCCCAGACAGCAGCACCGGGCAGCCAAGTTCGCGGATCTCCCGCGCCGTCGCCGTCATCCCGGCGTATTCGTGGACCTTGACATGCTCGTCGTACCACGGCCCCTCACGCTCGCCGGCGGGACGGCCGGCCGCCGCGAGCGCCGCCGCCACAAAGGACCCGTACATCGTGTCTTTGTCAAGCAGTGCCGGGGTTGGCGCGAGCGACGCGAGCAGCAGCCTGGCCACCGTGCTCTTGCCGGACCCGGGCGGCCCGGCCACCACCCAAGCGGATGCGGGAACCATGGTCACACGCTAGCCATCCTTCGATGGCTTTACGCGGCGCGGCCGGGGTGAACCAGGATCGGGCCGCGGCGACCAAGGCTCTCGCGGTCGGCCAGATCGCTGAACGGGCGCGGATCGACCCTGATGTGCTCTATCCCGAGTGGCTTCAGCATGTCCGTCAGCGCCTGGTGGTCAAGGAGGATCCACTGCTGTGACGGTCCCATGGTGAGCAGCAAGGCGGCGTCAGAAGTAAACGCCAGGCCGATGCGCTCGCCCGACGGGAGCCGACCGGTTCGCAGTGCGAGCGTCCCGGCCTTGCTCGTCCGTACCGGGACGAAAAGCGTGTGGGTCACCGAATCTCCTTAGAGGCCGATATCCCGGGCCAGCAGGTCGCTGCTCGCTTCGCGGCGCACCAGCAAGCGCGGGGCGCCGAGTCCGACGGTGATCACCGGCGGTCGTCCGACCAGGTTGTAGTTGGACGCCATCGAATGGTTGTACGCGCCGGTGCCGGGTACCGCGAGAAGATCACCGGGCCGGACGTCGGCGGGCAGCGGCACGTCAGTCGCCAGCACGTCCCCGGACTCGCAGTGCCGCCCCACGACGGTCACCGTCTCCATGCGCGCGCGCGACGGTCGCACCAAGTACACGGGGTATTTCGCCCCGTATAGTTCCGGCCGTGGGTTGTCGCTCATGCCGCCGTCCACGGCGACGAAGGTCCGGACGCCGATCGCGTGCTTGACGGTCACCACCCGGTACAGGGTGACCATGGCCCGGTTCACGATCGCGCGGCCCGGTTCGACGGTCAGGCGCGGAACAGGAAGCCGGAACCTCGCGCACTCCGTCGTCACGACCTGGCGCACGCGATCGGCGAAGTCGGCCAGGTCGAAGCCGGTATCGCCCGGGACATAGGGAACGGCGTGGCCTCCGCCGAGGTTGAGCTCGGCTAGCGCTATCCCATGACGATCCCGCACCGCGGCCATGAGCCCGATCAGCTTGCGGGCGGCAACCTCGTACCCAGATAGCTCGGTAATCTGCGAGCCCAGGTGGCAATGCAGCCCGGCGAGTTCCAGCCTGGGATGGCTGACCACTCGCTGCACCGCCTCGGCCGCGGCACCAGAACTCAGCGAGAAGCCGAACTTCTGGTCGTCCGTGCCCGTCGTCACCGCCCGGTGGACATGCGCGTCCACGCCTGGCGTGACACGGACCAGGACCCGCTGACGGGCCGGGGCCAATGCCGCGAGGCGGACGATCTCGGAGGTGCTGTCCACCGCGATGCGCCCTGCGCCATAGCGGAAGGCCGCCTGCAGGTCCTGCGGGGTCTTCGCGTTCCCGTGCACGATGATCCGCTCGGCGGGGAAGTTCACCGAACTCGCGACCGCCAGTTCGCCCGCCGAGCAAACGTCCAGTGACAAGCCTTCCTGGTCGACCCATTGGGCCATCGCGCGGCACAAGAACGCCTTGCCGGCGTAGGCGATTTCGGCGGCAGGAAGCGCCGCGATGTACGTCCGGCACCGGTACCTGACGTCAGCCTCGTCAAGGACGAAGGCAGGCGTGCCGTACGCGGCCGCCAGCGCGCTCAGGCGCAGGCCGCCGACCGAGATCTCGCCGTCGGACTCAGGACATGTTGTATGCGGCCAGAGGGCCGCGGCCAGACTGCTTACCTGTTGCGCACGCGTCGCAACGTCACCGCCCTCACCTGATAATCCAGAGCAGGAAGGTCACCAGCAAGGCCGCCACGGCGAGCCGCAGCACCGCGACGACCGCTGGGTCTGACGGCAAAAGCGCTGCGATGCGGCCGCCGCGCCGAGGTTCGGCGGCGGGCTCGCCGAGCGCGGGCTCACGATCATGTTCCGTCACGGCAGTGAATCTAGCCCTGCCGCAGCGGCGGCCCTGGCTCCTTAACAGGCTCCAAGCAGCGCACCGTCAAAGTCATACGCAGTCAAAACAGCGGGGCGCCGATATCTCGCAAATCGGGCGCGGACGACGGGCTGGTGACGGCGCGGGGTCCGGAGAGTTACGGTCAGTGTGTGATCCTCGCGATCGCGCTCGCAGGCGTGATCTTGTTCATTGGGACCGGACTCGTCTGGACAGCTCGTCTCGTGCACATCGGCAACCTGGACGCCCAGGCGCTCGCCGACAAGACCGCCTGCCCCAGGCCGGTTTCGGCGCTGGACTGGCCGGAACTACGGTTGCATGCCGTTGTGGAGCAACCCGGTGAGCGGCCGGTCATCCTCTTGTTGCATGTCGGCTGGCCGGCCCACCCGCACCGGCAGGCCATGCTGGTGGTGGCGCTCGACGAAGCCGAGCAGCGGTCGCTCACACTGCTGTCGCAGTGGTGTGCGGGCGCGGCGTCGGTCTCGCCGAGCCGAGGAGCAGGAGCCGAACTCGAGCTGCGCCGCCGCCAGAGCCTCGATCGCGTACACGCGGTCCTCCTCGCGGAGGACAGCACGACATAAACCGATTACCTGCACGACGGGCACAGGCACGCCGCCCACGCGGGGCACTGGGACGACCACTAACCGCTGGAACGCCGCCGCGCTGGCCACGAGTTGCGCGGCCAGCGCGGCGGGAACGGGGCCTGTCAGGTGGTGCAGGTGGCGCCGTTGAGCGTGAACGCGGTCGGTGCCGCGTCACTGTTGGTCCAGGTGCCCTGGAACCCGACGGTCACGGAGCCATTGACCGCGATGGCGCCGTTGTAGCTGGCGTTGGTCAGCGTCGCGGCCTCGCCGGACTGGCTGTACGTGCCGTTGTAGTCGCTGGTGAGCTTCTGGTCGCCGGGGAAGGTGAATCCCAGGTTCCAGCTGGAGATCGCGCTCGATCCGGTGTTGGTGATCACGACCTGCGCCGTGAAGCCGCCCGGCCACTGGCTGTTGGTGGTGTAGACGACCTGGCAGGAGCCGCCCGTGCTCGTCGTGCCGACCGTCCAGCTGAACGACGCCGAGCCCGAGGCCCCGGTGCTGTCGGTGGCGGTCACCGTGACGGAGGACGTGCCGGACGTCGAAGGCGTGCCGCTGATCAGGCCGGTGGAGGAGTTGATCGACAGGCCCGCGGGCAGCCCGGAGGCACTGTAAGTCAGCGCCGCCCCGCCGGAATCGGTGGCGTGAATCTGCACCGACGCCGCCGAACCGACCGTGGACGACTGGGTGCCCGGGTTCGTCACCGTCACCGTGTTGGCGCCTGGTGCGGTAATGGTCCACGAGAACGACGCGGATCCGGACGCGCCCGTGCTATCGGTGGCGGTCACCGTGACGGAGGACGTGCCCGACGTGGAAGGCGTGCCGCTGATCAGGCCGGTGGAGGAGTTGATCGACAGGCCCGCGGGCAGCCCGGAGGCACTGTAAGTCAGCGCCGCCCCGCCGGAATCGGTGGCGTGAATCTGCACCGACGCCGCCGAACCGACCGTGGTCGTCTGGGTGCCCGGGTTCGTCACCGTGACCGTGTTGCCCTGCGTTGTCGTGTTGTTGAGGCCCATGAACGCGATCGCGTCGGCTTCCATGCCCTCGCCCTCGATGGGGAGCACGTGACCCACGCCCGCGATGCTGATCCCCTCGACCGGCGGCATGGCGCCGCTGCCGCCGTATGTTGTCTCAGTCCATCCCGACTGTGGCGTGCTGGTGGTGGTCGGGGTGGAGCTGACGCCGAGCACGTTGGTCCACTGCAGGATCTCCTGGCCGAAGTTGTTGTAGTTCAGCGTCGTGTCGGCGGTGCCGTGCCACACCTCCATGCGCGGCCGCGCGCCGGTGTAGCCGGGGTCGGCGTTGCGGGCCAAGTTGCCCCACGCCTGCGCGGTCATGCTGACGTCACCGTCGGCGCACGAGCTGTTCCAGCCGTCGACGGTGCCCGTGAAGAAGCAGTAGTACGGCACGCCCATGAACGCCACGCCGGCCTTGAACACGTCCGGGTAGTCGGCGAGCATGACGTTGGTCATCATGGCACCGGACGAGGCGCCGGTGATGTAGACCTGGCTCGGGTTGCCGCCGTAGTGCTGCTCGGTGTACGTGATCATCGACATGAGCCCCACAGGGTCGCTGCCGCCGTTCCTGGTCAGCGCCTGGCTGGAGGAGACATCCCAGCACTGGCCGCTTCTGTTCGCATCCGGGTAGATGACGATGAAGCCGTACTGGTCGGCTAGCGAGGCGAACGCGGTGCTGGAATAGAAGCCAGGCCCCGTGCCGGTGCACTGATGGAGCGCCATCAGGATGGGCGGGTTGGGCCGGACGTTATTCGGCACGTAGATGTACATCAGGTTGTTAGACGGGTCGGCGCCGAAGTTCGTCACCTGTACGAGCGAGGCGGCCTTCGCCTGCGGCGCGCCGAGTGTGACCACGAGTCCCAGCCCGGCCGCCGTCACAATGGTGACACCAGCAGCGAGCAGCGCCCTCAGCCATCTCTTCATGCTTTGTCCTTTCCTTGGGTTCCTTCCCACCCCTCGCCGATCTGCCGTTTCACCACGTCCGGCACTCCGAAATGTTTCGGAAGTTTCTCGGCTGTGTTTCCTCGCCATTACACCTCCAGGGCAAGGCCTTTACCAGAGGCCGAGTTTTGACAGCGATAAACAGGCGCCGATCTCCTGTCCGCGCGGCGCTGCTGATCTGCGGTAAAGGGACGCACTGGCAGATAGCCCGCATGCCGTTCGGTGCTTCGATGGCGAGATTGCATCGCCTGAAACTTTCAGATTATCTCTCCGAAATGTTTCGGATCGATGCCCTGACGGTCCCTGCGGGCGACCACAATTGGTTGTCACCGCGATCTCACGCGGGACGAGCGCGAGGCGTCTACAGGACATGACGGGAAAACAGCCATTCGAGGCGGTCGTCGCGCGGCACGGGGCGACCGTGCTGCGCGTCTGCCGGGCCGTGCTCGGGGCGGCGGACGCCGACGACGCGTGGTCGGAGACGTTCCTGTCCGCCATGAAGGCCTACCCGGACCTGCCGGACAGCGCGAATATCGAGGCGTGGCTGGTGACGATCGCGCACCGCAAGGCCATCGACGTCACCCGTGCCGCGGCTCGCCGGCCTATTCCAGTCGCCCAGACCCCGGGCGAGGTAGCGGCGATGGACGCGAACAGGCCCGGCCACAGCCCCGCCAGCGGCCCGGAAAGCAACCTCGACGGCGAGCTCGACAGCGACCTCGCGGAGTCCGTCGGGGGACTGCCCACCAGACAACGACAGGCTGTCGCCTATCACTACCTGGCCGGGCTGCCCTACGCGGAGGTGGCCGCGATCATCGGCGGCAGCACGGACGCCGCGCGCCGTGCCGCGGCCGACGGCATCGCCGCGATCCGGCGTTCCTATCCGGGCGCCGCGAAAGCACACGCGCACGAAAGGAAAGGCCTGTGAACATGGACGAGCTCACCGACGACCTCAAGCGGGCCTTCCCCGCCGATCCCGGCGACCTGCGCCTGCTGCGGGAAAGACTCGCCGCGGCCGCCCAGGCCGACGGGATCCTGGACGTCGCCTACCGGACCGTGGACAGCCCGGTCGGCCGGCTCCTGCTGGCCGCCACCGACGCCGGACTGGTCCGCGTCGCATACCCGAACGAGGATCACGACGCCGTCCTGCAGGCGCTCGCCGACCGCGTCAGCCCTCGCATCCTCAGCGCGCCGATCCGGCTGGAGGGGGCCGCGCGGGAACTTGACGAGTACTTCGGCGGCCAGCGCCAGAGCTTTGACCTGCCGCTGGACTGGCGGCTGTCAACCGGATTCCGCCGCACCGTACTCAGCCACCTGCCGGAGATCGGCTACGGCCGGACCGCCAGCTACGCCGCGGTGGCCACGCTCGCGGGCAACCCGAAGGCGATTCGCGCGGCGGCCTCCGCGTGCACAACGAACCCACTGCCGATCGTCGTGCCGTGCCACCGGGTGATCTACTCCGACGGCCGGATCGGCAACTACCTCGGCGGCCCCGACGCCAAGCGCACCCTGCTCACCCTCGAGCTCACCCTGGAGGAGGCGAAATGAGCTGGCGGGCCCGCGTGGACGCGGTCGACTGGGATGGCGTCCGCGCCGACCTGGACCGCTACGGCTGCGGCCTGACCGGGCCGCTGCTCACCTCGGCGGAGGCGGCCGAGATCGCGGGGCTGTACGCGGACGTCTCCCGGTTCCGGTCGACCGTCAACATGGCCCGGCACCGTTTCGGGGAGGGTGAGTACCGGTATTTCGCCGAGCCGTTCCCCGAAGCGGTCGCCGAACTCAGGGAGGCGCTCTACCCGAGGCTGCTGCCGATCGCCCGTGACTGGTGGGCCCGGCTCGGGCGGAGCGCTCCCTGGCCAGACAGCCTGCGGGACTGGCTGTGCAGATGCCACGCCGCGGGGCAGCAGCGACCGACGCCGATCTTGCTCAAGTACGGCGCGGGCGACTGGAACGCGCTGCACCGCGACCTCTACGGCGAGCTCGTGTTCCCGCTGCAGGTCGTGATCAACCTCAACGAGCCCGGGCGGGACCACACGGGTGGCGAGTTCGTGCTCTACGAGCAGCGCCCGCGGGCCCAGTCCCGGGCGACCGCCACCTTGATCCCGCATGGCCACGGGCTCGTCTTCACCACCCGCGACCGGCCCGTCCAGTCCGCGCGAGGCTGGTCGGCCGCGCCAGTCCGGCACGGCGTGTCGGTGATCCGGTCGGGGCGGCGGTTCACCCTCGGCCTGGTCTTCCACGACGCCGCATGACCGGTGAGCGACGCGGCTTACCGCGCGTGGAAGGCGCGGGAGCGCTCGTCGCGCCGATTTCCCGCCGGCTAGCTTTGGAACATGTCTGGAGGCTGGTCGGCGGCGGCGTATGAGCAGTGGGCGCAGACATGCGACACGCTGCACGCGCACACCCAGGTGCTCGGCAAGCTCGCCGTGAAACTCGCACCTCCCGAACCGCAGCTGCAGCACGCGGCGCTGCGGCTGACCGCGCGCGGCTGGGAGACCATGCCGCTCCCCGCGCCCAACGGCTCCGGATCGCTGATCGCGGCGCTTGACCTGCGGACGCACGAGGCCGTCGTTGAGCACAGCGGCGGGTTCACCCGGCGGATAGCGCTTACCCCGCACCGTCCCGTCGCGGAGGTCACCCGTGAGCTGCTGACCACGGTGAACGACCTGGCCGGCCCGGTGCGGATCAACACGACGCCGCAGGAGGTCGCCTGGAGCGTGCCGCTCGACGAGGACTACGAGCACGCCCAGTATGACCCTGGCCAGGTCGACGAGTATTTCGCGGCCGCCACCCAGGCGGCGCAGGTGCTCGCGGCGTTCCGCGCGCCCTACCGGGGCCGGTCCACCCCGGTGAACGCGTGGTGGGGGTCGTTCGACCTGGCGGTGGTGCTGTTCTCCGGCGTTCCGGCGAAACCGCCATCCGACGACTACATCATGCGCAACGCGGCCGATGCTGAGCTGATCGAGGTCGGCTGGTGGCCCGGCGATTCCCGGTACCCGAAGGCGGCGTTCTACGCCTACGCGCACCCGGCGCAGCCCGCTTTCAGCCAGGCACGTTTGTCGCCGGCCGGCGCGCGCTGGGACGCGGCGCTGGGCGAGTACATCCTGGACTGGGACGACATCCGTGCCACCGCCGATCCGCAGGCGACCGCGCTTGAGTTCGCCCGCTCGGCCTTCACCTACGCGTGCGATGTCTGCGGCTGGGACGCCCAGCTGACCGCCAGCGCCGAAGGTGAGCCACCGCCCGTCAGGTGAGCGTCCGCCGGAGCCCAGCGCGAGTAACCGGTGAGGCGGCCGCGCTTGGAGAGAAGGGATGCGGCTGCCGGTGACGGCACTAGGCGCCGTCCCCGGCCCCGACCCCGTCGGCACGTCATCCCGCCAGTCACTTCATCCTCTGGTTTTGACTTTGCATACCTTCTGACCATTTTGTCGGGTATATATATATGCTGATTTATCCGGTATGTTCTGGTCGCAGAGTGAGGTAAGTCAAGCGCGGCGCGCCCGGGCGACACCGCCTGAGATTTTCCCGAACGGGGGCGCGGCGACTCTAACGCGGTAACCTCACCACCTGGGCTGCATGCGCTCGTAGGTGGGGTCGCAGCGGCACATGTAGCCGGTGTCGTCGCGGGTGCGGATGCCGCAGCGCAGGTACTGCTCGTGCAGGGCGCCGAGCGCGTCGCGGTCGAGTTCGACGCCTAGGCCGGGGCCGTCGGGGACGCGGATGGCGCCGCCGGAGAAGGTCAGCGGCTCGCCCTTGACGACTTCCTCGGTCTTCCACGGCCAGTGGGTGTCGCAGGCATAGCTGAGGTTCGGGGTCGCGGCGGCCAGGTGCACCATCGCGGCCAGGCTGATGCCGAGGTGGGAGTTGGAGTGCATGGACAGGCCGAGGCCGAACGTGTCGCATATCCCGGCCAGCAGCTTGGACCGGCGCAGGCCGCCCCAGTAGTGGTGGTCGGACAGCACGACCTGGACGGCGTCTTTTCTGATCGCTTCCGGCACGTCGCTGAAGGCGACCACGCACATGTTCGTCGCCAGCGGCATCGGAGCCTGCCTGGCGACCTGTGCCATGCCGTCGATGCCGGGGGTCGGGTCCTCCAGGTACTCCAGCACGCCGGCCAGGTCGCGGGCCACCGCGATGCCCGTCTCTGGGGTCCAGGCGGCGTTCGGGTCAAGCCGCAGCGGAAGCTCGGGGAACGCGACGCGCAGTGCGCGGATCGCCTCGGCTTCCTGATCGGGGGGAAAGACCCCGCCTTTGAGCTTGAGCGCGGTGAAGCCGTACTCGCCCACCAGGCGGGTCGCCTGCCGGACGATCCCGTCCGGGTCCAGCGCCTCGCCCCAGTCGTCCGCGTCCTGGCCCGGATGTCCGGCCCACTTGTAGAACAGGTACGCGGAGAACGGCACCTCCTGCCTGACCGCGCCGCCGAGCAGGTCGGCGACAGGTCGTCCGGCCGCCTTGCCCTGGATGTCCAGGCAGGCCACTTCGAACGGGGAGAACACCCGGTCCGCGGGCGCGCTCGTGCCGGCCAGGCCGGAGGCGATGACGGGGCTGTCCGCCCCTATGACGGCGGCGACCGTCCGGAAGATCTCCTCGGTGTGGTAGACGTCCGCGCCTTCGATGGAGCGCGCGGCCGCCTCGAGCGCGTCGAAGTGGCTGGCATCGGCGTAGGTCTCGCCCAGCCCGGTCAGCCCGTCATCGGTCGCCACCTCGACAATCGCGCGGATCGCGAACGGCTCATGGACGCCCGCCGCGTTCAGCAGGGGAGGATCGGCGAACGCTACCGGGGTGATCGAAATGCCGGAAATCTTCATGCTTCAGCCTACGGCTGACATGACGCGAGCGCCCTCCCGCCCTTCGGGCCGGGAGAGCGCTCGAGCCGTCCGCTGTTAAAGCCTGCCGAAACTATCGAATTCACCGTTCCGAACGCCACCGAGGAAAGCATGCCATTCGTCCGCGGTGAACTGGAGCACCAGCCCTTTGGAGTCCCGGCTGTTCCGGACGCCGACCTCGCCGTCGGGAAAGCTCGCCACCTCGACACAGTTGCCGTTGGCGAAACTCAGGGAACTCTTAACCCAGATAGAACCTTCACCCGGCTCACCGGGTGTACCACCGAACGCAAGGTTGCCCACGTTTGCTACCTCACTGACTGGGGAAAGAAAGGATTCGAAGAAAACAACCACGGATCGTGATTACGATATTGCTGACCGTAGTCTCGAACCATAAGACTATCAGACACCACTCGTACCCAAGATGGTTTATTGACCCATATGAAACTACGACCAGGTGACTGTCGCCTGTACTTATGAGGTACCGCGAGCCTCAAACGTTCACCGGCGGATGACGCCGCAGGCCAGCCCGGCTGGCCTTACGCGTTGGCGCGCTGGCGCGATCCCGCCCACCGCGACTCGGCCGTCTCAAGAATGAGTAGCCGCGAGGCCGCCGGATCTAGCGCGGCGTCGGAAAGCATCTTGAATGCGATTCTGTGCAAGTACGTCTCCCGCTCGCCCTCCAGGGTGAAGCCGACCCGCAAATGCTCGGTGCTCACCACGTCTTGCAGCATCGCATCGTTATCCGCCCCGAAGCCGAATATAACGAAGGACTCTCCGAAGACCGTGTGCTGCGCATCGAGAGGAAGAATCTGCAAGGTTATATTCTGCCGGTCGGATTCTAGAACGAGACGGCTCAACTGTTCGCGCATCACGGTCTCGTCACCAATGCGGCGCTGCAAGACCGATTCGTCCAGAATAACAGACAGCTGGACTCCTTCGCGGTCGAGTACTTGCTGACGGTTCATCCGAACTCTGACAAGCCGGCCGATCATGCCAGGCGGGGTCGGCTCGACTCGGCTGTAATTGCTTATTATGTGCCTGGCGTAAGCTTCCGTTTGCAGTAGGCCGGTTATGGCTTCGACGTGCCATACGGAAATCGACGATGCCTCGTGTTCAAGACCAATGAACTGCCGGTACTCGTCGGACAGGCTCTCGGCGAACTCGGCTTCTTCCCACCAGCCCTTCTGCGCGGCGTCTTCCGCGAGCGCGAGCAGGAGCGCGCGGCGCGGGCCTGTGATGCCGTAATAATCGAGGAGTCTTTCGACCTCCTGCGGCCGCAAGCCGGTCCTGGCTCGCTCGTACCTGCTGATCTTGGAGGGCGACCACTTCAGCGCCGCGGCCACCGCGTCTCCGCTCTTGCCCTTGCTCTCTCTGATCCCCCGCAGTTCAGCGGCGAGCCGGCGGCGCCGCACAGTAGGGCTAGCTGGCGCAATCATCGGGGACCTCCTCGAGAGGGTGCCGTGCGGGTGCGGGACAGTGCCGCGGACACGCAGGGCCTACGCAATAGTAGCGAAACCCTACGTATACTTTACACTCGCACAACGTAATCATGGCCATAGCCCGCGACGGTCTGTGCCGTCTCGGGTGGTCAGGTCCCCGGTAACCCGGGTAGTCAGGTCCTCGGTGAGCAGTCGCGGAGATCGTCGATGACGGCCGCAGTTCGGCTAAAACGATCACCGCGTTGACCGGAATGCTGGTCCTCCACTTCGCGCGCCAGCGCGATCGGCCTGCCGCGAATTTATGTCAATTCCCGGCAGGCCGATTGTCGTGCGCGGGTTGCTTCAAGCCCAATAGATGATGTCGGGGCCGTCGTTCGCGGCCACCACGTGAGCGGTTGACGCATGCGCGGCCGCTAGTGGTACCGCCGAACCGGCGAGAATTGAGCCGGCTACGCTGAAGGCGAGGATAGCCGGGACTACGACGAGGGCGCGCCTTATGCGCATGTTTCCTCCATGCCAGATACCGAGGTACAGCCCCCACATGGCTGCCCCCTCGGCCCGCACGACTACATTGTCACGCTGAGGTTTTGCCAGTTTCGGCTACTGCAATCACCAGTTTAGATACCCGTCTATGCTTTAGCTAGACATCAAATCTGATGACATGAGGCCGCAAGGTTTTACCTACTAATGCTGGTAAATTTTTTGGGTATTGGCTGCACAAGGTTCGCTGCAACTTGCATCGCATAGTGCAGTAAAGCGGTGAGGGGCATTGGACGGGAGCGTTTATCGTTTGGAATTCATGTCCGAAAAAAACCCTCTTGTTCCGTAAATGATCTAGTAGTAGAGTTCGTCCATGCCTCCGGTGACCCCGCCCGGCACGCTTCTCGGCCGTGACGATGAGTTGACACTGCTGAGCGGCTTGTTAAGAGAGGTGTCCAGGGGACGCGGGTGCTCGGTGCTCATCGAAGGCGAGCCCGGCATCGGCAAGTCAGTCTTGGTTCGATCGGTGACCACGCGTGCCCCGGAAGCGGGCTGCGAGGTGTTCTGGGGCATCGGCGACGAGCTGGGCCAAGAGCTGCCCCTGCTGCCGTTCCTCGATGCGCTGCGGGTGCGCGAGCCATCCCCGAACCCCAGGCGGTCCACGATCGTCGGGCTGTTGCGCGGTGAGATCGCCGCCGACCGCGGCACCGACGTGTCAGCGGCAATCGCGGAGCAGTTGCTCGCGCTCGTCGCCGAGCAGTGTGGGGCACGACCGGTCATCCTGGTCATCGATGACCTGCAATGGGCCGATAAGGCCAGCCTCACGTTGTGGGGGCGGCTGGCACGTCTCGCGGCCCAGGTGCCGCTGCTGCTCATCGGGATGATGCGCCCGGTGCCGCTGCGGGAAGACCTGCTGGCGCTGCGGCGATTGGTGGGCGACGCGGGCAGGCTGCCGCTCACCGGACTGCCAGAAGCGGCGGTGGCCGACCTGGTGGCGGCGCTGGCCGGCGGTAAGCCCGACGGAGACCTGCTCGAACTCGCCGCCGGGGCGGCGGGCAATCCGCTCTACCTCACCGAGCTGGTCGCCGCGCTGATCCGCGGCTCCAGGGTGTCCGTCACCGAGGCCGGAGTCGCCGAGCTGGCGAGCGGTTCCGCGCCGGAATCCCTGTCGGCGGCGATAGCGGACCGGCTCGGCTTCGTCGCCGGGCCGGTGCGCGAGGTACTTCGCGCGGCTGCCTTGCTTGGCATGGATTTCGCGGTCCCCGATCTGGCGGTCGTGCTCGGCCGCCAGGTGCCGGATCTGATCCCGGCGGTTGACGAGGCCTGTGCCGCCGGCGTGCTCACCGTGTCCGGTACCTGCCTGGCGTTCCGGCATCCGCTGATCAGGGCGGCACTGTACGACGAGATGCGGGCGCCCGTTCGCGCTGCCTGGCACGCGGATGCGGGGCGAGCCCTTGCTGAAGCGGGCGCACCGCCGGATCGTGTTGCCCGGCAACTGCTGCATGCGATCGGCGAAGCAGGCGACGCGGCCTCGCCAATAGACGAGTGGGTACTTGACTGGCTTGTCCGCTGCATGGATCACCTGATCAGCCAGGCACCCGGGGTGGCGGCCGAACTCCTCAGCCGAGCGGTTGACGGTTCCACGGCCGGTTCTGCCCGACACGGCTGGCTCGCGAGCCGACTTGCTGACGCGCTCTACCGGATCGGCGACAGGACAGGTGCTGAGCAGGTGGTGGGCCGCTCGCTCGAGCACGCGGCCGGGCCCGATGTCCTGGTGGAGCTGCATTGGACGCTGGCGCAGTGCCGACTGCTGGCTGGCATGTCCGGGGAGTCCATGGCGACGCTAGACCGTGCACTCGATTCTCCCGGGCTCTCGGCTCGGCATCGTGCCAGGTTGCTCGTGATGGCCGCGAGGATGCACGGCAACCTCGGCGAATTCGACAACGCGAACCGTGTGGCCACGAGTGCGCTCGCGGCGGCGACCGAAGCGGCCGACAACTGGTCAATGAGCTGGGCGTTGACCGTGATGGCGGGTACGGTCGCGATGCAGGGGCAGGTGACCGACGCGCTCCGGCTCTACGATCGGGCCCTGCACGTTACCCAGGCGGATCCGTCGCTGACCGACCTGAGGCTGCTGCTCCAGATCAACAAGGCCGCCACGCTCGGCAACCTCGACCAGTACGACGAAGCGCTGACCGTGGCGAGGCAGGCACGGCACCTCGCGGATCAGGTTGGCACCACGATTCGGCTCGCGCAGGCTCGCAGCGCGCTAGGCCACTTGCTCTTCGAAACGGGAGAATGGGACGAGGCGCTGGCCGAGGTCGCGGTGCTGCCTGAGAGCCTGAAGGAGTCGGCCGCGGCCTGTTGCGATCTCGGTATCGCCGCCGTGATCGGCTTCCATCGAGGCGAGGCCGCCAAGGCGCGGCAGCATCTGGATGGCTCCGAGCCGCACGCCACGCGGCTTGGACAGCGGCTCATCGGCTCGCTGCTGCTCGCCCGCAGCCTGGAGCGCGAGAACGACGGCGAGCCTCGCGACGCGCTCGCCGCGCTCACCGACGCGTTCGGCGGCACCGAAGAAGCCGAGGAGTTCGAGGACCTGCTCGCCGACGCCGTCCGCCTCGCGGTCACGACCGGCGACCTGAACACCGCCGAGAGCCTCGCAGGGCGCGCCGATGCGGTCGCCGCGAGGTCGCAGATCCCGCACCGGCAGGCGAACGCACGCTACTGCCGCGGGCTGCTCGACCATGACGCCTCTCTGCTGCTCGCCGCCGCGCAGTCGTACGACCAGGCCGGTAGGCCGCTGTTCAAGGCGATGGCGCTCGACGCCGCTGCCAGTGAGTTCATCGGCGCCGGCGACCGGGAACAGGCGCGGACCGCGTTTACCGAGGCGGTCGAGGTCTACGGGGAACTTGGCGCCGCCGCGGACGTGGCCCGGCTGAAGGCCGCGTTCCGCGTGCACGGCATAAGGCGCGGGCCGCGCGACAAGCACCGGCGGGCGCGCAGCGGCTGGGACAGCCTCACCGCTACCGAGATCACGATCGCGTCCTTCGTGCAGGAAGGACTGTCCAACCCCCAGATCGCGGCCCGGCTGCACCTATCGCGGCGGACCATCGCGACGCACGTCTCGCACATCCTCAAGAAGCTGGACGTTCGCTCGCGGACCGACATCGCCCGCGAGTCCGCGCTGCGGACCGTCGCCTCGAGGTGATCACCGAGCGGGCTGGAGTCCTAGCGTGAAGTACACGGCCTTACCCGCCGGGGTGCGGTAGCAGCCCCACTCGTCCGACAGCGAGGCGACTAGCTTCAAACCGCGCCCAGTCTCGGCGTCGGCCGCGGCATCCAGCATCACGGGCAAGCACGATGAGGCATCGTGCACATCGACCCGAAGCCCTCGCTCGGCCGCTACGATGCCGAGCGAGATGGTCTCGCTCACCGTGTGTGTAATCGCGTTTGTCACCAGTTCGCTGACGAGCAGGACCGCTACGTCCGTGTCGACCGGCACATCCCAGGCCCAGATGGCCGCCCGGATCTGCTTACGGGCTTCGGACACCGCGCCCGGCGCGGCGGTCAGCGGGACGCGCCACTGATGCAGTTGGGCGGTACGTGCGGCCATCATCGCGTTCATCGGGTTCCTTAGGCATGCTTGGCACCGGTTGCAAGAAAAATGGTGCTGCAACTTGCATTGATAGACATCGGTCAGCTGACCGATCCTGAACAACGACAGGGGAGCGCCCGTGCTGTCCGTCGCCAAGTCGTAGCCCGCTCTCGGGTGGTCACGGGGACGGGCTAATCTTGCCCGGGTGGTGCATTCGCCTGTTACTGCCGAGCCGGCCGAGCTGGCCGCCGAGCTCCGGCGGGCCGGCGTGCCCGAGGTCGACACCGTGGCCCGCCGCCGGGCCGAGTACTCGTCGGACGCCTCCAACTACCGTGTCGTGCCCCGTGTCGTCGTGTTTCCCCGGCACGCCGATGAGATCGAGGCCGCGCTCAGCGTCTGCGTGCGCCTTGGCGTGCCGATCGTGCCCAGGGGCGGCGGCACCTCGATCGCCGGCAACGCGCTGAGCAGCGGGGTTGTCCTCGACCTGTCCCGGCACCTCAACCGGGTCATCGGGGTCGATCCCGCGGCCCGCACGGCCGAGGTCGAACCCGGCGCGGTGCTCGACGACATCACCGCGGCGGGCGCCCCGCACGGCCTGCGGTTCGGCCCGGACCCGTCCACCCACGCGCGCGCCAGCATCGGCGGCTCCATCGGCAACAACGCCTGTGGCGCCCGGGCGCTGCGGTACGGGCGCACCGCCGACAACGTTGTCGCGCTCGAGGTCGTCACCGGGACCGGCGTCCGCTTCACGGCCCGGCGGTACGGCCGGGACGGCGGGCCGGCCACCGGTTCGGAGGCCGGGCCGGAGGCCGGTTCGGAGGCCGGGCTGCTGTCCGCCCTGGGTGAGGTGGTCGGCGAACGGCTGGCGATGGTGCGCACCGAGTTCGGCCGTTTCCCGCGGCAGGTTTCCGGCTACTCGCTCGAGCACCTGCTGCCCGAGAACGGCACCGACGTCGCCAAGTTCCTCGCCGGCACGGAGGGCACGCTGGCGCTGACGCTGCGAGCCACGGTCCGCCTCGTCGAGGCGCCCCGCGCGACGGCGCTAGCGGTGCTCGGCTACGGCGACATGGCGGAGGCCGCCGAGGCGGTGCCCGGGATCCTCGGCTACGCGCCGGTCGCGCTCGAGGGGCTGGATTCCCGGATGGTCGACGTCGTGCGGTCGCGGCGCGGCGCCGCCGCGGTGCCCGACCTGCCGCGCGGCGGCGGCTGGCTGTTCATCGAGACTGCGGGCGGCACGCTGGCCGAGGCCGAAGACGCGGCCGCGAAGCTAGCCGACGGCACCGACTGCCTCGACAGCGCCGTCGTGTCCGGCGCGCGGGCCGCCGCCCTATGGCGGATCCGGGAGGACGGCGCCGGGCTTAGCGGACGCACCCCGGCGGGCGCTCCCGCCTGGCCCGGCTGGGAGGACTCGGCCGTCCCGCCGGACCGGCTGCCCGCGTACCTGCGCGAACTGCAAGCGCTTATGGCGGAGCACGGACTCGACGGGCTGCTGTACGGGCACTTCGGCGACGGCTGCGTGCACGTGCGCATCGACTTCCCGCTGCGAGCACGTCCGCGGGTGCTGCGGGAGTTCACCGAGGCGGCGGCGAAACTGGCCGCCTCGTACGGCGGCTCGGCCTCCGGCGAGCACGGCGACGGGCGCGCTCGCGGCGAACTCTTGCGGTACATGTACTCCCCCGCCGCCCTCGACGCGTTCGGCGCGGTCAAGCGAGCCTTCGACCCCGGCGGCGTGCTCAACCCCGGCGTGATCGTCTCCCCCGCCCCACTCGACGCCGACCTGCGCGTCCCGGCCGCCGCACCCATGCGGCGGGGGCTCGGCCTGGCCTACGCCCACGACGGGGGCGACTTCGCCGCCGCGGTGCACCGCTGCGTGGGCGTCGGCAAGTGCCGGGCCGACACCACGGCGGCCGGGGGCGTGATGTGCCCGTCGTTCCTCGCCACCAGGGACGAGAAGGACTCCACCCGCGGCCGTGCCAGGGTCCTGCAGGAACTCGCGAACGGATCACTGATCACCGGCTGGCGCGCCGCGGAGATCGGCGAGGCGCTCGACCTGTGCCTGTCGTGCAAGGGGTGTTCGGCTGACTGTCCAGCGGGCGTCGACATGGCGGCGTACAAGGCCGAGGCGCTTTACCAGCGATACCGCGGCCGGCTCCGGCCCGCCTCGCATTACTCGCTCGGATGGCTGCCGCGCTCCGCCCGGCTGGCGGCCCGGTTCCCCCGGCTGAGCAACGCCGCGCTGAGCCCCGGTCCCGTGGCCGCGGCCGCCAAGCGGCTTGGCGGCATCGACCAGCGGCGCCCGCTGCCCCGCTTCGCCGCGGAAAGCTTCCGCCGCTGGTTCGCCGGGCACCGGCCGGCCGCGGGCCGGCCGGTGCTGCTGTGGGTAGACACGTTCACCAACGCGTTCAGCCCCGGCGTCGGCCAGGCGGCCGTCCGGGTGCTCGAAGCGGCCGGGTACTCCGTCCGCATCACCGATCGGCCGGCGTGCTGCGGGCTGACCTGGATATCCACCGGCCAGCTCGACGGGGCCCGGCGGCAGTTGCGGCGCACGCTCGACTCGCTGACGCCGGCGATCGACGCCGGCGTCCCCGTCGTCGGCCTGGAGCCGTCTTGCACGGCGGTGCTGCGCGGCGACGTCACCGAACTGCTGCCCGGCGATCCGCGCGCCCGCAAGTTGCCGGGGGCGGTCAAGACGCTCGCCGAACTGCTGCGCGCCACCGACGGCTGGTCACCGCCCGACCTCAGCGGCGTCAGCGGGGTCGCCCAGCCGCACTGCCACCACCGCGCGGTGCTCGGCTGGGAGACGGACGCGGCCCTGCTCGCTCAGGCCGGAGCCCAGGTCAAGGCCGTAGGCGGATGCTGCGGGCTGGCCGGAAACTTCGGCGTCGAGCGCGGCCACTACGACGTCTCGGTCGCGGTGGCGCGGACCGCGCTGCTCCCGGCGGTCAGCGCGGCGGGCCCGGGAGCCGCCGTGCTCGCCGACGGTTTCTCCTGCCGCACCCAGCTCGACCAGCTCGCCGGAGTGCCGGGACGACACCTAGCCGAGGTGCTCGCGGCAGCGATGGAGGGGCTCTAGGGAGTGTCGCGACCGGCGGGGTTGGTGACGGGGAGCCAGCGGCGGACCACGTGGAGGTCCGCCCAAGCGGCGGCGACGCCGACCGCGACGCCCACCGCGGTGTCGGCGAGGCGCAGGATGGGCTGGTGCCAGGCCTCGTGCGGGCTGACGCCCGCAATGATCATGACGACCGCGCTGGTGATCGCCGCGGTGATGGCGTCGCCGGGGCGGCCGATCAGGCTCGCCGCCAGCGCGCTCAACCCGATAAGCAGGCCCAGCGCCCACAGGTGGAACGGCAGGAAGACCAGGTAGATCAGGCATAGCACGAAGCTCACCGTGGTCGCGGACATGCGCGACACCGCGGCGGCGATGCTCTGCTGATAGCTCTCCCGCAGCACGAAGATCGTGGAGAGCACGGCCCACAAGCCGCCGAGCATGTCGTCGGTCCTGGAAGCCGAGTAGGTGCGGGCGAACAGCGAGTCGGTCAGCCAGTACGTGAGCACGCAGGTGAGCGCGAGCACGACGCTTTCCCGTGCGGCGATCAGCGCCTTGTCCCGGCTGGGCCCGGGGGGAAATGGGGGGACGGGCAGTCCCCCCATGAAGGGAAAACGTCGCGCCACGAACGTCCCCGCTACTGCCGCTCGCGCAGCACGCCGGCGAGGACGGCGGCCTGGCTGATGTCGAGTTCCCTGGTCGCGGTCAGCAGCGTTACGGGGCCTGCTTTGGCGAGGGCGCGGAGCTTGGCAAGGGCTTGCGCAGGGCCAGGCTCGGTCAGCTCGGCCAGATAACGGCGCCGGAACTCATCGAACTTGGCCGGATCGTGGCCGTACCATTTCCGCAGCTCCGTGGATGGCGCGACATCTTTCGCCCAGTCGTCAAGCCGGGCGGCGTCCTTGCGGAGCCCGCGCGGCCACACCCGGTCAACGAGCACACGCGCACCATCGTCGGCAGACGGCGCATCGTAGACGCGGCGGGGGACCACACCCCTGATGCCGTCGTCGGTCACCGGGCTCCCCCTTCCTCAGGCCCGCGGCTCGCGGCGCGGTGGCCGCGGGACCGTCTTGCCGGCCAGCGCGCGTTCCCTGGGAATGCTCACGACCTCACCGGAGGCCTTCCGGACCGTGAAGCAGGCGGCGTCGACCGCCTCCAGGATCCCGAGAACGTCCGCTACCTCCTCGCCGTCGCCCGCCGCCGGGCGGCGCCAGCGGATCACGACCCGCCGTCCCACGTCCGCGTCGGTCAGCCGGACCTCGAAGCGATAGCGCACGCCACAGTATAGAGATCCGGTGCCGGCCACCTTCGAGAGCCATGGCAGCGGGGAGAGACTGCGGACACCGTTCGGGATAAAAATGAATAGTAATGAAGGGAGGGTTATGAGCGAGGAGGAGCTGGGCGGGGACCCGGTCTGCTGGGCTCACCTGGTCTGCCCTGAGTGCGGGGCCATTGTCAGCGAGGGGCATCGCGAGGGGTGCGAGATCGCGGAGCAGGGGGGCGGCCCGCTCTACGAGGACGAGCACCGGGAACGGTTCCTGTAGCTGTCGGTGCTTGCGGACAGGCCGACGACGGGGGGCGCGGGGGGCGCGGTTAGCGGTAGTGGCGGGTGAGTTCGTTGGCGTAGGTCCGGCCAAGCTCCTGGCCGTGGTGAGCGATCCACTCGGTGAGCACGGTCTGCCCGCTGGCCGGTCCTTGCGAGTCGGCCAGGCCCGCCGCCATGGCCTGGTATTCCTCGGCGTTGAGGAGCACGTCGCGCAGCGCGACGCCGAGGGCCGCCGACAGCGGCGGGATCAGCCAGCCTGGCGCGGGGACGATGATCGCGTGGCTTCCCGTCGCGGACCGGATCGCGGTGACCATGTCCTTGAACGTGACCGATTCCGGGCCTACGGCGTCGAGCGTGACGTTGTCGTCGCTGCCGCCGAGGTTCACCGCCAGCCGGGCCAGGTCGTCGACGTGGATGGGCCGGATCCGGTAGTCGCCGCGGCCGCCAATCGCGAAGACCGGCAGCCGGCGAAGCAGCCACGCGATGTTGTTGATCAGCACGCCGTTTCCGCCGAAGAGGATGGCGGGACGGACGATGGCATACGGCACGCCCGTGGCTTTCAGGTACTCCTCCACCTCGCCTTTGCCCCGGAAGTACGGGTACGGCGAGGCGGGGTCCGCGTGGGTAATCGACACGTGCACGATGCGCTGGATGCCCGCGCGGGCGGCCGCGTCGAACAGCATCCGGCTGTTTTTGACGGCTGCCTGGTGCGTGACGTCGCCGTGGGAGAAGCGAACCCAGTACGTGCAGTACAGCGTGTGCGCGCCCGCGAGGTCGCGGGCTAGGGCGTCGGTGGCGGCGGTGGCTGCGGCGGTGGCGGTTGCGGCGCCGACGGCGGGATTGGGGTCGGGATCGGGGAAGGCGAGCGGGCGCACGTCGATATCGGTGTCGGCCGGGGCGCGGCCGGGGTGACCGGTCAGCGTGCGCACGTGGTGTCCTTTGGCGCGAAGCTGGCGGGCGATGGCCGCGCCCGAGTAACTGAACGCGCCCGTTACGACGTCGGTCCGCATGACGTGTTCATCACCGCATCGTGAGGACTAGCTTGCCAGCCACGTGCCCGGTGTCGCCACGCTCGTGGGCCTTCGCCGCGTCCGTCATCGGGAAGGTGGCGGCGATGACGGGGCGGAGCTTGCCTTCAGTCACGAGGTCGGCGATCGCGGTCATCCCGGCATGATCGGCCTCGACCAGCATCACCTTCGCCCGAACGCCGTTGCGGGCCGCTTCGGTGCCGACCTCGGGCGCGAAGGGCAGCAGGCTGACTAGTATGCCGCCTTCTCGTAGCGTGCTTAGCGAACGAGCCGGGTAGTCGCCGCCCACCGTTTCCACCACAACGTCGACGTCGCTGACCGCCGCCGCGAAGTCCGTGTTGTGATAGTCGATCATCTCGTCGGCGCCGAGGCCGCGGACGAGATCGTGGTTGGCCGCGCTGGCGGTGCCGATCACGTACGCGCCACGCGCCTTGGCGATCTGCACCGCGAGATGACCGACTCCGCCGGCGGCGGCGTGGATCAGCACTCGCTGCCCCGGCTCGAGGTGCGCGGTGTCGTTGAGCGCCTGCCAGGCGGTAAGCCCGGCGAGCGGCAGCGCCCCGGCCTGCACGTGGTCGATGTTGGCCGGCTTGAAGGCGAAGGCACGGGTGGGAGCGACGACGTATTCGGAGTGCGACCCGACGCCATGCGGATAAGGGAGCATCCCGAACACCTCGTCGCCCGGGTTGAACAGGGTGACGCCGAACCCGGTCGCCTCCACCACGCCGGATACGTCCCAGCCGAGCGTGAACGGCGGCGGGCCAAGGAAGATCGGGAGTGCCCGGTGCTTCCAGTCGGTCGGGTTGAGCCCAGCCGCACGGACCCGCACAAGGATCTGGCTGAAGCCCGGTGTTGGCCGGTCAACTTCGACTTCCGTTAGCACCTCGGGGCCGCCAAGGACCTCCTGCCGGATGGCGCGCATCGTTGTCATGTGGCCAAGCCTGCCCGGACCATTGGGCGCGGCACAACGGGATGGCGGACAACCTTTGGGGCCGGAATCCCGTGTCGTTGGAAGGTTCTTTGGGATCTGGCGTCACGCTGGGGTGATGCTCGCGGCCAGCCGGGCCAGCTGGTCTTGGCTGTCCTGGCTGTCCTGGCTGTCCTGGCTGGACGGGCTGCTGTCGGCGGCGGAGAAGGTGACGAGCTTCTGGTCGGGGTCGTCGGCGACTTGGAGCACCACATGGTTAAAGGTGATCTCGCCGAGCAGCCGGTGGCGAAGCCGTTTGGTCCCGCTGGCCGGGAGAAGCACCTCGTGACGGTTCCACCAGTCGCGCGCTTCGGCGCTGTTGCGGTGAAGTTGCTCGATGAGGGCGGCGAAATCGGGATCGCCGGGCCTCCGGGACGCGGCAAGGCGGAATCGCGCGAGCATGGCGGCGGCGTCCTTTTCCCACTCGACGTATGTATCGCGCGCGTTGAGGTCGGTGAACATCCACAGCAGCTCGTTCCGCTGCCCGGGTGGAAGGGCCAGCCAGTCGGTGAACAGCGCCCGGGCGGCGCGGTTGGCGGCCAGGATGTCCCAGCGGCGGCCTTTGACGAAGGTCGGATTGGGATCGAGGCGCTCCACCAGTGCGATGATCCCGGGGCTGATGGTTTCTGGCGCGTCCTCGCCTTGCGGGGTGCCACGCTGGGCGAGCGCGTAGAGATGGTCGCGCTCCGCCGCGCTCAGCCGCAGCGCGCGGGTAAGGGCGTCAAGCACCTGGGCGGAGGGGCTGATGTCGCGGCCTTGCTCCAGGAACGCGTAGTAGGTAGGCGATACGCCGGCGAGCTGGGCAACCTCCTCCCTCCGCAGGCCAGGGGTCCGTCGGCGGGTACCGTCGGGGAGCCCGACGTCGGCGGGCTGGAGGCGGGCGCGCCTGGAAGTGAGAAACTCGCCGAACTCACCGAGCCGCCTGCTGCCCGTCGCGGCCATGGTGATACCTCCAGTACTAGTAACAGCAGCCTGTGGTTACTACCTTACGCTCGGCATAGCCTGCTCTCGTGGAGATGACATCACTGGGAAAGCTGCGGGCCCCCTCGCCCGGCCTGGGGTGCATGGGCATGTCGCAGGGGTACGGCACGGCCGACGACAATGAATCCCTCGCCACCCTGCACCGCGCCCTCGAACTCGGCGTAACCTTCTGGGACACGGCCCAAAGCTACGGAGGCGGGCACAACGAACGCCTGCTCGCCAAGGCATTGACGGGGCATCGGGATGAGGTCACGCTCGCCACGAAGTTCGGCATCGTTCGCGACGAAAACGGAGTGCGCCTCGACGCTCGCCCCGAACGGGTCCGTGGCTACTGCGAGGAGTCGCTGGCACGCCTCGGCACGGACCACATCGACCTGTACTACCTGCACCGGGTGGACCCGCAGGTCCCCGTCGAAGAGACCGTCGGAGCGATGGCCGAGCTTGTCGGCCTGGGGATGGTCCGCCACCTGGGGATCTCCGAGTGCTCCGCCAACCAGCTCAACCGGGCCGCCGCCGTCCACCCGCTGAGCGCCGTCCAGTTGGAATGGTCGCTATGGTGGCGGGAGCCGGAAGACGACCTGATCCCGGCCGCCCGCGCGCTGGGAATCGGCCTGGTCGCGTTCAGCCCCCTCGGACGCGGTTTCCTGGCCGGCAAAATCTCACCTTCTGCCCTGGCTGAAGGCGACTTCCGGCACCGCGATGGGCGCTTTCAGGGATCAAGCCTGGCTCATAACACCGTGGTAGCCGAGGAGGTGCGCCACTTCGCCGCCGAGCTGGGTATCACCCCGGCACAACTCGCGCTGGCCTGGCTGATGAGCCAGGGCGACGATGTAGTGCCTATCCCGGGGACCAAGCACATTCCGCGCCTGGAGGAGAACGCGGCCGCCGTTACGCTTTCTCAGTCCGACCTGGAACGGCTGGAGTCTCTCGCTCCGCGAACCGCCTGGACGGGAGACCGCGATGCCTTCGCCGTCCACCGCACGAGCCGTATCGGGCCCGATGAACGGCCTGAGTGGGCGTGAGCCGGCGTGAGCCGGCGTAAGCCGGGTTTAGCCGCGTAAGCCGGCCTGAGATGGCGTAAGTCGGCGTGAGCCGGCCTGAGATGGCAACATCTGTCGCATGACCGCATGGACGACACTGGCCGACATCGGCACCGCCGCCGGGACCCTCGTCCTGGCCGGCTCGACGTTCATCGCGGTAAGGGCGTCGGCGCGCAGCACCCGCATCGCGGAACGGGCGTTGCTAGCCGGGCAGCGGCCCGTGCTCGTACCGGCCGGGCTTGAGGACCCGGCCGAGAATGTCCAGTTCGCCGACGGTCGGGTCTTCCCGGTCGGTAACGGGCAGGCCCTGGTAGCGCAGGACGCCGGAGTCGTCTACCTGGCGATCCCGCTGCTTAACGTCGGAGCCGGCCTGGCCGTGCTGCGGGGTTACCACATCGTGGGGGAATCGGGGAGGCAGGTCACGCAGGACCCTCGCGGGCCGGCCCGGCACCTGCGAGGCGATCCCCCGCCGCAGCCGCGGGCCTTCTCGCCGCAGCAGCGTGACCTTCTGATCAGTACCCGGCGGCCCGGATTCTGGCAGGCCGCGCTGCGGGATCCGCAAAGCCGGCTGCACGAGGAGGTGACGCAGGCCATTGAAACCCGAGGGCGCGTTACCGTCGACGTCCTCTACGGAGATCATGAAGGCAGCCAGCCTTCCATCACGCGGTTTGTACTGCTGCCAGAAGCGGACTCATGGCGCTGCGACGCCACACGCTACTGGAGCCTGCCGGCCGGCAAGGAGCTACGCGATTTCGGGTTCACCTGATCGGATCCCGACCCGGCTGCGGGTCAGGACTCGATCCAGATCGGCCGACCTCGCGCCTGGGACTCGCGTCGCATGCCGCGTCGCGAGTGCGGGTGGGGTCAGGCGGCTGGGGGCCCGGCGCGGCTGACTTAGGGCGCGCGCAGTAATAACACGTCAGTTCCGGCTGCGGGACGCCTGACGTTGCCTGCTACGTTGATGATCGTCCGCCGAGAAGTGGATCTGGCGCACATTCAAAGGGTCCAGGCGTGATTTTTCGATTGTGCTGAAGGGTTTACCGGTCATGGGCGGTCAAACCTTCAGCACTACGTTCTATCTTGCTCTCGGCACAGCGAAGAAGCAGGCGGTAGTGTAACCACCGGGATTTGAGGTTGCCTGCGGGATAGATGCGGCCCCGCACTGAGCCCAAGAAATCAGCACATTATTTCTACGCAGGTTCTTATCACACCTTATGACCACAACATAACGGATATATCAGCATATATCTATGGACGAAATGGTCACTGAGTATGCAAAGTCAAAACTAGAGGCTGGTGTGACTGCCGGGATTACGCGCGGACGGGGTGCGGGCGGCCGATGGCGCCTGCTGCAGTCACCGGAAGCCGGATTGCTGCTCTCCAGGCGCGGGCGCCTCACTGGTTACTCACGCCGGGGCTGCGCGCCGGGAGGGCGGCTGGCGGCCGGGGGG
>Ga0210390_10000031_pt1 | contig 149307 bp, 115 predicted proteins | sample IncBWH11OmetaG_FD_161050 | JGI IMG/M metagenome (GOLD analysis project Ga0210390, IMG submission 161050) | Forest soil microbial communities from Barre Woods Harvard Forest LTER site, Petersham, Massachusetts, United States - Inc-BW-H-11-O ... | reverse complement strand
CGCCATATGAACAGGTCCGACGGCAGAAGAATTCGCAGAGGGTGGTCCGATCCCGACGGACCGTCAGGCGGCTTCGAGCAGCATCAGCGTTCCAACCATTTCGATACGGCGGCCGATTTTCAATAGTCGGGTGCGAAAATCTCCGGCGTCCCGTCCCGCGCCGGCGCAAACCATCTGGAAGTCCACGTCAGATTCAAAAAGAAACGCTTGGGCTTCGCGTCGCGCCCGTAGCGTCCCGCCGCGCCCGTCTTCCACCGCGTTCAGGAGACACAGCCGTCCACAGCCGGCGCTCCGAGATCAATTCTTCCGTCACATTGTTCTGCGTGACCAATGAAACCTGACTTGCCATGCCTTCCATTTTTCTCCCTGGCTGTTTGCCGCTTTTTTTGGGGCCGGCCTACGAACGCCGTTCGATGCATCTGAAACGCCCAATGTCCGCCGACCGTGGGTTTTACACAGTCGTCGCGCAAGTAGTTCGAACCGAAAGACTTTCGATGCGCGAGGAGGTTCGCTCGACAAAAACTCGAACCCGGGCGGCTGCGATGCGATGGTTCGCAGGAGTGCAACTGTTCCGGCGAGAAACGAGCGACGGGTCCGGGCGTCTCAAGGGAATAACTACCAGAGGTTTGCAAAAGATGGCAACTTCGCGGCTACTGCACCATTTCGGTATTCAGAATCTCGCGCAATTTCGCAGCCAGCGCCGCCATCGTGAATGGCTTCTGCAGGAGCGCTGCGTCTGTGTCCAAGATTCCGTGATGCACCACAGACTGGTCTGTGTATCCGGACATGAAAAGTATCTTTATGTCGGGTCGGATGGCCTTGACGCGGCCGGCCAGTTCCCGGCCACTGATGCCGGGCATCACTACGTCGGTCATCAGCAGCTGTATCGGCCCCACATGCATGGCTGCGAGTTCCAAAGCGGTGTGACCATCCTCGGCTTCAATCACGGTGTAGCCGACCAGTTCGAGATACTCGCGCGCCAGTTCGCGCACGCCCTTCTCGTCTTCGACGAGTAATACCGTTTCCGAGCCGCGCGGCAACGCCCTTGTATCCGTCTTACCATCGCGCCCGCGCGCCGTCGGCTCGTCTTCGATGCGCGGCAGGTACACTTTGAAACTCGTTCCCCGGCCCGGCTCGCTGTAAACCCACACGTATCCGCCGCTCTGCTTCACGATTCCATAAACGGTCGCAAGCCCCAGCCCGGTTCCCTTCCCTTTTTCCTTGGTAGTAAAGAAGGGTTCGAAGATGTGCGCTTGCGTTTCGGCATCCATGCCGCAGCCATTGTCGGTGACCGCGAGCATCACATACTTGCCCGGCGACAGCACCGCAGGTGGGTGCGCGGCAGCCTTATCGAGTTCGACATTGGCGGTTTCAATCGTGAGCCTGCCGCCCTCGGGCATGGCGTCACGCGCATTCACGGCGAGATTCAGGATCACCTGCTCGATCTGGCTGCGATCCGCCTTGATCAATCCCAGATCTGGAGCGCTGGAAGTTTCAAGCTGAATATCTTCGCCAATCAGGCGGCGCAGAATTTTTTCCATCTCCGCGACCACGCTTTGCACGTTCAGCACTTTCGGCGCGAGCATTTGCTTGCGGCTGAAGGCGAGTAACTGACGCGTGAGAGAAGTGGCCCGTTGCGACGCGGTCTGAATTTGTTCGGCGTTCCGTCGCAGCGGGTCGCCATCGGCTAGCCGCTCGGTCAATAGATCCGCGTAGCCCTGGATGACCATCAATAGATTGTTGAAATCGTGCGCGATGCCGCCCGCCAATCGTCCCACGGCTTCCATTTTTTGCGCCTGGCGGAGCTGCTCTTCGAGTTGTTTGCGGTCGGTGATATCCAGCGCCATGCAGATCGCACCCTGCAGGTCGCCTTCCGCGGTGCGTAGGGGGTCGACGTGGCAGGTATACGACCCGCCCTTCCATTCGACGTGGAAGGTTACCGGCTCGCCTCGTGTCGCGCGCCGATGCGCGGCTATGGGCAGGAAGGTTTGATCGCTCGTTTCAAAATATTCCATCAACGATACGCCCACGATTTGATTGGGCTTCAGGCCCAAGCGCGCGAGGCCCGCGCCCAGAGCCGACGTGAAGCGAAGGTCTTTCCCAACTGTCCAGAGCACGGCGGGCAATTGCTCCACAAGAACGCGTAGCCGCGCTTCGCTTTCGCGAATTTTTTCTTCCGCGCGCTTGCGCTCGATAGCCAGGGCGATCTGGCCGCCCACCGACACCAGGAATTCGAGGTCGCGTTCGGTATAGGCCGCCTCGTTCTCATAATGCTGAACCACCAAAACGCCGATGGTAGCCGCTGGAGTGCGCAAGGGCGCCCCGAGCCATGCCGGCGACGGCGTGCCGACAAGTTCCACTTCGCCTTGCTCGGCCAGCTGGTCGAAGATCTGCTGCGGGATCAGCATGGCGCGCCCGGTGCGATAGACGTACGCCGTGCAACTCCGGCCCACCTGCTGGGGTGGTGGCGCTTCGTCAAACTGATCGATGAAAAAGGGAAAATGGAACATTCCAGAACTAGGTTCGTAGAGCGCGACGAAGCAATTCTCGGCGTAGAGCACTTTCTTGAGAGCTTGATGAACCAGATACAGCAGATCGTCGAGGTTGTCGGTGACATTCACGGCATGGATGATTTCAAACGTCACCTGGCGCTCCAGTTCCGCGCGCTTCCGCTCGGTGATGTCCTCCATCGTCCCTTCGTAAGCTACGATCTCGCCGCTGGAGAGGCGCACAACGCGAGCGTTTTCCGAAACCCAGATTCGCGCGCCATCCTTGCGTCGAAGCTGGTATTCGAAGCTTTCTACCGAGCCATGTTCGGCCATGCGCTGCTGGAATTCCGCGCGCGCTTGCGGATCCGCGTATAAATCTTGGCTCATGTCGCGAACGCTAAGAATCATTTCAGCCGGAGAAGAGTACCCGCACATGCGTGCGAGCGCTGGGTTCACGCTGAGAAGCTGGCCATCCACGGACGCCCGGAAAATCCCTTCCACCGCGTTTTCGAAAAGCTGGCTGAGTTTTTCCTCCACCTGTTGCTGCGCGCGCTGGGCCTCGCGCCGTTCAGTAATGTCCTCGTAGATCGCGAAGCTTCCGACCGGCTGGCCGTTCACCATCAAAGGCACGCAGGTGATTTGCACGTCGACCAGCGACCCGTCACGGCGGCGGCGTTGCGTGGCCGCCCGCATCACTTCGCCGGCGGAGGTGCGCGCCGTGAGCCCTCGGGCCTCACTCGTTAGTTCGCTGGGCGCAAGCAGCGAATCCAGGTCCGCGCCGTGAATGTCCGCTTGATGATGCTGGAACAGATCTTCAAACGCGGGATTGCACATCTGAATTCGGCGGTTCCCGTTCAGAACCACCATGGCGTGGGGATTACTCGAAAACAGGAGTTGCAGGCTCGGATCGTTCACGGCTGCATCGGTACCCTCGAGACCAGGCTGCGACCCTTGAGGCGCGCCCTGCTTCTCATGCGCCTTGGAGTGCGCAAGACCGTGCCCACTTTCTGTAAACGCAGCGGCTTTCTTCGGCATGTTGTCAGGTTCGGAGCAAGGCTCTCTTGCTGCCCATTAACCCCATGTACTGGTATAGATAGCAGCCGCTTTTGCGACAATGGTACGTTCGTACCAAATGCTCACATTCCGCAAGACTTAGGGGCGTAATCAACCACTAATTAGCGGCATTGGCATCGCGCAAAAGCCGGTGCGCTGAGGCGCTGAAATTCGCCGTGGGGGGGCCAACACTTCTGCCCTTTTCAGTTGAGATGCAAGGCTGGAAACAATTCTTCGACGAAGGTCAGTTCCCGGATGAACGGAAAATCGTCGTGGCTCGGCGCTGCGTAATTTCACGCGCCACATCCGAGCCACGAATTGTTCACATTGGTGTTGGCCTGTTTCGACGCGTCTATTTTTTTGGACGTGATTCCGGAGGCACCAAGCCATTGGCGCGGTAGCAAGCCACGATCAATCCGTAGTGCTCGCCCATGTGCTCGGTATATCCGATCCAATCCTCCAGTTGCTTTATCACTCCCGCGTCGCCTTCCTTTTCGGCCAGCGCCGTGCCGTCTGCTACTGATTTCCTCAGGAAGGCCACTACTTCCGCTTTGGTCTTGTACTCGCCAATCGGCGGATCATTTCGGGCATCGCCGGCTTTTGTGCCAGTCAAGCGGTTGATCATGTCGTAGTTCGCTCCCGCGATATGCAGAAAGACCTGCTGAACACTGCGCACCTGAGGAGTCAATTTGTAGGAGTATTTATCTTCGGGCCAATCCTCTGCCATGGTGATGAGCCGCTTGCCCACATCGTTCCAATTGTCGAGAACAGCCTTTACCGGTGTGGGAGGAGTCTTCGATTGCGCGGCACCTTCCTGAGCGTGCGTCATCCTCGGGAATCCAAACAAGATCAGCACCGCCAGGAGCAACATCGAGCGAGCCGGATTTCTCATGAGCAGTCTCCTTCGTGAATTGCCCTCGCCGTGCGCCCCAGGGTCGGCGGCTAGCCTACCGAGCTTTTGCAATCAAGTCCAGCCTTAGGCCGCGCGTTTACCATCTCCAGTCCAGCTACAGGGAAAATTGACGCCATATACTGGGCTAAGACAGATTGGCGCAACGCTTCGACTTGGGTAAGATTGGGGAAGATGGACGCCAGCCCTCATAAGGATTCATACCGCCATGGGAACCGAAGACAAAGTACAGAACTTCACGGCAAACCCCCAGGAAAAGCTGCAAGCAGAGTTCGAATTAATGGTTCGAGGTGAACATTCCGACCCCTTCGGGATTCTCGGACCTCACTGGATCACGGCAGACGGCAAACGATCGCTGGCGATCCGCGTCTTCCGCCCCAACGCGGTGGAAGTAACCATCCTAGGAACCAAGAACAGCCAAACTTTCGCAGCCACTCGTATTCATCCCGAAGGACTCTTTGAAGCCAACCTGCCACCTGCCGCGCTCGGTACGGCAGCCGCGGAAACAGTTCCGCCAACTGCGTATCGCCTGCGGATTCGATTCGGCGACGGCAACGTATTCGAAACTCTCGATCCCTACGCGTTTCCGCCGGTGCTCACCGAATACGATTTGTATCTTTCCGGCGAAGGCACGCACTACCTGAAATATGAAAAGCTCGGCGCGCATGTGCGCGAAGTTGCGGGCGTTCGTGGCGTGCATTTCGGCGTCTGGGCGCCCAACGCGAAACGCGTCAGCGTCGTTGGCAATTTCAATTTTTGGGACGGTCGCGTGCATCCCATGCGCCACCGCGGCGAAAGCGGTATCTGGGAAATCTTCATCCCCGGACTCGACGAGGGCGAGCTGTACAAATTCGAGATTCTCGGCCGCTATGACAATTATCTTGGACTGAAAACCGATCCCTACGGCTTCTCGGGCGAAGTGCGGCCGAAAAACGCGTCGGTCGTACGCAACATCGACGGCTACGGATGGAAGGACAGGGCCTGGATGGAATCGCGCTCCTTGCGCGACTGGCTCCACTCACCGATGACCGTCTACGAACTGCACGCGGGTTCCTGGAAGCGCAAGCCCGAGGAAGGAAATCGCTGGCTCACCTATCGCGAACTCGCCGACGAGCTGATTCCCTACGTCAAGCGCATGGGTTTCACGCATATCGAACTGCTCCCCATCATGGAGCATCCCCTGGACGCTTCCTGGGGCTACCAAACTGTAGGTTATTTCGCGGTCACCAGTCGCTTTGGCACGCCCGCCGACTTTATGTACTTCGTGGACCGCTGCCATCAGGAAGATATCGGCGTGATTCTCGATTGGACTCCCGCGCATTTCCCGCGCGATGCGCACGGCCTGGGATTTTTCGATGGCACGCATCTTTACGAGCACGCGGACCCGCGGCGCGGCGCGCACCCGGACTGGGGCACTCTGGTCTTCAACTACGGGCGCAACGAAGTGCAAAACTTCCTGCTTTCGAACGCCCTTTTCTGGCTGGATAAATACCACCTCGATGGACTGCGTGTGGACGCCGTCGCATCCATGCTTTACCTCGATTATTCGCGCAAACCCGGCGAATGGATCCCCAATCCGTTCGGCGGCCGCGAAAATCTGGAAGCCATCGCATTCCTGAAGCACCTTAACGAAGTTCTGCACAGCCGGCATCCCGGCGCGCTCACAATTGCCGAAGAATCCACGTCATGGCCGGCGGTTTCGCGGCCCACCTACGTCGGCGGCCTGGGTTTCGATTTGAAGTGGAATATGGGATGGATGAACGATACGCTGCGCTATTTTGCGCTCGACCCGCTCTATCGCCAATACCACCATAATGAACTCACCTTTTCAATGATCTACGCGTTTCAGGAAAATTTCATCCTGCCCCTTTCCCACGATGAGGTCGTGCACGGAAAACGCACGCTGCTCGAAAAGATGCCGGGCGACGATTGGCAGAAATTCGCGAACGTCCGGCTGCTTTTCGGCTACATGTACGCTCATCCCGGGAAGAAGTTGCTATTCATGGGCAGCGAACTGGCGCAGCGAGACGAATTCTGGGAAGAGAGCAGCGTCGAATGGCAGCTCGAGCAGTCGGCGTCTCATCGCGGCGCCCAGCGGCTGCTCGCCGATTTGAACCGCTTGCACTCGACCGAGCGCGCGTTCTTCGAAGTGGACTTCGAGTGGTCTGGGTTCGAATGGATTGAAGCCAATGATTCCGCAGCGAGCATCCTTTCGTTCATGCGTCGTGCTCGCAACGCGGAAAACTTCATTGTGGCTGTCTGTAACTTCACTCCGGTGCTGCGTCACGAGTATCGCATCGGCGTCCCGGTGGCGGGTTACTACCGGGAAATTCTCAATACCGACTCCGCTTACTACGACGGCAGCGACGCAGGGAATGCTGGCGGCGTTCGCGCGGAACCGATCCCCTGGAACGGGCGCCCCTGGTCCCTCAAATTGAAAGTGCCGCCCCTAGCCGCCGTCTATTTCAAACCGCAGCGCGATTGACCAAAACCTGGAAGCGGGGGCTTCGGCCCCGCCGTAAGACGCGCCCCTGCTTCCGGGACTTCAGAGTCTGTGTGAGAACTCGAGATCTTTGTGGGCCGTAGCTTTAGCTACGGCGTAAGCGCAGCGAAATCGCTGCGGCTTCCAGCCGCTGAAATACCGGTTTTGTGGTTCCCACACGGACTCTTCAGCCTCCCCAGGCGACCACGCGATCCCAACTCGACCGCCCCGCAATTCACGGAACATTTCCGCGCATGCCTCCGTACATACGTGCAGGAAGAGCACGGGAGGCTTCCCCAAAATGCGAAAAGGTCTTCAATCACTAGCGGCGGTTTGTTTGTCGGCAGCAATGGTGGCAGGCACGGCACCGACGGTGCTGGCCGCGCCCGCCGAGCGCTACCTGCACATCAAGGTGGACGATCCCTCGAAAGGTGAAAGCGTGAACGTCAACGTTCCTCTCTCCATGGCGGAAAAAATCCTGCCCACAGTGAACAAAGGCTCTCTGCACAACGGACACGTCACGATCGGCAAAGCCGATTTGAACGACGTGGACGTACGCGCGATTCTGGACGCGCTACGCACGGCTCAGGACAATGAATTCGTTGCCGTGAAAGAGAAAGATCAGGAAGTGAGGGTGGCGAAGTCGAATGGAAACATCATCGTGCACGTCCGAGACTCCGGAAAAGAGGGCCAGAAAGTGGATGTCACCGTCCCCATGAAAGTCGTGGACGCGCTGCTCTCCACCGCGAAAGAGAACGAACTTGATGTGGCAGCCGCCCTTCGTGCGCTCAGCGATGCTGGTGACGCGCTGCTGGTGACCGTACAAGACGCCACGCAGCACGTGCGCATTTGGGTGGATTCACATAACACGCAGGACTAGCGCGGAAACGTTTCATTCTGGGGAGGTGATCGGATGATTGTCCTAGGAAAAGTCGCTCTGGGAATCGCGGGCGTCGCCGCGGCAGGTGTGGGACTGATTTGCAGCGAGGGCATGATCGAGGTGAACATGGTGGAAAGGCAGCCGGAAGCTCATCACGTTTACGTGCTCGCTCCAGCCGCAGTCGTTCCTATGGCGGTGCATTTTATCCCCAGCCACGAATTCGGGCACGCCTCAGCCGAACTGCAACCGTGGATGCCGACCATTCGCGCAGCGCTCGACCAATTGCGCGAAGTTGACGACGTCACGCTCGTAGACGTCACTGAGCCCGGCCAGCACGTGGTCGTCGCCAAAAAGGGCGGCTCCGTTGTGGTTGACGTTAACGATCGAGACGAAACCGTGCACGTCTCGGCACCGATTCGGGCCATCTCTAGCACGATCGAACAAGTTGCCGCCGCGAGCCACGACTCTCCAAACTAGTTCGCGACGGATTCCCTCACTGACGGGCGCTAGGAAGCCCCTCGAAGCGCTCGTCAGATTCAGGGATTCTTTGCCGGCACCCAGTACACTTCTTCCTTGATGGATTGCTTCGGAAACCCGCGCCGGGCGAGTATGCCCCTGCCTAGATCAATCATCTGCGGATGGCCGCACAGGTAGCCGGTGGTATCAGCCGCGTCCAGCGCCCACAGATCCGTGTACTTGCGGATCAGATCTTCCACCCGACCGCTTTCGCCCTTCCACGCAGCGTCCTCCCACGGGCGGCTGATGGTAGGAATGTATTTGAGCCAGGGCACCTCGCCCGCGATCCGTTCCAGCTCTACGCGGTAACCGAATTCCCAGGAACGGCTGGCGCCCTGGATTACATATAAGCGCATGTCTTCGGGGAAATGGTTTTGCTTCCAATCAGCGTGGAGCGTGCGGATATAAGAAATATACGGAGCGATGCCGGTAACGGTCGCCAGCAGCAGGTGATTGTGGTGCCCGCTCTTCAAGTCCAGTGTGAAGCGGCCCTTGGCGATTTTTCGCATCGACATTTCGTCGCCGACCTGCAATTTGTGAAGCAGAGGGGTCAATTCGCCCTGTTCAACCAACTCAATGAAAATTTCGATCTCGCGCTCGTATGGCGACGACACAATCGAATAAGCCCGCTCAATTCGTTTCTCGGCCGTTTCCACGCCCAGCGTCGCGTATTGGCCCGCCGCAAACTCAAACTTGCCGCCAGGATCAAGTTTGATCTTCCACAGGTCCGGCGCGAAGTTTTCACGATGGGTAATGCGCGCACGAGAGAATTTTTCTTCCGCAGGCCTCATATCGGGTGACTCCCAAGTTGACTTCGCGCCCGGCGTAAACTGAAACAGTGCGCTAAAAAATAAGAGGCGCCCCGAAACTTCCGGAGCGCCTCTAAGTATGGGAACTAGAGGGACCGCCGTTATGGATGCTGTTGATCTTGCTGCCCGAACATCATAGGGTTAAACGGCTGCGGAGTCCCGGTAATTTTGTCTTTCCCGTCGGTGATCACTTTAGTTAGAAGCATCGTTGTGTCCTTGCCCTGAAATTTCACCAGACCGTAGGGACCGGCCTCCTTCGCAACCCACACATCGCCCGAACCATCCTTCATTCTGTAGTGCTCGGTCGTAAACGTTCCCGCTGGTGTCGTCACCGACTCAGTGCCGACATCCTCTGCCTCATTTCGTACGTCGGCGGAGCGCTTTTGGTCGTGCATTTGGAGCATCTGGGCGGGCATTTCCATCGGCGGCCGGTTCGGCATCTGCATGATCATGCGGGAAACATGCGTCTGCTGGCCGTCCACGATGGTCAATGCCTTTGTGACCATCTCGCCCATCGGTGTATTCGACATCGAGTTTTCGAACCAATAGGCGTCTTTCCCGTCCACCGATTCTTTGCCCACGATCGTCATCTCCATCACCATCTTTGTTGCCTTGGGTGTGGTTATCTCGTACTGTCCGCCTGATCCGACAACCGGATTCAATATTCCGCGCATTGGCGGGGCCACATTCATATGCATCTGTGCCTGCGCACCAGCCGCAGTCATAGCCATGAGGAAGCAAACCACACCGACCCGCCGCGCCATACTCATTGTTCCTCCTTGCCGTTTTCAAATAATACGAGGTCCGCCCTAAATATCGCGCCCCTTTGCGTCTTCCATTTTGGACAGATCGAAAGTTGTTTGGAGCTTAACCTTCGCGACCGCACAAGTGAACTCGACCGCCTTCTCATTCGGCGAAATCGAGGGCTCCCCATTGTCCGCTTGCCTCGGGAAGCTGAATATGATTCCTTGCAGGCCTTTGCCATCCGGACTACGAACCAGCTGTGCTTTAGTGGCAGTGATATGCTGCTTCGTCTTTTTGCCGGCCAGGGTAGCGGTGCCCTGAAGTGTTTTCTCGTCCATGGATTGAAATGGCGTCATATCGGGTCCGCCGAGATATACCTCGTAATCATTCACAGGCTCCGCCAGTTGCTTCTCAGCCTCGTCTTCCTTCAGACGTCCTTCTATCACAGAACTGCGATATCCTGCCTCCCGAATTGTCCGAGACGATATCCAGCGAACCGCGAAGCTGGCTTCGGCGGCCGTTGGGCTGGCTGCCGCTTGACTGGGCTGACTCGACTGAGTACCGGATTGATTTGCCGCCGCACTGCCGGCCTGCTTCATACCGCCACCGCTCTGCGGTTCCGCTGGGCCGGCGCCACTCGCGCCGCTGGTGTCGGTTGGCTTCCAACTCGCGCTAATCTGAATAACCTTGCTCCACGGCGAGTCGCTAAATACTTTCTTCACATCATTCGCATCCCACTGCTGGTAGGGCTTCGACTTCCACGGGTCCCCGCCACCCCAAGCAAGCGCAGCCGCTATCAAGCACACGAATGAGGCCGCGAATGTCTTCGAAAAACGTGGCACAGACGCCGAAATATTTTTTGTGAGTTCCATATTAAGCCTCCCCATCGTGATCTGAGCGCTCAACGGCTCGGACAGGATTCAAGTATGGTCCTTATCGTGAGCGGGTCCAACATCAACCATGGGAGGGATCGAAAGTTCTCTTTCAAGACAGAGAAAAGATGAGCAGGTGACTGGCAACAACATCGCGGCAAAATTCGAGCATGGGCGGCTGTTTCCGCCATTCAATCCCCCCAGGCCAAGACCTAAAACTACCTTAACGACTCGCCCTTTTGGCGACAAGTGGATTTTCAGCCGCGTCCGACAGGCCCGCCGCGCCTGTCTCCTGTGGCGCTCCGTACACACGTTCCACCCGGTAGATCGGATTCTCGCGCGACTCAAAATGAGTGCGCATCAGAAGCTCCCCTACAAGCCCCACCGCTAATAGTTGCACTCCAAAAAGACACAGCATCATTCCCAAGACCAGCAACGGCCCGTGCTGCACGAAAATCGGCGCTTGCCAGAAAATCTTGTCGACGAGCAGAAATGCCAGAATCACCCCGCCCGCGAACACGCCCAGCAATCCCGGTGGCCCGAAGAAGTGCAGAGGCCGTGTCATATAGCGCATCAGGAATCGAATGGTGATGATGTCAAAGAAAACACGCAGCGTGCGGGAGATCCCATAATGAGACTTGCCGCCCGGCCGCACGATGTTGCGGATGGGAACTTCTACAATTTTGGCGCCGTTCCAGGCGGCCAGCGCCGGAATGAACCGGTGCATCTCGCCATACAGCGGAACGTCCTTAATGATCTCGCGGCGGTACACCTTGAAGGTGGTTCCGAAATCGTGGATGTCCACGCCAGAGAGCTTTGCCATGATCCAGTTGGCTATGCGTGAAGGCAATCGCCGCAGGATGAAATTGTCGACGCGCTTCTGCCGCCAGCCGCTGACGATATCGCAGCCTGTCGTCTCCATAGTCCCCAGCAGCGTCGGGATGTCCGCAGGATCGTGCTGCAGATCCCCGTCCATCGAGATGATGATGTCGCCCGATGCGTAATCGAATCCCGCAGAGAGTGCGGTCGTCTGCCCATAATTCCGTTTCAGACGCAGCACCGAGACGCGCGGGTCCTCCGCGGCTATTTGCGCCAAAATTTGTGGGGTTGCGTCGGAACTTTGATCGTCCACGTAGACAAACTCGACCGGGTCAAAGCGTCCGGTCATGATTTCGCTCAACTGGCTGTGCAGTTCGCGAACGCTTTCTTGTTCGTCGTGGAAGGGTACCACCACCGAATAACGCGGCGGCATGCCTGGGTGCTCCCGCATACGCTCAGTTTAACCCCCGATAGCTGATTAAGCGAATACCTCGTTCCGTAACTGCACTTCGGACGCCGGGGTCTAACAGCCCCTGCAACTCGTCCTCGCGTTGTTTTTGAAGACGTGATCCCGACCGCGCCAAATCAGCGTCGCAAATCCCGGGATGCAGCATAATTTCGGTAGTCCCATCGACGACTGTGCCGATTACGCCGCGCAAGACGCTCGGGCTGAGTTGTCCGGTCATGGCCAGCCCCAGAAAATGATCGGGAGAAAGCAGCCCGTACCTTCGGGAGATCGCCGCGAACTGTGGAGCTATCGCACGAACAGCTCCGGCCGCCAGGATTTGCATCGAGACTCCCTGCCCACCCGCCTGGCTCGTCTCCCAGGAGTCGCGGAGATTCTCGATCGGCTTGCGCACTCGCACGATTCCACATTCCTTGGCGACTTTCCCCAGTGCTTCCATCACGCGCGGATGAGCGTGCGTATGCTTGTGCGTGTCCAAATGCGTCGGCTCGATTCCAGCGGCTCGAACTCTGCCAATTTGCGCGCGCAGCTCACGTTCGATTTCCTCAGTGCGAATGATCCCGGAGCTGATCTTTGCGACAAAAAGTGGCAGTGAGTCTGGCAGATTGCCGCCTGCGTCTACGAGCGAGGCAACACTGCCCTTGGTCGCAACGCACTTGCCGCCGACGAGCACCAGATGACAGCCAACTCCCAACTCTTTGTTGGCACGCGCGCACTCCACGGCATCGTCGAACGCCTCGCCGTTTGCCATCAGCGTCGCGCTGGTAAGGATCCCTTCGCGATGCGCGCGAATGATCCCTTCGTTCACACCAAGCGTCATTCCAAAATCGTCGGCGTTGAGAATGAGCTGTTTCATTTAGGTTTGGAACATTTCAGAGGGCAGCCCAAATATTATCACGCAGGGCGAGGCGAAGCATCCGGACGGCCTAATTGCCCCGCTGCAAAAATATCTTCTGGATGCAACGACAATTTCGCCGAACGAAAAGAGGATCAAAACCGAGCGTACGCATTTTTGAAACCACTCGAACAACAAACAACGAAGAAAATATGAATGCTCCGTGAAAGTTTTCAACAGTTCTGTTGAAAACCGTGTGGAAAAGACCTCGTGCAAAATAAAATTGTCCAGCAATTCATAGTATTAATCCGCTTTGCACAATTTCAGTGCAGTTCGCGGCACAGCAATCGCGAACTACGGAAGGCGTTGCGAGCGAGAAGCTACGGAGCCAGGTAGGCGCATTCAGTACCAATGCGGAGGCGGATCAAGCTTGATGTCAATCGTGGCCGCATCTTCTTGGATGTCGTACCACTTTCCGAAAGTGTGCAAGCCCTTGGCGATCACTTGAATCAGAATTTTGCCTGCCGGCACGGATGGAACTTTCACGGTGCCGTCTCCGTTCGTCTTGAAACTCATCTCCGCAAGCTTGTCGTGATGCAGAAATCCGCCCGCCTCGTTGAAGCGCACGTACACACTCGCGTTCCCGACAGGCTTATCTTCACTGTTTGTAACGACAATCTTCAATCGAGTGGTATGAGGCGCGGCGGACTTGTCATCTTTTCCGTTCGCCTTATCGTCTTTGGATGAAGGTTGGCTTTGAGTGTCAGACTTGTCCGGATTGCTCGTCTGAGCGCGGCATGGCTCCACGCGCAGCAATCCTATTGCCAAGAATGTGGCGAACACACACACAGAAAAAAATCCGCTGCGATTTGTGGCGGGATCCATCCTCTTGTTTTACTCCAAACGGACGCGCGCCTCAAGCCCGACACAATTCCATGCGCCAGCGGCTTCTCGAAACTACGGTGGTAGTCGCAACCGTCTGTCGCGAACCTCGCGGTATTATTTCTCTCCAATGTCTCTTTGCATTTTAGGTCTCTCGCGATGCCAATCGATGTCATAGCCGCCGCCGTCTGACGTATGATTAAGATTCGAGTCCGCCAGCGTACGTGGATCGAAGAGCCGTGCCCCGCCTTCGCAAAGAACCATAGAAGGCTTCTATGCGATTCGCCACGCCGTCGTCCTGAAATGGACACGGTGCCGGGCTGAAACATGGCCGCGATACAGTTCAGGAGGAACCAGATGGGTTTTTCTACCGATGCAATTCACGTGGGCCAGGAACCGGACGCGCTCACCGGCTCGATCGTCGCGCCAATCTATCAGACGTCCACCTACGTGATCGAAGCCATGGGCAAAAGCAAAGGCTACGATTATGCCCGGACCAATCATCCGAACAGAAAAGCTCTCGAGCGGACCATCGCAAAACTCGAAGGCGGGCACGCCTCCTACGTTTTCACTTCCGGCATGGCGGCAATTGATTCAGTATTCCGGCTTTTGCGCCCGGGAGATCACGTCATTCTCTCGCAGGCGGTCTACGGCGGCGTGTTCCGGCTCACTACGCAACTGTTAGTCCACTTCGGCATGGAATTCAGCTACGTGGACACCTCGCAGCTCGACAAAGTGTCGCAGGCAATCAAACCGAATACGCGCATGGTGTATGTCGAGACGCCCACGAATCCAACGATGATCGTCACCGATATCGCCGCCGTGTCCAAGTTCGCGCACGACCGCAAACTGATGGTCGTCGTGGACAACACATTCCTAAGCCCTTACCTCCAGCAGCCGCTCGCGCTGGGCGCGGACATCGTGGTTCATTCCATGACCAAATTCTTGAACGGACACAGCGACTGCACGGGAGGAGCCGTAATCGTCAGCACACCTGAGCAAGCGGAAAAAATCTATTTCGTGCAACGTTCGGCGGGCGCGGGCCTGGCGCCCATGGATTGCTTCCTCGTTTCGCGCGGCGTGAAGACGCTCGCGGTTCGCATGGATCGCCACAATTCAAACGGGATGGCGGTCGCCAAGCACTTGGCTAGCCATCCCAAAGTAAAAAATGTGATTTATCCGGGCCTCGCGTCGCATCGCCAGCATGAAATCGCGAAACGCCAGCAGCACGGCTTCGGCGCCATGATCTCCTTTGACCTCGGGTCACTCGATGCGGCCAAGAATTTTCTAAATCACGTGAAGCTCTGCTCGCTCGCCGAAAGCCTCGGCGGCGTTGAAACTCTCATATCCCTGCCCGCGCTGATGACCCACGCGTCCATTCCGCCGGACATTCAGATGCAGATTGGAATCACACAGGGGCTGGTGCGCCTATCGGTTGGCATCGAAGACGTGGAAGACCTGATCGCCGATCTCGATCAAGCTCTTGCGAAAATTTAGCCAGAAGCGCGTTGGAATTGCATTTGCAGCGGCGCACTTCAGTGCGCCAGGCCCGGAACGGCGCCAAACCATGGCCGTCTAAAGGCCGCCGCTACGAACTCTAAACCCTACGTGCGAGCTTTACCGAGTCAGCAATCCAATCCAGATACGCGCGCGAACCTTCCACAATCGGCAGCGCGATGATTTCCGGCACCTCGTAGCTGTGCAATTCGTGTATGGCCTCACGTAAGCCCGCAAATCGCTTCTTCGTCGTCTTGATGACCAACAGAAACTCCTTCGCGGATTCCACTTTGCCCTTCCAGCGATAGGTCGACCGAACCAAAGCGCCGATCTCGTTGACACACGCCGCCAGCCGCCGCTCGATTAACGCCCGCGCGATCTTCCGCGCCTCCTTTCGCGACCCGCAAGTCACCAACACTACGATTCTATCGGTCATCGAATTTCGCTGGCTCGCCTTTACTCTTGCGACTCGTCGCATTCTTTCGTAAGTTTGAATTCCAGGCCACGATACAATAGGCGCCCGTGACGAAACAAACGATCCATTTCGGCACCTCTGGTTGGCGCGGCGTCATCGCCGACGATTTTACGTTTCCGGGCGTCCGCCGTGCTTCCGCAGCTGTCGCGGCACACGTCAGCGCAGGGAAAAAGTCTCCCCAGATTATCGTCGGCCACGACACGCGTTTTTTTTCGCCGGAGTTCGCGCGCACCGCTGCCACCGTCATGCGCAAACATGGATGCCGGATCGTCTTCTGCCCCGAGCCGACGCCGACTCCCGTACTCGCTCATGCCATCATCCACAATAAATTCGATGGCGGCGTCAATATCACCGCCAGCCATAACCCGGCTGAATACAACGGGCTGAAATTTTCCGGACCCGATGGCGGCCCGGCTCTTCCGGAAATCACGAAAGACATCGAAAAGCGCGCCGCCGCACTTCCCGACGACGAAGTTCCATTTCAAGACATGGAAAACGATTTTGAGCGAGTCGACCCGCGCGGCCCCTATTTCGCGCAGCTGGAAAAAATGATTCGGTTCGATGTTCTCTGCAAGGCCAAGGGAAATTTCGCCTATGACGCCATCCACGGTTGCGGCGCGGGCTGGCTCGATCGCATCCTCACCGATCACGGCATGACCGTCGAATCCATCCGCACCAAGCGAGACGTGCTTTTCGACGGCTCCGGCCCGGACCCTTCGGAAGAGAATCTTGGTCCGTTGAAGAAACTCGTCATCGAAAAAAAGGCACTCGCCGGTCTCGCCACCGACGGCGACGCGGACCGCTTCGGCATCCTCGATCGCGACGGCTCTTTCGTTTCGCCCAATCACATTTTGGGCCTCGTTTTCGACTACCTGCTCGACACGCGCGGCTGGGAGCTGGGCGCGCACCGCAGCGTCGCCACCACCCACTTGCTGGACGCCGTCGCGCGCCTGCATGGAGTTAAGGTTTACGAAACGCCGGTCGGTTTTAAGTATGTCGGTCCGCTGCTCCGCCAGGATAAGATTGCGCTCGGCGGCGAAGAGAGCGCGGGCATGACCATCCGCGGCCATCTGCCGGAAAAGGACGGCATCCTCGCATGCCTGCTGGTGGCGGAAATGATTGCGGCGCGCGGCACATCGTTAGGCGACCAGCTTCGCGAACTTTTCCGCAAAGTCGGGGGCGAATTCTGGCCCATCCGCAAAAATTTGCATCTTCCTGCGGAAACGCAGGCGAAGTTGCCAGAGCGCTTGCGCGAGAACTTCAACGAATTCGCGGGGCGGCAGGTGGCCAAGACGGATCGCACCGACGGCTTGCAATTGATATTCGACGATGGCTCGTGGCTCTTGATCCGTCCCTCGGGCACCGAGCCGGTCGTCAGGATTTATGCTGAAGCGGCAAAACCTGCTGCCTCAGAAAAACTGGCAGAGGACGCGCGGGCGTGGATCACCAAATGAAGAAGCGGCACACAAAAAGGCGCTCAACGAAAGAGCGTGAAGCAGCTACGCCGAATCCGCGCGAAAGCTTTACCAAACAGCTCGGCAGCTTTTTGCGCCGAAACATGAATTGGTTTCTGGTCGCCGGCTTCGCCTTGTTGCTCCTGCAGGATATCTTCGGCACCCACGGCGTCCTGGCAATGCATCGTTCGCAGGTGGAAGCACGCAAAATCCAGGAAGAAATCAACCAACTCGACAAAGAAAATCAGGCTCTGCAGAACCACGTGAAGGACCTGAAAACCGATCCGGCCACCATCGAATGTATCGCCCGCGAGGATATGGGCCTCGCGCGCCCCGGCGAATACATTTTCAAGACCCAGCCACGATCTAGCGATCCCACGCATCCAGCACCGCAACAGCAACCCTGTTCTGCGCAAAAGCCCTAGGCAATTCCACCCGGCTTTGCAGCGCCTTTCTCTGCTGTGTCCTCTGATGTTAAGTCTTTTGACTCTGACTCTTCGGCAACCGGCCGCAACGTGCGCCGGAACCACGCCAGCACTTCCGCGCCGTGGCCTTTCACCCGCGTGCGCGCCACCGACAGCAAGACCATCGCCGCGGTGATGAGCAGAAAACCAAGCGTCGCCATGGGGATGGACTGCATATTCTTCCGCAGGATCGAAAAACGACCGTAGACAAACTCGATGTGCACCCAATAAACCAGCAACGAAGTCTGGCCCAGCTGCACGACCGGGCTGAACCGAATCCGCGACACCACCCAGCGGCACCACCCGTAACTCACCGGAAACAAAACCAGCATGATGCCCACTCGCGCCAGAAAAAAGTTAGGGCTGGTGTGCCAGTAGTCGTAGACGGCGAACATCTGCGCCGGCCGCGCATCAAGCCACGCTGCAAGATAAAACACCACAATTCCCGCAGTGCCCAATAACGCGACCGCTTTCGCCTGATTCTTCGTGGCCCAGTCGCCAAAAAGAAACAATCCCACCGCCAGTCCCGCAAATGCGAAGCCCGTCCACGGAAAAATCGGAAACAGCCAAGGCTGCGGCGATTTGAAAGTGTGGACTCCATTGAGGTAGGACTCCAAAAACCATGGAAGCCATCGTGGGCGCCACGTGGTATAAACCGGCGGCGTAGCCAACGCGATCACCGTCGTGGCCCCGAGGGCGAGCGCAATGCTTGCCGTCCGCGACTGCGCCAGCCGACAAAGAATCGCCACCAGCACAATCGAAACCCCAAGCGTGTTCAGGATGTCCACGCGCAGCAGGTCGGTCCACGGCGCCCAAGGCAGCCCCAGTAAATATTCCTGCAAGCGAAACAGATAGCCGAGCGCGAGAATTTCCAATCCGCGCAGGATCATCGTCCGTGCGATTTGATTCGGGGGAATTCCCTTCTTGCGCGATTTGTCCGTCACCAGGGCGCAGGAAACACCGGCCAGAAAAAGAAACAGCGGCGCGGGAAGCGTGCCGCTGAGCTGCGACCACTTGAAGAAATGCGTCGCGCGCGCGGAAGCGTTCAGCCAGGAGTCGTACGAATGCACTTCGAACATCAGTACGCAGGCAAGCCCGCGCAGCCAATCAATGAAGGTGAACCGTCCCTGTTGTGGAGATGCAGCCATGCCGTTGAGCCGCATCAGAATCGCACAAGAATCACCGCGGCCGAAACCTTAAAGAAAGTCTCTCAACGCGACGCTTTGGGCCAACCGCGCTTACTCGAGCACTGATTCCAGTTACTAGGATTCTCAGTCGTGCTCCCGTTCTTGCCACTGAAGTTCCGCGTTGCTCCTGCGACCGTTGCGCGGTTCTTATTTCCGCTGTAGTTTCGTACCTACGAAATTACCGACACTGGGACAGATATGAAGGTTTCAAAGCGCTGCTGGGTTCTTGCTGTCTTGTTTTCCCCAATCGTGATGGCGTGTCAGCAAGTGTCACATATATGCTGTTGCCCACCAATCAGGATTTTTGGCTCCGGTCGGCGATTGAGCGGCTGCAAGGCGAGGCTGACGTGACCGCCGAAAAGAGTCTGCTATTGCTACTGTGGTATGCCCAAACATCTGATGCGGACAAAACCATTGCGGAGTTTTCAGTTGATGCTACCAAGCCTGGGGCCTCTAAGACATACGCAGGTGAACTACTTCAGCGAAACAAGATCGTCGCACGGAATCAACCTAGGAATGCAGCTACCGCGACCGAGGAATCCCTGCGGCAGGCCAGACGGCAACGTTTGAAGGCGGTAAGTGACGAAGCTCTGGATCATCTCGATTCTTACACGGCTGAGATCATTACGAAACGCAAGTAACGTAGGCGCAAGCGCGACGACTGCAAGGCTCAATTGCCGATCAGCGTACTTAGTCAACCTAGAAAACGAGAACCACGCCACCTCCGAAGTTCTTCGCATGACCTATCCGCACTTCAGTAAAATCCTTCGCGGTGGCGACCAACTCCAAATCCTGGCAAATGAATCTGCCGACTGCGGCCGGCATCTGGGCTGCGATCGTCATCCTCGCTGGATTTGCGGGGATGCGTCTCGGCTACGGCGGCCGCGCATTTGCGCTGGCACTCGGCGTTGCGGCAGTGCTCTTCGCCTTTGAATTATTTCTCGCGTCCCCCAGCATTCTCGACCAAGGGCGCCAATCGCTCGGCGAACATGGAGGAGTTCTCGCACCGCTGATTCCGCTTTTCGCCGTGCTGATTTATACGGTTGGCGTCACGACCAATTGGAAAATGGCGCTGATCGGCGCTGCCTACGCGGTGTTGCCCGCCCTGCTGGTCGCAAGTAGCACAGGCAAGCCGCCGGGCACGTGGGCCGACTTCGCTGCCGTGATCATCGTCTGGCTCCCGGTCGAATTCCGCTGGATGTATCGCCTGTTCCCGTATCCAGTGCAATTGACGCACACGCTCACAATACTTCTCGCCTTAAGCACGGGGGTCGCTGCCTTCGTCCTGCTGCGCCGCCTGGAAGGAGTCGGCTACGCCATCGAATGGAGACGCGGCTTCGCAGGAAACGTGCTTCTCCATTTCGGCATTTTCGCAGCGATCGCGGTAGCCATCGGCATCCGCATCGGCTTCCTCGTCTATGATCCATCCGCCGCGCGGCTGCGTTCCCTGCCTCTCACAATCATCGGGATTTTGTTTTTTACGGCGTGGCCTGAGGAATTCTTGTTTCGCGGCATCCTGCAGAATCTGCTCTCGCGGACGTTCAGAAATCAGTGGACCGGCTTGGTTCTAGCCTCAGCAATCTTCGGATTGTCGCACATCCTCCACGCGCCGTATCCAAATTGGAAGTACGTCACGCTCGCGACCATCGCGGGCCTGTTCTACGGTCACACCTGGATGAAAACAAAGTCGCTGTTTCCAGCCGCACTTGTCCACGCGCTGGTGGACATCCTCTGGCATATATTGTTCCGATGACGTTGCAGTTGTAGCGGCGCACTTCAGCGCCACCGATGTCGCCGCAACAACCGCTGTGGGCCTAAAAGACCGCCGCTACGAACCCTCCGATGTACGCGCAAACTATCGGACCACTCCGTGCAGCGGGCTCGAGGCCGAGGCGTACAATTTCTTCTCAATGCGTCCGGCCAAGAACGCCTTGCGTCCCGCCTCCACGGCCGATCCCATCGCCTCCGCCATCAGCACGGAATCTTGTGCTTCTGCGATCGCGGTATTCATCAAAACACCGTCCGCGCCGAGTTCCATCGCCAGTGCCGCGTCCGAGGCGGTCCCCACGCCGGCATCGACGACGAGCGGAACTTCGGTAATCCGCTCGCGCAAAATCCGAAGGTTGGCGACATTCTGAATTCCCATGCCGGAGCCAATCGGCGCGCCCAAAGGCATCACCGCGGCCGCACCGGCATCAATCAATTTGCGCGCGGCGATCAAATCGTCGTTGGTGTAGGGCAGCACGACGAACCCTTCGGCAACCAGTGTCTTCGTCGCGCTGATCAATTGCTCCGTATCCGGGAACAAAGTCTGCTGGTCTCCGATCACTTCCAGCTTGACCCACTCCGACAAGCCCACTTCGCGCCCCAGCCGCGCCGTGCGCACGGCTTCGTCCGCGGTGTAACACCCCGCGGTATTCGGCAAAATGAAAAAATTCTTGCGGTCAATGTAATCGAGCAACGATTCCTTGGACTTGTCGGTCAGATTCACGCGCCGCACCGCTACCGTCACCATGTCCGCGCCCGATGCTTCATGTGCACGCCGCATTTCCGCGAAGCTGCGATACTTCCCGGTCCCCAGGATCAGGCGCGAGTTAAAAGTCCGTCCGGCAATCGTCAGTTGGTCAGGCATCTCTACTCCCCAAATCTATTGTAACGCTTCCCCAAGAAACGCGGCGCTCACGCCAGGTGTTGAGGTCGCGGCTCTTCCACGTCCGCGTACAGCCGCGCGATCAAATCCTGGTAACGCTGTTCGATCACGCGCCGCTTCATTTTCAGCGTGTAGGTCAACTCGCCGCTCGCGTAGGTGAAATCCTGCTCCAATAGCGCGAAACGCTTCGGCCTCTCGTACTGCGCCAGCGGAGCCGTCAGTCGCTCGACCTCGCGCGATATCAAATCGCGCACCCACGGATCGGAAATCGCCTGCGAGACCGTCGCAAAATCGCGCCCCTGCTTTTTTGCTTCCGCTTCGATTCCAACCAAATTCACCACGATCAGCACCGAAACGAACTTTCGCTTGTCACCCACCACGATCGCATTTGTGATGTAGGGAGAAGTCTTCAGCATATTTTCAATCGGCGCTGGCGCGACGAATTTCCCCGCCGCCGTCTTCAGCAGTTCCTTCTTTCGATCCGTGATAATCAGATAACCGTCTTCATCGACTCTTCCGATGTCCCCGGTGCGAAACCACCCCTCATCCGAAAGCACTTCGTGCGTGGCGTCGGGCTTCTGGTAATAGCCCTGCATCACGTTCGGCCCGTGCGCCAGAATCTCGCCATCTTCCGCGATGCGCACCTCCACTCCTGGAATCGGACGCCCCACCGTCCCCACTTTATTCGCTCTCGGAACGTTGGCCGAAATTACGGGCGCGGTCTCGGTCAACCCGTAGCCCTGATACACCGGGACGTTCAAAGCCCAGAAAAATTCCGCGAGTTCCGGCGCGAGCGGCGCTCCGCCCGAACAGAACGAGCGAATGCGTCCGCCCAATCCCGCGCGAATTTTCGAATAAACCAGGCGGTCCGCGATACTCCAGCGCAATTTCAAACCGGCCGAGGCTTCTTTGCCGTAAGCGCGCCAGGGCACGGACTCTGCCGCCACATGCAATGCCCAATCGAAGATCTTCCGCTTCAGGCCTGTTTCGTGATGCCCTTTTTCCAAAATGTTCGCGTACATCTTCTCGAAGAATCGCGGAACCGCGGCGGAAGTCGTCGGATGCACTTCCAGCATGGCTTGCGCCACTTCTTCGATCGCCGCCACGTATGCTATGGAAACGCCGCGAAAAAGGTACGCGTAGCCGACCGTCCGTTCATACACGTGCGCCAGCGGCAAAAATTCCAGCGCGACGTCTCCGGGGAAAAACTCATACGCCTTGATCGAATCAATTGCATTCGAACTGAGGTTCGAATGGTTCAGCATGACGCCTTTTGGCTCGCCCGTTGTCCCCGAAGTGTAAATAACGGTGGCAAGCGTATTACCGGCAACCTCCGCCGACCACCGCCGGTATTCCGCCACATCGGCGTCTGCGACCGTCGCGATCAACGTCTCGTAACGCAAAATGTCTCCGCGCAGGTCGGATGGCGGAGCCAGGGAAATCACGTTTTCGAGCGTCGGTATGCGAGTTCGCGCTTCCGCAATCTTTCGCGCCTGCGCTTCTCCCGCAGTAAACACGATACGCGCGCCGGAATCGTTCAGGATGTAAACCAGGCGGTCCGCCGACTCGTTGAAATAAATCGGCACGCTCGCGGCGCCCAGTCCAGTGATCGCGAAATCCGCCACATGCCATTCCGGACAGTTCGGAGCGAACACTCCAACGCGGTCGCCGGCCTTGATTCCCAGTTCGCGGAGCGCTTTCGACAAACCCGCCACGCGTCGCAGCATTTCCTGCGCGGAAAAAGATTCCCAGCCGCCAGCCGTTTTGTATATCTGTGCTTTAGGGTTTGCGTGACGATCGACTGCTTCGAGGAAGAGTTTGTTCAGCGAAGGATAGTCCATGTGCGCTTATGCAACTCTAACGTATAGGAAACCACCACGCAACGCGATCGGCCTTCCCCCTATACTACGACGCTCTCGGTGAGCGCCGCGTTTCGTTCTTCGTCCCGTCCGTCGGTCTGCGCTAAGATAACCGGGGAGAAACTCGAATGTCCAAGCTAGCCACTGAAGAAGCCGCTGGCTACCAACCCGTGCGCGCTCCTCGCGGCGCCGCTGTTTCCTGCAAGGGCTGGCAGCAGGAAGCCGCCCTGCGCATGTTGATGAACAACCTCGATCCGGAAGTCGCCGAGAAGCCGGAAGACTTGATTGTGTATGGAGGCCGCGGCAAAGCGGCACGCAATTGGAATTGCTACCACGCGATCGTGGCCTCGCTGCGCGCGCTGGAAAATGACGAAACCTTGCTAGTCCAATCCGGCAAGCCCGTCGGAGTTTTTCGCACGCACACATATGCCCCGCGCGTGCTGATCGCCAATTCCAACCTCGTCGGCCACTGGAGCGATTGGAAACATTTCGACGAACTCGATCGCGCCGGGCTGATGATGTACGGCCAGATGACCGCCGGCAGCTGGATTTACATCGGCTCGCAGGGCATCTTGCAAGGCACCTACGAGACTTTCGCCGCGGCGGCGCGCCAGCATTTCGGCGGCGACCTCGCGGGCAAACTCGTCGTCAGCGGCGGCATGGGCGGCATGGGCGGAGCGCAACCCCTCGCCGCCACGCTGAACGGCGCGGCTTTCCTCGGAATTGATGTTGACCCCGAGCGCATCAAGCGTCGCCTGAAAACCGGCTACTGCGATGTGATGGTCAACGAACTCGACGAAGCGTTGCGCATCCTGAAAAATGCCGTGCGCAAAAAAGAAGCCACGTCCGTCGGCCTGGTCGGTAATTGCGCCGACCTGATTCCCGCACTCGCTCGCCGCGGCGTGCTTCCTGACTTGCTCACCGATCAAACCAGCGCGCACGACCCCATCGGCGGCTACATTCCGGAAGGTCTCGACGTCGCGCAGGCCGCTGAGCTTCGCAAGTCAGATCCGGCATCGTACGAAAAGCGCTCGCTCGATTCAATCGCACGCCACGTCGAAGGCATGCTCGCTCTGCAAAAAATGGGAGCGGTCACGTTCGATTATGGCAATAACATCCGCACCTTCGCCTTCCAGCAAGGCGTGAAGAACGCCTATGACTTTCCCGGCTTCGTGCCCGCCTACATTCGCCCCCTTTTCTGTGAAGGCCGCGGTCCCTTTCGCTGGGCCGCGCTCTCCGGCGAGCCTTCGGACATTCATCGCACTGACCAACTCGTTCTCGAAATGTTCCCGCACGACGAGATTCTCTCGCGCTGGATCAAGCTCGCGCAAAAACGCGTCCGTTTTCAGGGATTGCCTTCGCGCATCTGCTGGCTCGGCTACGGTGAACGCGATCGCTTCGGCGTCGCGCTCAACGATCTGGTCGCGCGCGGCGAACTGAAGGGCCCCATCGTCATCGGTCGCGACCACCTCGATTGCGGTTCGGTCGCTTCTCCTTATCGCGAGACCGAGAAAATGAAAGACGGCTCGGATGCTATCGCCGATTGGCCGCTGCTCAATGCTCTGCTCAATACGGCCAGCGGCGCCAGTTGGGTTTCAATTCACAATGGCGGCGGAGTCGGCATCGGCTACTCGCTGCACGCTGGCCAGGTTACGGTCGCCGACGGCTCAAAAGAAATGGGCGAACGCATTCAGCGCGTGCTGACCAACGATCCTGGCATAGGCGTCGCGCGCCACGTCGACGCGGGCTACGACGAAGCCATCCAATTCGCAAAAAAGTCCGGCGTAAAAATCCCGATGCTCTAGCTTTTCTTCGGGTGCGGCAGCTTGCCGCCGCTTTTGCAGCGTACAAAGCGCCACCCAAGCTCTGCGCTGAAAAACGAACAGCGCCTCTTGGGTTTCGCAATCACAGGAGCAACCGAATGATCGTAATCACCGGCGCCACAGGCAACACCGGCAAGCCCGCAGTTGAATCTCTGCTATCCAACGGCGAAAAAGTCCGCGTCATCGGCCGCGACGCTTTCAAGCTTGAACCATTCGTGAAACAGGGCGCCGAACCATTCGTCGGCAGCGTCGAAGATCCCTCCTTGCTTCGAAGAGCGTTTCAGGGCGCGACAGCGGCGTACATCCTGATCCCGCCCGACATGAATACCAGTGAATTTCGTGCGTACCAGGACCGACTAGTGGACCTCTACGCGGCGGCGATCGCTGAGACGAAAATTCCGTACGTAGTGACTCTCAGCAGCATCGGCGCGGACCAGCCCCAAAAGACGGGGCCGATCCTTGGCCTCCGCAACCTGGAAACGAAACTGAACGCCGTCCCGGGTCTCAACGTCCTCCATCTGCGGCCAGCCGGATTCATGGAGAATCTTTTCATGAGCGTACAGCCGCTGCGCTCGATGGGCGTACTGCCCGGCCCCCTGCCAGGCGACGCACCGCATGCGATGATTGCCTGCCGCGATATCGGCACCTACGCCGCCGAAAAGCTGCGTGGGCGCGATTTCCATGGCAGCTCGGTCGAGGAACTGCTCGGCCAGCGTGATGTCACGATGAAAGAAGTGGCCTCGATTGTTGGCAGCGCAATCGGCAAGCCCAAACTTGGCTATATGCAGGTTCCATTCATGATGCTCGAGCCTGCCCTGGTGCAGACTGGCATACAGAAACCTACGGCCGCGTTAATGATCGAAATGTGGAAATCCATGAATTCCGGCGCGATCAAGCCTCTCGAACCGCGCAACGCGAAAAACACCACGCCCACCTCGATCGAAACATTCGTCGCCGAAGTCTTCGCCCCGGCCTACATGGCTATGTCCGCAAAGGCCTAGCGTCAGCTTGCCTGGCGGTAGGCAGGCGCCTCGCCCGCTCTTGCTTTTGACCTGGCATTTGCAGCGGCGCACTTCCGTGCGCCATTGGCGTTACGCCAGGAAATGATGGCGGTCTAAAGACTGCCGCTACGAAACCTTCTTGCTGTGGGCCAAACCCACATCGCCAGTGGTCTTTTACTCCCTCTCGGCGTTAGTATCCTCTGGCCCATGCCCGACTGGCTGATTACTGGCTGCTCGCAGCTGCTCACGCTGCGCGGCCCCGTTCCGCGACGCGGCAAGGCTCTCCGCGAGCTCGGCATCATTCGCGACGGCGCCATCTTCGTTCGCGAAGACCGCATCGCTGCCATCGGCCCGCGGCGCCGCATCGAAAAAATCCGCGCCGCGCGTCGCGCGGAGAAACTCGATCTCCGAGGACGCGTCATCCTTCCCGGCTTCGTGGATTCCCACACGCACCTGATTTTCCCCGCCAGTCGCGCTGCGGAATACGAACAACGCATAGCCGGCGCCAGTTACGAAGAAATTGCTCGCAAAGGCGGCGGCATCCGCTCGACCGTCGCAAAATTGCGGCGCGCGCCCGCCAGTCAACTCGAAGTCCGCGCGATCGCGAACCTGAACGAATTCGTAACTCACGGCACTACCACCATCGAAGCCAAGAGCGGCTACGGCCTCGATTGGAAGAGCGAGCTGAAAATTCTCGAGCTTCTATCGCAGCTACATCAGCGCCATCCCGTGGATATTCGAGCCACGTTTCTCGGCGCGCATGTGGTTCCGCCTGAATTTCGTAAGCGCCCGGACGCCTACGTGGACCTTCTGGTCCAACGATGGATTCCGACGGTCGCAATGGCCGGCCTCGCCGAATTCTGCGACGTCTTTTGCGATCGCGGCGCCTTCACGGTCGCGCAGGCACGCAGGATCCTCACCGCAGGGCGCGCTGGGGGCCTGGTTCCACGCATTCACGCCGAGCAGCTCGCCAACACCGGTGCCTCGCGGCTAGCCATCGACTTGCATGCCGCGAGCGCCGATCATCTCGAAAAAATCAATGCCGCTGACATCCGCGCCCTCGCTCTGTCTAACGTTGTTTGTACACTGCTTCCCGGTTGCTGTTTTCATCTCGGGCTCAGTCACTACGCGCCCGCGCGTCCGCTCATTGACGCCGGAGCCATCGTCGGCATCGCCACCGACTTCAATCCCGGCACCAGCCCCACGCTGAGCATGTCCATGATCCTTTCGCTCGCTTGCACGCAGATGCGCATGACGCCTGCGGAAGCAATCTCCGCCGCAACCATCAACCCCGCTTATTCGCTTCGCCAGCACGATCGCGTCGGTTCGCTCGAGGTTGGCAAATATGCCGACATCGCCGCCTTTGACGTGGCCGACTACCGCGAAATCCCGTATTATTTTGGTGTGAATCTTTGCAGCTTCACCATGAAACGCGGCGCGGTAATCCACTCAAAGAATCTCTGATTCCATGAAACGACTTGTCGAATGTGTACCGAATTTCTCCGAAGGGCGCGATGCGTCCAAAATTGACGCTATCGTCGCGGCTATGCGCGAAGTTCCCGGCGTCTACTTACTCGACCGCGAAAGTGACGCCGATCATAACCGCAGCGTGGTGACGATTGCCGGCGAACCCGAAGCCGTCGCCGAAGCGGCATTGCGCGGCGTCGGCAAAGCGGCTGAGCTGATTGACCTCACCCGGCATTCCGGAGCGCATCCGCGTATGGGCGCGACCGACGTTGTCCCGTTCATCCCGGTCGAAGGCCTAACCATCGAGGATTGTGTTGCCCTCGCGAGAAAAGTCGGCCGTGAAATCTGGGAACGCTATCGCATCCCGGTCTATTACTACGAAGCCGCTGCGCAGCGTCCCGAACGCACTAACCTTGAGAACATCCGCAAAGGACAATTCGAAGGCTTGCTCGCGGAAGTTCCCAAGAATCCTGAGCGCGCTCCCGATACCGGCGATGCGCGCCTGCATCCCACGGCCGGAGCCACCGTCGTAGGTGCACGCAAATTCCTGATCGCTTACAACATTAACCTCAACACTTCCGATATCGAAATCGCCAAGAAAATTGGCAAGAACATCCGTTTTTCGAATGGCGGGCTGCGCTACGTGAAAGCCATGGGCGTGGACCTGCGCGCGCGCCATCTCGCGCAGGTTTCCATCAACATGACCGACTTCGAGCAAACACCTCTGCACCGGGTCTTTGAAATGGTGAAGCGCGAGGCGGAACGCTACGGCGTTGCCATCGTTGGCAGCGAAATCGTCGGACTGATTCCGAAGCGCGCCATCGAACTCACCGCCGACTTCTACTTGCAACTGGAAAACTTTTCGCCGGCGCAAGTGTTTGAAAACCGTATCGAGGCCTCACTGGGCGGAACCGCCGCACCCGAAGGCCCGGGCCAATTCGCCTCGCTCGTGCAACCGTTTCTCGACGCCATCGCCGAACCAACGGCCACTCCGGGAGGCGGCTCTGTCGCTGCGCTCGCGGGTGCGCTCGGAGCGAGCCTGGGACAGATGGTCGCCGGCCTATCGCGCAAGAAAAAGTCGCAGGCCGCCCACGTGGACCAACTGAGCGAAGCCCTCGCCGAGTTTCACACCGCATCCCGCGCGCTCGCCGAAGCGATTGACCGCGATTCCGCCTCCTTCGAGCAAGTAATGGCTGCTTACAAGCTGCCAAAAGAAACGTCTGAACAGGAGAGGCATCGCGACGCCGCCATCCAGACGGCTTTGCACGGCGCGGCGGGTGTTCCGCTCGAAGTCGCTCGCAGGGCAGCGGAAGTATTTGACCGGCTCGGGCAACTGGAACCCATCGCAAGCCCGTCTATGTATTCAGACATCCGCGTGGGGCGTTTGATGGCAGCCGCCGCTGTTCGTGGCGCGCTCGAAAATGTAGCCATCAATCTGGAATCCATCACCGATAGCGCATTTGCATCCAGGCTGCGTTCGGAGTCTGCTTCACTGGCTGCGCGCATCACCGAAAGCCCTGTGAACGTCGGTCGCTAAAGTTTCAAGTGAGCATGAGGGATAGGAACTGAGGGGATAACAAGTGAAACATTCAATCGTTCGATCCGCGATTTCGGGCCTGCTGGCCGCTGGGCTGCTCTGGAGCACCGTCACGATTACCCCCAGCCGCATCTCGGCTGGAACGCTCAGCACCGCGGTAATTGGCATGTTCCCGAAGAGCGTCGGCGAATTTGCCTACGCCGACCTGAAAGCCGCGCGAAAATTCTCCTGGTTCTCCCAACTGAACGACCAGGTACTTCCGCCGCGCTTCAAGCAATTCGAACAATTCCTAGGCACCTCCGGAGTCGATCCGAACTCCCAGGTGGAGGAGATCGCCTGGGCCAACGTCACCAACAGCGGAAAGGGCGATGACGTTGCCGGAATCGCCCTCGGCCAGTTCGATCCCAGCGCCGCGGAAGCCAAACTGAAGGCCCAAAAGGTTCCCACGGTCGAGGTCCAGGGATTCCACCTTTACGCATTCGGCAGCGGCGCGGCGGCCGGCGACATCCTTTTTGTCTTCTTCGACGCCAACACAGCCGCCTTCGGCAATCGCTCCGTCCTCGAACATCTGATCAACGTCCGCATGGGCGGCGAAGAAACCCTGCTCACCGGCAAGCTATTTCCCCTGATCACAGAAGCCAACGGCAATGGAATCATCTGGGCCGTGCTGGACCAGGACCACACGCACCTCGCCATGCAGCAGTTGGTTCCGCAGGCCAGTCAATTTCCGCAGGCAGCCGCAATCATCGGGCGTATGCACGCCATGATCATCAACATTGACGCCGATAGCGGCGTGGACGCCCACTTCACGGCAGTCTGCGACTCGGTGGACGACGCCAACCTGCTAAGCGCAGCTATGCAAGCCGGCCTCATGTACCGGCGCTATCAGGAAGCCCAGACCAATCCCGCCCTAGCCAAAACGCTCGATCAGGTTCGCGTCACGCCCAGCGGCGACCGCCTGAAAGTAGAAGCTCCCGTGAGCCAGGATCAGTTGATGACACTCATCCAAACCAAAGCCTTCGCCGCGCCGATGTAGAGTGAAGCGAGCAAGTTACGCAAGGAGATCCTGGGAGTGCGGAGCCCCGTCGCCCGTGGCCGGCTTGCGATTTCTGAATGATCCGAGCCCGCCACAAGTTCCCAGGAACTTCAACTGCAGATTAATCCGACTGCGCCTTGGTTCTGCTGCCGTCGCAATACTTAATCAACGTCATGCGCGAGACGCCGTCGTGAGTTTCATATTGCACGCGGTCCACTTGAGTCGCCTGCAGCGCCATGCTCAATCCCGCCCCGGAACCCGCCGCGGCGTCCTTCACAAAAGTATCCAACCCTGCCGTCGGCAACGCTTCGCCCCGATGCTCGATGGCCACTTCGACGCGGTCCGGAAAATCCGAAACCACCACGCGTACCTTCGCTTCTCCCGCTGCTTGCCCTTCCATCAAGGGAAATGTCTCTCGCGCCGCTTCGATCGCCGCAGCCGCCAGTCCCTCCTGCGATTCAGTCGAGAGCCCGCAGCGCTGCGATGCGTGCTGCACCACCGGCGTGATCGCGGCGAGCAACCGCTCGTCGTCGGGCAGCATGAGTTCGGTTCGCGCCGGATCGTTGCTCATCGCTCAGTTCTCATCGGTGAAGACCGCAGCTGAAAACCGCAAGTGCAATCGTAAGGTCAGTGATCTTCGGCGTCGGCCAGCCGCACGTCGCAGGCCTCCCGGCAATCAGGACAATAATACATCCCGTCCACAGCCAGATGAATATTGTGCTGAGACTGGCAGAAGCAGCAGAACTTCTCGCACGTGCATTGCGATTCCGGCTTGTCGCACTGCGCGCAGAGCGTAATCACGGTTGACGCCTCTCTTGAACGCTCACGGTTTCCGTTCGACCAATAGTAGGGCAAGCGCGACGCAGCCACAAGCGCCTTGCGCGCCGCGATTACCTCAGCAACATTTAGTTGTAGTTGGCTTCTAACCACTTAGCCTTTCCCGAACAGGACACTTGACCACGGCAACTCTGCGGGCATTCTCGGTGAACTCCATCTGTTCCGAACTCTGTGTTCTCTCGTGTTGAATCTTTTGACTTTGGCCCGACCTACAGCAGCACTCGAGCTCGTCAAGCCGTCAAGCCCCGTTCCTTGACACTAAAAAACTCGCATGCTAGCGTCGATGTTTCGTCACTTTCATGAGAAATCCTCTGTGAACACGTCGGCCGCCGTCGAATTGCGCAAAACAGCACTGAATTCCGTCCACCGCCGCCTCGGCGCTAAGATGGTCAATTTCGGCGGCTGGGATATGCCCTTGGAATACTCCGGCATCATCGCCGAGCATGAAGCCGTGCGCACCCGCGCCGGCCTGTTCGACGTTAGCCACATGGGCGAAATCGAAATCCGCGGCCCCGGCGCGTTGCAACTGGTCCAGTGGGTCAGTTGCAACAACGCCGCGAAACTCACTGTCGGCCAAGCTCACTATTCCGGCCTGATGACGTCCCTCGGCACTTTCGTTGACGACTTGCTCGTCCATAAAATTTCGGACACGCACTATCTGCTGTGCGTCAATGCCAGCAATCAGGACGCTGATTTCGACCACATCGTCGCCAACAACAAGTTTGACGCCGAAATCGAAAACTCCGGCCCGCGCTATTCGCAACTGGCGATCCAAGGCCCGCGCGCCAAGCAAATCTTGCAACACCTCACCCCCGTTGCGCTCGAGCCCATCCGCTACTATCATTTCACTTTTAGCAAAGTCAGCGGCGTTGATTGCCTGATCGCGCGCACGGGCTACACCGGCGAGGACGGCTTCGAAATTTACTTCGCTCCCGGTCATTCCGAAAAGTTGTGGCAAGATCTGCTGCACGCGGGCGAATCAGCCAAAATGATTCCCTGCGGCCTCGGCGCGCGCAACACGCTTCGCCTGGAGGCCGGAATGTGCCTATACGGCCATGAAATTGACGACACCACCACGCCCTGGGAAGCCGGGCTGGGCTGGATCTGCAAGATGGAAAAGGCCCCCTTTCTCGGCAGCGACGTGCTCGCGCGCCAAAAAGAAAGCGGCGTTCCGCGCAAGCTGGTCGGCTTTGAAATGCTCGATAAGCGCATTGGACGCGACGGCTACCCCGTGCGGATCGGCGGCCAGGAAGCGGGCCGCGTCACCAGCGGGTGCCCCGCGCCGTTCTTGAAGAAAAATATCGGCATGGCCTACGTCCCGCCGCAATCGAGCGCTGTCGGCACGGACATCGAAATCAGCATCCGCGGCCAGGCCGCGGCGGCACGAATCGTCCCAATACCGTTCTACAAGCGACCGCACTGACGCGACGGCATCCAAACAGAGAGGCCCCATGTATCCAACGGATTATCGCTACACAAAACAGCACGAATGGGTCAAGGTTCAGGGCGACGTTGCCACGATCGGCATCAGCGACTACGCGCAACAGGAACTCGGCGACGTCGTGTTCGTCGAAATGCCCAAAGTCGGCGCGAAGCTGAAAGCCGGCTCGTCCTTCGGCACGGTTGAATCCGTGAAAGCCGTCAGCGAAATCTACAGTCCCGTTTCCGGCGAAGTCACCGAAACCAATGCCGCGCTCGTCAATGAGCCGGAGAAAATCAATAAGGACCCGCACAATTCGGCGTGGCTGATCAAACTCAAACTTGCGGATCCCAAGGAAGTTTCCAGCCTGATGGATGCCGCCGCCTATCAAGCCTACATTGCCGAAGCCGCAAAGGAACACTCCGCCTGATGCGCTATCTGCCCAAAAGCCCTTCCGAACGCCAGGAAATGTTAGCGGCCATCGGCGTTCGTTCGATCGAAGACTTGTTTAAGTCCATCCCCGAAAAATTTCGTCTGCGCGAGCCCCTGAATCTGCCGGGAGCGCTTTCCGAAGCGGAGATCATCCAATACTTTCAGGCGCGCGCGGCAGAAAATGCCCGTGGCTACACTTCGTTTCTCGGCGCGGGCGCCTATCAGCATCTGCGTTCGGTCACAGCTGACGCGCTGATCCAGCGCGGCGAATTCCTCACCTCGTACACTCCGTATCAAGCCGAATTTGCGCAAGGCACGCTCACCGCAATCTTCGAATTTCAAACGCTGATGTGCCAGCTCACCGGCCAGGAAGTCGCTAATGCTTCCATGTACGACGGTTCCACCGCGCTCACCGAAGCCGTTTTGATGGCCGAACGCCTCACCAACCGCCGACACGTGCTGGTCGCGCGCTCCGTGCATCCCGAATATCGCCAGGTTCTGAAAACCTACGCCAAGAACCTCGGACTCGAAGTCGAGGAAATCGGCTACACCGACTCGGGTCAGATTGATCGCACAGCGCTGAAGGCGGAAACGCTCGGCAAGGCCGCGGCGGTCGTCCTACAGTCTCCCAACTTCTTTGGCGTCCTCGAAGACCTGCCGGCGCTCGCCGAAATCGCGCACGCTCACGGCTCTCTGCTGCTCTCGACAATAACCGAAGCGGTGTCGCTTGGAATCGTGCGGCCTCCGGCCGAAGCGGACATCGTCGCCATGGAAGGCCAAGCCTTCGGCATCGCTCCTAGTTATGGTGGCCCCTACGTAGGCGTGATCGCCACGCGTGATAAATTCGTCCGCCAGATGCCCGGTCGCCTTGCGGGACAGACCACCGACGGCGAAGGCAATCGCGGCTTCGTGCTTACTCTCGCCACGCGCGAACAGCACATCCGCCGCGAGAAGGCCACGTCCAACATCTGCACCAACGAAGCTCTCTACGCCCTCGCTGCCACAATCCATCTCTGCCTCATCGGCAAAGAGGGTTTGCGCGAGCAGGCGCTGCAAAATCTCGCCAAGGCGCGTTTCGCCCAGATGGGACTCGAAAAAATTCCCGGCGTGCGCCGCGTTTTCAGTGGCCCCACATTCAACGAGTTCACGCTCGAATTCCCGCGCTCAGTGAAAATGATCAACGCCGCGCTGCTGAAGGAAAAAATTATCGGCCCGTACGCGCTCGGCACGCATTACCCAGATCTGACCAAGCGCGCCGTAGTCTGCGTGACGGAAACCACGCCGCGCACCGAAATCGAGCGCTTCGCCACCACCGTCCGCCGCATTTTGGAGAAGCCAGTCTAGCGGCTAGCGGTTCAGGGTCATCGAACCGGGCCGTTTTTGTCGGTGTTGATTTTGTAGCGGCGGACTTCAGTCCGCCAGCCTTCTTTCTGAATCGCAGCAAGGAGTCGTAACACTTTGAACCCGAAAGTCACCGATCTCGAAGCGCCTGTAAGAAACGTCGGCAAAGCGCGGGCGCACGTTAGTCAGAACGAAGGCCTGATCTTCGAGCGCTCGGCCCCCGGCAAGCGTGGCATGGAACTGCCACCGCTCGACGTCCCAGCCGTTGATCCAAAAGCCGCGCTCGGCGCGGCCTACACGCGTGAGTCGATCGAAGGCTTCCCCGAAGTCAGCGAGATCGAAGTCATCCGCCACTTCACCCGCCTATCCACTTGGAATTACGCGATCGACCTGGGCATGTACCCGCTAGGTTCCTGCACCATGAAATACAATCCACGCGTCAACGAATTCGTAGCGCGCCTGGAAGGCCTGGCCACCGAGCATCCCGAACAGCCTGGCGAAGTTTCGCAAGGCTGCCTGCGCATCCTTCACGATCTGCAGAAATGCTTACTATCGATAACGGGCATGGACGCGGCCACCCTCCAACCCGCCGCAGGCGCGCAGGGTGAACTCACCGGCCTGCTGATGATTCGCGCGTACCTCGAAAGCCAGGGGAACGCGCGCCATAAAGTACTCATCCCCGATTCCGCACACGGCACGAATCCAGCCTCGGTCGTCATCGCCGGATACGAAGTGCAAAACATCAAATCCAATAGTCGCGGCCAGCTCGACACCGATCACCTACGCGAATTCGTCACCGACGACGTCGCCGCGTTGATGCTCACCAACCCCAGCACACTCGGAGTGTTCGAAGAACGCATTGCCGAAATCGCCGCGATCCTGCATGAGCGCGGCGCGCTCCTCTACATGGACGGCGCCAACATGAACGCGCTCGCCGGCGTCACGCGCCCGGGCGATTTCGGTGTGGACGTCATGCATCTGAACCTCCACAAAACTTTCTCGACCCCGCACGGCGGCGGTGGACCCGGCGCAGGCCCGGTGATGGTCAAGAAAATCCTCGAACCGTACTTGCCTGTCCCGGTGGTTGTCCAGAAACAGGACGGCACCTACACGCTCGACCACCATCGCCCGAAATCGGTCGGCCGCGTTCGCGCCTACGCCGGCAATTTCGGCGTGCTGCTCCGCGCGCTCGCCTACACGCTGGCCTACGGCCCCGGCATCCGTCAGGCCACCGAAGACGCGGTGCTCAACGCCAACTACATTCGCAAACATCTCGAACCCTATTTCGATCTGCCCTACAATCTCCCTTCGATGCACGAAGTCGTTTTCAGCGACGCGCGTCAGAAAGCTCGTGGCGTCAACACCATGGACATCGCCAAGCGCCTCATCGACTATGGCTTCCATCCCTACACCACCGCGTTCCCGTTGATCGTTCCCGGGGCCATGATGATTGAGCCCACTGAATCAGAGTCGAAGCAGGAATGCGACATGTTCATAGATGCCATGCGTTCGATCGCCTCCGAAATCGACGCGAATCCCGAACTCGTGAAGACAGCGCCGCACAGTACGCGCGTCGGCCGCCTAGACGAAGTGGGCGCCGCGCGCAAACCAATCCTGCGCTGGAAACCTGCGTAAAGATTCATCGCGCAGCGTTTCGGTTGTGATACGTTCCGCGGTAGCGTACGGCGTTTAGCCGTGTCGCGTGCATCTGATAGACATATGGCGTTGGTTTATCCTGTGGCCCCGATCGAATCGGGGACGGGTATCGCTGAAGGTTTCGATCCGTTAGTTTGTGCGAAGGGAGATGTAACATGACGCCCGAGCAAGCAAAATTTCTCGCCGACATCTTTCTGCCGATGGTGCAAAAGGAATACGGCACCACACGGCGCGTCTTGCGAGCGGTGCCCGCTCCCAAGGACACCTACCGTCCCCACCCGGATTCCCGCAGCGCGCTCGAACTCACCTGGCACATCGCATCCTCGGAAATCTGGTTCCTCGATGGCTTCCTCAGCGGAAAATTTGAAATGGACGACGATTCCATGCCAGGCGACATCGGCAATACCGAAGACATCGTCGCTCTCTATGAAGACGGCTTTGAAACGAAATTCCCAAAAGTCGCCCAGATTTCCCCCGAATCCTGGGCCACCGAAGTGCCATTCTTCGGTATCTACAATAATCCCACGGCTCTCTATCTTCAGTTCATGATGCACCACACAATCCACCATCGCGGCCAGTTGTGCGCCTACCTGCGCCAAATGGGCGCCAAAGTCCCCAACATCTATGGCGGCAGCTTCGACGAACCCTTCACTCCGCCCTCCGACGACTAGCACTCACTAAGTGACGGCCTGGCGAAGCGCGTAGCGCCGGCGTCTCACCGAGCTCTAGCATTTGACCTTGCAGCAGCGCACTGTAGTGCGCCATCGGCGTCAAGCGCAGCGAGGGATCTACTTCTGAACCGCAAGGCGGGTGGTGTAAACCGCGGCAAAAGTGCCGGACAACTTCCCGGCGCCCGCCGCAAACGAGGAAAACTGCCATAGCAAGCTCTACTTCTTGTCGTTCTTGGCCTTTTCGACCGGCAGCCCACGAGCAGCCGTCGGCGGCGCCACAGTCTTCGCGGAAGTAAGGTCTGCCGCCGCGGTCGCGGGCGGAAATAACGCGGTGCGCCCGTCGGAAGTTGCCGCAGCAGCATCGGCCAGGCGTTCAGTGGCGGGCGACGGCACCGGCACCAGCGCGCCTTCGGCTTCCTTCAGAAACGTCAGGCTCATGTCTCCGCTGTGCCAGTCGATCGAAATCACATCGCCCAGCGATACCTGCTCGGTCGCCAGCAAACTCGCCAGCGGATATACCACGTGCCGCTCGATCGCTCGTTTCAGGTGCCGCGCGCCGTACTTCATGTCCGTCCCTTCGCGCAACAGAAAGTCCCGTGCCGGCTGCGTCACGCGAAATAGGAAGCGGCCCTTGGCCGTCTCCAGCACGCGCTGCTGCACCATCCCCAGCTCGATTTCCAGAATCTGTTCCAGCTGCTCCGAGCGCAACGGGTGAAACACCACCGTCTTGTCGATCCGGTTCATGAATTCCGGCGCGAATTTGCGTTTCGCCGCTTCCGCCGCCGTCTTCTCCACCTTCTCGTCCAGACGCACCGTCGTGTCCGCGCGCTGTACCGGCGCAAAACCCATTCCGCCCGTCATCAGTTCAGTAATTTCCACGCCGCCCAGGTTCGAGGTCATGAAAATCATCGTCTGCGACAGATCCACTCTGCGGTTGTCGCCCAGCGTCAGCGTGGCCTTGTCCAAAATCCCCAGCAGCAACTGCCACAACGCATCGCTGGCCTTCTCAATCTCGTCGAACAGCAGGAAGCTGATCTTCAGCTTCTCGGTGTGATACTGCGCGAGCGCTTCCTGCGTGATCAGAGGATGCGTCTCACGGTGGCCCAAATATCCCGGGGGCGAGCCAATCAATTTCGCAATCTCATGCGAGTGCTGAAATTCCGCGCAATCCACCTTGATCACCGCCCGCGGATCCCCAAACAGCACCTCCGCCGTGGCTTCCACTACGCGCGTCTTCCCCGCTCCGGTCGGCCCCAAAAACAGTAAATTCCCCACTGGCCGCCCCGGCGAATTCAATCCGGCGCGAAACACTTGGTACAGATCCACCACCGCCTGCACCGCTTCGTCCTGCCCCACGATTTTCCGCCGCAGCCCCGCCTCGAAATCTCGGGATTCGACACTCCGCTGGGTTGGATCGAGTTGTAGTCCTTGCGCGCCCACGGTCTTGCTCCCCTACCGGAACTTTCTGCCGCTTTCCGGCTCCCGCGGCCCTGTGCGCTCGAATTGGTCCAGCTTCACATCGAGCGTTGACCGCAGCAACCGTAATTGCGTGACCAGTTCCCGGCTCGAATTGGCTCGATCTGCCAAGAGCAACAACGGCGGCGATAGATCGGCCAGGTCCAGGTTAAGGTTGCGTAACGAATGCATCAGGTTCTGCACATACGGCGAGCGGATATCGAACAACTCCACTCTTCCATTCACTTGCTCCCGCAGCTGCGACCAGTCCAGATCCAGGAACGGATGGTTTCGCGATACCCTGCGCACCACGTCGTCCGTAATCCGCGGCCGTTCCCCCAGCCTCGCCAAATGCAACTGCTGCACTTTTCCTTGCCGGCGCACATTGTGCACCAGAAAGTAGGTGTTGCCTTTGCGCCGAACGAAAGCCATTACCGCTCCTTGTCGGGCGGGAACTTCCAACTTCCGGCGTAGTGTATTGATGCTCCACTACACCGTCAATAGTACGATGCGCTAAATTAGTGAATGTTTGTATCGAATCCGTCATTACTTTGTCGCATTTTTGCGCAGCTTCTGTGCACACCGTGTTTCCCCGTGGTCTTGGGCCCATTTTGCTGCATGCGCGCCGCAACTTCCATTCAAAAAACGAATATGTAAAATCAGGTAAAATGCCAGCATGTCCTGGGATCCGGTTTATCGCCTCGTGAAACAAATTCCTCGCGGCCGTGTTACTACCTATGGGGCCATCGCGCAATCTCTGCGCCTGCCCGGCGGAGCCCGCGCCGTCGGTTATGCAATGGCCGCCTGCCCCAACGGACGCGGCATTCCGTGGCATCGCGTGATCGGCGCAGGAGGCCGCACGCGCATGCCCGAACCACACGCCAGCCTGCAACGCCGCCTCCTCACTTCGGAACGCGTGGCCGTCGACGGCAACAAAATAGACATGAAACTCTATGGCTGGACGCCTGAAAAATCGCACGGCAGTTCTCGCAAATCGAAACGCAAACCCGCCCGCCGAGCCAAGCCGAAGTTACGCGCCTGACATCCGAGTGTGATACAAAAGATTGATTCACATCTCATAGGAATCTCTGTTGGCTGAACCAATCATTCAGGTGGAAGGTCTTTATAAGAGCTACGGCGCGGTAGAAGCCGTGCGCGGCCTCAGTTTTGCCGTCGAAGAAGGCGAAGTTTTCGGCCTGCTCGGCCCCAACGGCGCGGGTAAAACCACTACCGTCGAAATCCTCGAAGGCATGCGCACGCCCGACCGCGGCATCGCCCGCGTCTGCGGCCTGGACCCCGAAAAAAGCGGCTCGGCGTTCAAACAGAGAATCGGCGCCGTGCTGCAATCCACTTCCCTGCCAGACAAGCTGCGCGTCAAGGAAGCCATCGACCTGTTCGCCAATTTTTACGACGACCGCGCGGACACCGATTTCCTGCTGAAGCGTTTTCAACTGGAAGAGAAGCGCACCGCCTTTTACAGCGAGCTATCCGGCGGCCAAAAGCAGCGCCTCGCGCTGGCCATGGCTCTTGTGAACAATCCGCACGTAGTTTTTCTCGACGAACCCACTGCCGGCCTCGACCCCCAAGTCCGCCGCGAAATTTACGACATCATCGAAGAGCTCAAGCGCGACAAGAAAACCGTGCTCATCACCACGCACTACATCGAGGAAGCCGAGCGCCTCTGCGACCGCGTCGCCATCGTGGACCACGGCCGCATCATCAAGACCGGCTCGCCGCGGGAACTAAAACACAGCTCCGCCGGCACTACGCGCATCGAAGTCCGCCTGGCCAAGCCTCTCACCAATGGCGTGCTCACTAGCCTCGAAGGCGTCGCCGACGCGCGCGAATTCGATGACACATACGTGATCCATTCCACGCGCCCGCCGCGCACGATTGTCGCGCTAGTGAAGCAGCTTGAAGCGGACAACAATGAACTGCAAAGCCTGGAAATGTTTTCGCCGTCGCTTGAAGACGTCTTCATTGAGCTAACCGGCCGCAGACTGCGCGATTAGAATTCGATTTTGCACTCACCGTTGTAGCGGCGCACTTCAGTGCGCCATCGGTCGAGCGGCCACAATCCATGCCGGTCTCAAGACCGTCGCTACCAAGGCGCAGCCGAGCCAAAGGACTGAAATGTCATCGAACCCAATCAGCAACACCTGGACGCTCACCAAAGTCCGCGTGCGCCTCGCCATGCGCAATCGCACGTTCCTGTTTTTCAGCCTCCTGATGCCTCTGGGTTTCCTGTTCTTTTTCGTGATGGTTTTCGCCAAACGCGAATCGCAGTGGATCTCCTACATCCTCGGTTCGATTCTCACGATGACGGTCATGGGCAGCTTCTGGGGACTGAGCGTCCAACTCGTGATGTTCCGCGAAGCCGGCATTCTGCGCCGTTTCCGTCTCGCTCCGGTGGGTGCCGGTCCTATGCTCGCCTCGAGCATTCTGGCGAATTACATGCTCGTCGTTCCATCCGTGGCGATCGAAATTGCCGTCACCAAGTGGGTCCTGCACATGCAATCGTGGGGCAACCTCTGGGCGATCTTCCTGCTGGTGAGCTTTGGCTCGGCAGCCTTTTCCGCTTTCGGCCTGATCGTTGCCAGCGTAACCAACACCATGCAGGAAACGCAGGTCATCAACCAAATCATCTGGACCGCTTTTCTATTTCTTTCCGGCGCCACAGTCCCGCTCGCAAAATTTCCTCATTGGATCCAGGGCGCTTCTCTGTTCATGCCCGCGACGTACCTTGCTAGCGGCCTGGAATTCGCAGCTACCGATCTTGCTTCCTTTAAAGAGATTTCCGAGGATGTAATCGCTTTGGCCCTTGGCTTGATCGTGGCTTTCGAAATCTCGCGGCAATTGTTTCGCTGGGAGCCCGAAGCCAAAGTCCCCGGACGCGCCAAGCTGTGGGTGCTGGCAGCGATGATTCCCTTCATCGCCTTCGGCATATATGAGAACGCCTTCGGCGATCGCCTCAATCGCGTCCAGTACAATTTCCAAATGCTGTCGAGCGGCGAAAAACCTCCGATCAGAGCTCCCCACAACGACTAACGAATAACGCGCTCCCGCTCTTCAACGATTGTCTTAATCCGCATCCACATCGTCCCGTCTTACATCCAATCCGCAGCCTAACCAGCCAAGGCCGTGCGGCGTCGAAAGGATTCTATTTTTCGCCCTAAGACAATATGATACGGCTTCACTTTCCGTTCGATATTCTAACCATCAAAAGGAGAACATCATGCAACGCAGCGCTTCGGCAGTCTGGACTGGCTCTCTAAAAGAAGGAAACGGCAAAATCTCCACCCCCAGCGGGGTACTCCACGACGCGCCTTACAGCTTCCTGACGCGTTTTGAAAACGCCAAAGGCACGAACCCCGAAGAGCTGATCGGCGCGGCCCACGCCGGCTGCTTTGCCATGGCGCTTTCCGCGCAGCTCAGCACCATGAATTTCACGCCCCAAAGTATCCGGGCCACCGCCAACGTCACGCTTGAGAAACTCGACGCCGGATGGACCATCTCGAAAATCCATCTCGACGTCGCCGCCCGCGTTCCCGGCATTTCGCCGGAGGCCTTCGAATCCGCGGCCGCCAGCGCCAAGGCCAACTGCCCGGTTTCGCGCCTGTTCAAAGCCGAAATCACGCTCGCCGCGCAACTGGAGCAGGCTGCATGATTCTTCCGGCCGTCTTCGGCCTCTTCCTCATCGCGCTCATCCTGCTCGAGGCGTTTGAAACCATCATCTTGCCGCGACGCGTCTCGCGATGGTTTCGCCTCACTCGTGCGTTCTATATCTCCATGTGGATTCCCACGCGAGCTTTCGCTCACCTGATCCGTTCCACAAAAAAGCGCGAAACGTTTCTCAGTTTCTTCGGACCTCTCTCCCTGCTGATTCTGTTTGCGCTATGGGCCGCTCTGCTGATCATTGGATTCGGCTTTCTGTACTACGGCAACTCTCCTCACGATCCCACGCGGCCGCCACTCGAAACTTGTTTCTACCTTAGCGGCACCACATTCTTTACGCTGGGCCTCGGCGACGTCACTCCGCACACGTCCGCCGAACGCATTCTCGCCATCTTCGAAAGCGGCCTCGGTTTCGGTTTCCTCGCGCTCATCATCAGCTACCTGCCGGTCATTTATCAGGCGTTCTCGAAACGCGAAGTCAGCATCGTCCTGCTCGACGCTCGCGCCGGTTCGCCACCCACTGCGGCGGAGCTATTGCGGCGCCACAGTGGCCCGAACGGCACCGAAGCCCTCCAAAGACTTTTCCGTGACTGGGAACGCTGGTCCGCCGAATTGCTCGAAAGCCATATTTCCTATCCCGTGGTCAGCTACTTCCGTTCGCAGCACAGCAACGAATCATGGCTCGCCGCGCTCACCGCAATTCTTGACTCAACAGCCTTGCTGATCTCGACGTCCGATAATCCCTGCGCGCGCCAGGCGCGCCTCACCTTTGCGATGTGCCGCCACACGATCGTGGACTTGTCTCAAGTCTTCTTCGCGCAGCCGCGCCGGTCGGTGGTGGACCGCCTGCCTCCATCCGAGCTCGCCAGACTCCGCGAAGCTCTCGCCGAGTCCGGCTTTCAGTTGCGCAATGACGACGCCTCAGTCAAGAAACTTAACGATCTCCGCGAGATGTACGAGCCATATCTCAACGCGTTGTCGCACTATCTCTACGTTGACTTGCCGCCTTGGGTCTTGGCCAAAGCCATTCGGGACAACTGGAAGACCAGCGCCTGGGGCCGCATCTCCGGAATCGCAGTCCAAGGAAAAGAAGAAAGCTACGCAGATGACCACTCGTAGCATTGCGGCTTGGTCTGATTTGCGGAGGCCACTCCCCCCATGAGCAAGCATCTCGAAAGACTCGACAAAGTCATTCACGGCGAACTGCCTCCGCCGCCCATCGCTCAGCTCATCGGATTCAGGCTAGTCGCTGCAAAGCATGGCGAAGCTGTCGTTGAATTCGACGCGAGCACCAAACACGCAAACCCGATGGGCACCCTCCACGGAGGCGTTCTGTGCGACGTAGCCGACGCGGCGATGGGCATCGCCTTCGCCTCCACTCTCGCAGACGATGAATCCTTCACCACTCTCGAACTAAAGATCAATTTCCTCCGCCCCGTCTGGAACGAAAAACTGCGCGCCGTCGGAAAAGTGGTCAGTCGCGGCAAAACAGTAGGCCTGACCGAATGTGACATCACCAACTCAGCAGGCGCTCTAGTAGCCCGCTCGACGTCCACCTGTATGGTCCTAAAAGGCGAAAAAGCCGCCGGCCGCTGAGAATGTCGTATCCTTTGCAGTAGGTTTTGTCTCTCGATGCGCCCTCTTCATCTCTGCGGTAATCTTGCCGTCTCGGTACCCTTAAAGCTGGTGTAACACCCAATTTGGCTCCTCTAAATCCGCACACCCGTCCCACAAACGAACGCACAGTTTTGCGCATATATCTTGCTAACACTCCCGCGACTTAGCTCGTCTCTATCAACATCCGATCGCTCCTAATAGGAGGCCGCATGGACTCATTCCTTCGAGATGTCCGCTTCGCCTGGCGAATGCTAGTCAAAAGTCCCGGCTTCACTGTGGTAGCGATTCTCACCCTCGCCCTTGGCATCGGAGCGAACGTCGCCACTTTCAGCATCGTCTATGCCGTCCTGCTACGCCCCTTGCCATTTGCGCACCAGGAAGAGCTTGTCCGTGTCTTTGACGACCTCCGCGGCTCCAACGTCCCGAACGTCGGCATGTCGGTTCCCGAGCTGTGGGATTTTCAGCAGCGCTCTGGTGTCTTCGACCAAATCTCCGTCGTCTGGCCCATCAGCGCCGATCTCTCCGGTGGCGACCGCCCCGAACGAATCGAAGCTCTGGCCACCAGCCCGAATTACTTCACCCTGCTCGGAGCGCAACCGCGCATCGGCCGCGTCTACACCGACCAAGATGCGGTCCCAGGGTTTCTAGACGGCGTCATTCTCAGTGACGGCTTCTGGCGCCGCGAATTTGGCGCCGATCCCAAGATTCTCGGCAAAAAAGTTCGTCTCGATAACGACCCTTACACCGTGCTTGGGGTCATGCCGCCGGACTTCCGTCATCCGGGAAGAACGCTCCAGACGGACGTGGACGCATGGATCGCCGCCGGTTACGACGCTAATCCGTTCCCTCATCCAGCACAGCGTTCCATCAGAATGATTCCCGGGGCAATCGCGCGTCTGAAACCGGGCCTGAACGTCTCGGAGGCCCAAGCGAAGCTGGAGATTTTTTCCGCACAGCTGACCGCACAATATCCCACTGAGTATCCGGCGGCTGTTCGCTGGACTGCTCGCCTTGTTGGCATGCAGGAGGATTTGGTCGGCAAAGTTCGCACAGAGCTTTTCATCCTGTTCGGCGCGGTCGGTTTTGTGCTTCTGATCGGCTGCGTCAATCTAGCCAACCTGCTTCTCTCGCGCTCTGCTAGTCGCCAACGCGAAATCGCGATCCGCTTAGCGCTGGGCGCCGCCCGTGGGCGCTTGATGTTTCAAATGCTCACCGAAAGCATGTTGCTCGCGATCATTGCAGGTGTGGTGGCACTGTTGACGGTCTTTTTTATGCGGGCCTCCATGCTGCGGCTCGCCCCCGAAAATCTCCCGCGTCTTAGCGAAGTGAATATCAGCGGCGGAGTGCTGATTTTTGCGTTCCTCTTATCCATCGCGACGGGAATATTGTTCGGCCTCGTTCCTGCGCTTCAGGCCTCCGGCATAAATCAGGTAGCAAGTCTGCGTGAAGGCAGTCGCGGATCGGGCTCCAGCCGCAGCCACACCCGCATATCGCGGTTTCTGGTCATCTCCGAGATCGCGTTGTCACTGATCTTGCTGGTTGGCGCAGGCTTGCTGCTCCGCAGTTTCTGGCAAGTGCTGCAAGTGCAGCCGGGTTTCAATCCGCACGGCGTTACCACCGCTCAAATCTGGATTCCCGTCCCGAATGATCCCAGCACCGATCCCTATCGCCCGCCTGACAAGCGCGCCGCGCTTCTCCGCGAATTTGTTCGCCGCGTAAGCACGATTCCCGGCGTCGAAGGCGTCGCCATCGGCGGAGCCAACAGTCTGCCCCTGGGTGCCGCGAGGAACGGCTTCCCATTCAAAATCGAGGGACGCGCGGAAGATTCAGAGCGTGCTCCCCTGGCTGAATTTGCGAACGTCAGCCCGACTTACTTCGACATACTCGGCACTCCGCTGATTCAGGGACGCGTCTTCACCGAATCCGACGACACGAACACGCAGCGCGTTGCCGTCATCGACCAAACCCTGGCGAACCGCTACTGGTCCGGCCAGAGCCCTCTCGGACAGCACATTCAGTTCGGCCAGATCGATCCCAAGAATCCCTGGGTGACGATTGTCGGTGTTGTCGGCAACATAAAGTCCGACGGCTTTGACGCGCCTACCGCGCCGCACATTTACCTTTCGACCTATCAAGGGCCGCCGTACTCCTCAGTCCTCTTTTTGCGAACGCATGCCAACCCCGGCACGCTCGGTGATCGAATCCGCAGCGAAGTTCAGTCCGTTGACTCGAATCTGCCGCTCTTTAGCGTGCGGACCATGGATGAAGTCGTCGCGCGCTCCATGGCGGAGCGCCGGTTCGCGCTGGAGATACTCGGCGTGTTCGCTTGCATCGCTCTGCTTCTCGCCGCGATCGGAATTTACGGCGTGATGTCCTATTCCTTCAGCCGCAGAATCCACGAAATCGGCATTCGCGTCGCCCTGGGCGCGCAAAGCGCCGACATTCTCAGCATGGTTCTCCGCGAAGGAATGCAGCTGGTGCTTTTGGGCCTGGCCGCCGGCTTGGTCGGCGCAGTCGTGCTGACGCGTTTCCTCCGCACCCTGCTCTTCGACGTGACATCCACCGACCCCATCGTCTTCACTTCAATCGCCGCTCTGCTGGCCGCGGTAGCGCTATTCGCCTGCTACATCCCAGCCCGCCGCGCAACTCATGTAGACCCCTTGGTCGCGCTCCGCGAAGAATAAAGCTTCGCAATAGATTTTCTCCGCGAATTTTGGGTCAGGCAGTTACAGTTGGTGTTCTCTGATGCGCCTCTACGCCGCGGTGTTTGGAGGCGGTCAGCTCCGCGCACTCTGCGTCTCTGCGGTGATCCTGCCTTTTCTCCGTGTCCTCCGGTTTTTCTCCGATGTGTCCTCTAGTGTCAAACCTCTTCCCGTTCGACGAGCCAAATTGGACATCCGCACTCGAAACGCAAACCCGACGACGGATTGACACCACCGAACGCGTGCTCTAGTCTGGCTTTGGCAGCAGCTTCATCACATCGAAAGCGGAGCGACCGGATGCCCATCCCAAAGACCGAAAAGATTTGGCACAATGGCAAATTTATCCACTGGGACGACGCCAAGATTCACGTCCTCTCCCACGTGGTCAGCTACGGCTCTGCCGTATTCGAAGGCATCCGCTGCTACGACACTGCGCAGGGCCCAGCAATCTTCCGCCTGAAAGACCATGTGCAGCGCCTGCTCAACTCCGCCTACATCTATCGCATGGAAGTTCCCTACAATCTCGACGAGCTCTGCGAAGCGAATCTCGAACTGCTCCGCGTCAATAAAATCGGTGCCTGCTACATTCGCCCGGTGGTTCTACGTGGATATGGCGAAGCCGGCGTGGACCCGCAGGGCTGCCCCATCGAGGTTTATCTCGCTTGCTATCCCTGGGGAAAATATCTCGGCGAAGAAGGCCTGCGCGCCGGCGTGGACGTCTGCGTCAGCTCCTGGAACCGTCCTGCGCCCAACACCCTGCCGCAAATGGCCAAGTGCGCTGCAAATTACATGAATTCCCAGCTCATCCGCATGGAAGCGCGCGCCAATGGTTACGTCGAAGGCATCGCGCTCGATACCAATGGCTACGTCAGCGAAGGTTCGGGCGAAAATGTCTTCATCGTGATGGATGGCACGGTAGTTACCCCGCCCCTGTCGAATTCCGCGCTTCCCGGCATCACCCGCCACTCCGTGATCACCATTTGCCGCGACCTCGGCATCCCCATCGCCGAGCAGATTATTCCCCGCGAGATGCTCTACATCGCGAACGAGATCTTCTTCTGCGGCACGGCCGTCGAGGTCACTCCCATCCGTTCGATTGACCGCGTAAACATCGGCATCGGCTCTCGTGGACCCATCACCAAACGCATCCAGGATGAATTCTTCGCCCTAGCCGAAGGCAAAAAGCCCGATCGCCACAACTGGCTCTCGCCAGTAAGCGCCACAGCAGGCGCCAGCGTAGTCACACGATAGCTCTCCGAAGAAGGCGTCTACCCGTCTCTGTGCACTCACGCCTTTCTCTGTGCGCTCTGATGTGTTAAATCTTTTCGGCCAGGTTTTCTCTGATGCGCCTTCAGCGCCTCTGCGGTAATCTGTGCTTTTCCTCGACTTTGCAAAGTGACCCATCTTTGACTGCCCCTCGTGAATTCAGTAGAATCGCGCGCGGCCAAAACCATCTCGCACCAGCCCGACCGCGCTAATTTTCCACAGGAGCACTGCGTGTACAGCCTCACCCAAAAATTGCTGGTCGAATTCTTCGGCACGTTCGCCGTGATCTTCTTCGCTGCCGGCGTCATTTGCGCCGACCAATTTCTCCGCGCCACCGGACAAGGCAGCGTCACCCTCCTAGGCCTAGCGCTCGCCTACGGCCTTGTAGTCGCCGTGATGGTCACCGCCGTCGGCCACATTTCCGGAGGACATCTGAACCCCGCCGTCACCATCGGCTTCTGGGTCACTCGACGCCTGGGCACCATTCAAGCCCTGCTCTACGCTGTCGCCCAGCTTCTGGGCGCCATCGCCGCCGCCTACCTGCTCGCCGTCATCATCCCCGATTCGAATTGGCGCCCGGAAGCTCTGGGCGCCATCAACCCGACTCTCGCATCCGACTTCACTCGTCTCCACGCGATGCTGCTCGAAGGCGTGATGACTTTTTTCCTCGTCTTCGTTTTCTTCGCCACCGCCGTCGATATAAGAGGCGCGTTCAATAAAATCGCCGGCCTCGCCGTCGGCCTGGCTGTGGCCGTAGATGCCCTCGTCGGCATCCCATTCACCGGCGCAGCCGTAAACCCCGCCCGCGCCTTCGGCCCCGCGCTAGTTACCCGCAATCACTGGACCAACCACGGTGTCTACTGGCTAGGCCCCCTACTCGGCGGCGTCCTAGCAGGCTTCCTCTACGACCGCATTTTCCTCCCTGACCAACCCCCAATCTAAAGCAGGAATTCGAACGTGTATCCTGAGCGAAGCGCGCATTTTGCGTCCCGTGGGTCTTGCGGGACGCAGCCTGCCTGCCGCAGGCAGGGATCTCTGTATGATTGTTCGCAGCCCTCCAGGTAAACCGCCCTTTTCGCATCTGGTTATCTGTGTTCATCGATATTCATCTGTGGGGATTTTCCCGCCACCTGTCCCAAAGTTCAGGTTGTCCAATTCGCACCAACTTCGCCCACGTTGCCTTGCAGCTTCGACAAACCATGCTAGCTTGGCTAGAAGCTTCTTGAGCTCAAGGACCTTTCATGGCCATCAATATTGACGATCTTTTGCGCCGCGCTGTCGAAAGCCGCGCCTCCGACTTGCACCTGAAAGTCGGCAATCACCCCTATCTCCGCGTGGACGGTATCCTGAATCCGCTCAATGACGTGCCGCGCATCACGCCTGAAGAAATGCTCTCCATGGCCTTCAGCATGATGACCAACCGTCAGAAGCAAAAATTCAAGGAAACCGCCGAACTCGATATGGCTTACGGCGTCGCCGGCCTCGGCCGTTTCCGCGTCAACGTTTTCCAGCAACGCGGCAACGTCGGCATGGTCCTGCGCGTCATTCCCACAAAAATTCGCACAATCGAAGAACTCGAACTCCCGCGTATCCTCTCGCAAGTCTGCGAAGAGCAGCGCGGCTTGATTCTGACCACCGGCACTACCGGTTCCGGCAAATCCACCACGCTCGCGGCCATGATTGACCGCATCAATTCGTTGCGCTCCGAGCACATCATCACCATCGAAGACCCGATCGAATATTTGCACCGCGACAAAAAAGGCTTCATCAATCAGCGCGAAGTCGAAGTAGACACCGCGTCTTTCTCCACCGCGCTGCGCGCTGCTCTTCGTCAAGACCCGGACGTCGTGCTCGTCGGCGAAATGCGCGACCTGGAAACCATTTCCACCGCCATTCTGGCCGCCGAGACGGGCCACTTGGTTCTTTCGACCCTGCACACTCTCGACGCCACCGAAACCATTCAACGCATCATCGCCGTCTTTCCGCCGCCCGAGCAGAAACAAATCCGTTTGCAGCTCGCCGGCACGCTGAAGGCCGTCATCAGCCAGCGTCTCGTGCGTAAAGCCGATAACTCCGGCCGCGTCCCCGCAGTCGAAGTTATGATCTCCACCGGCTACATCCGGGATTGCATCATCAACCCGGATAAAACGCGCATGATCCGCGACGCCATCGCCGCCGGCACCAGCCAGTACGGCATGCAAACGTTCGATCAATCGCTCTTCGAGCTCTATTCCCGCAACCTCATCACCTTCGAGGAAGCCATCCTGCGCGCCAGCAATCCGGACGATTTCCGCCTGCGCGTCCAGGGCGTCCGCTCCTCTGCCGACTCAGCCCGCGAGGACATGGAACGAGCCATGAGCGAATTCGACCGCATCGGTGGCCGCTAATATTCCGTAGCAGCAGGCCTGCCGGTAGTTTCGCAGCGCACAGTAGCGCCAGCGTCCTTCTTTGCTGTCATCCCGAGCAGGGCGAGCGATCTCTCTTCGATCGCACGCTTACCCTGGCGACAACTAACGCCGCCGTCTTCTCTATCTTTTAGCTGTTAATCAGTGTTCATCTGTAGTGAAGTCGACCTTCTCCTCCGCCTCCTCTACTTCCTTTACCTCCCCGACCTGCTCAACTATCCTCATCCCATGCGCCAGCGCAGCCCCGCCCGCAAACTCGTAACCGAAACCCAGCTCTACATGTCCGCCCAGCGCGCCCTCATGCGCCGCGCGCATTCCATCCACGAGATGAAGCAGCACCTCGAACGCCGCGCCGAAAATAAAGACCTGGTGCCCGCCATAATCGCCCGCCTCCGCGAGCTCAATTACCTCGATGACGCCAAGTACGCCCTGAACTACGCCGCCCAACACGTAAAAATCCGTCGCCAGGGACGTTTCCGCATTGCCCGGGAACTCCGCGCACGCGGCGTTCCCGACCGCTACATCGATGACGCCATCACGCAAGTCTTCGCCGAAACCGACGAACCCGCGCTGGTCCGCGCCCGACTGAAACGCCGCATGGCCCTGCTCAATAGAAAGTCCGGTGCGCAGGGCGCCCCACTCGACCAGAAAAAGATCGCCTCCCTCTACCGCAATCTCCTGAGCGCTGGTTTCTCCGCCGACACAATCCGCGCCGAACTAAAACGGATAACCAGCGGCGACCTCCCAGACGTCGACCAAACCTCGGAAGACGGCGCCTAGCCCCTCCGGCAGGCCCAAGCCTCCGTGCCCTCCAGACTTTCTCTATAAACTCTCTGGTAATTCTTGGCCCTTGGTTTTCTCTGATGCGCTCTCTGCGCCTCTGCGGCAATCCTTGCGGTTGCTTCCTCCGTGACCTCCGGTTTCCTCCGTGCACTCTGTGGTCAATCACTCGAGTCCAAACCTAAAAAAATCGCCGCCTCCAAAGAGATTTTTCCAAGCCTCCCACGTCTAAGCCCCACAGCGGTAGTTCCGAAGTTCGTATGAAATCAAGCAAAACATGCTCCAACTCCGGACACCGCAGATCGCTTTTTTCTGATTTCGGACAGTCGCGCGGACGCCGAATCAGCGGCCTAAACACTTCTGTCACTCAAAGGAGAAAATCACCATGAAGAAGCTGCTGCTTTCCGCTCTAGCCCTCGCCTTGCTGTCCGGCCCCCCTATCACCCGTGCCGCTTCCCAATCCTCCACACCGCAATCCGCGCCTCCCTCGCAGGCCGCCCAGTCGACCGACAAGACTCCGCCCAGCTACGACATGAAGCCGCAATCACTGCTGGATCTGGACGCGATGCACAAAAAGTACGTCGACCTAGCCACCGCCATCCCGCAGGAAAAGTATGCTTGGCGTCCGGCCGAAGGCGTTCGCTCGATCGGCGAAGTCTTCCTGCACGTCTCCAACGCGAATTACAACATTCCCAGCCTGATGGGCGCGCCAGTTCCGACGGGGTTCGATCCGAAAACGTTCGAAAAATCCACAACCGACAAGGCCCAGATCATCGACCAACTGAACAAATCCTTCGACAGCGCCCACGCCGCCATCGAAAAAATGACCAACGCCGATTTCAATAAGCCGCTGCCGAAGCTCGGGCCCGACGCCAATTACGGCGATGTGGTCTACCTCCTCGTCACCCACGCGCACGAGCATCTAGGCCAATCCATCGCCTACGCGCGCGTCAATGGCATCGTCCCACCGTGGACGGCGGCAGCCGCGGCAAAGAAAGGCGACGACTCAAAGGAATAATCCCGGGCCGGAAAGCACGCCGCGCTTCACGGTTGCGGCGAAAGTTTTTCGCCTGTCATCCCGAACCCAGCCGCGCACTTTGCGGATGGCGGGTGGGGGACCTGCTTTTTCTCTAAAGTCGAAGCCGACGACAAATTACCGTCGTTCGACGCATCCGTGCTCGTAGGGCGGCTCTCAGACGCACAGTTCGCGTCCCGCATGATTGCGCGGGAGCCGCCCGCCACTGGCAACGAGCGACGGTCGCCGAGCCGGGGTCTCACTGGCTTTCTCTGCGTCCTGCTCTCGGTCGGTTTCTCCGTGCCCTCGGAGTCGCTCGCCTTCTAATCGTCACTTTCTAGCGCGGCTTGCGTCCCCTATGCGTTGGTGGGAGCGAGATATCTCGCACCGCTGCGCAGTCATTGCGAGCGCTGATTCCATTTGCAATAATGATTTGCTCCCACCGAGGGAATTTGTGACCAGTACCGCACCAAGCACCAAGTGGACCGGCAATCAGGTCCGCAAGACATTCCTGAAATTCTTCGAAGAGCGCGGCCACCGCGTCGTGCGCAGCTCCTCGCTCGTCCCACACAACGATCCCACGCTGCTGTTCACCAACGCCGGAATGAACCAGTTCAAGGACGTCTTCCTCGGCCTCGAACAGCGCGACTACAAGCGCGCCACCACCTGCCAGAAATGCGTCCGCGCGGGCGGCAAGCACAACGACCTGGAAAATGTCGGCTTCACCAACCGCCATCACACTTTTTTCGAGATGCTCGGCAATTTTTCCTTCGGCGATTATTTCAAGAAAGACGCCATTGCCTTCGCTATGGAGCTCATTACTTCCAAGGAATGGTTCGCGATTCCACTCGAAAAGCTCTATTTCACCGTTTTCGGCGGCGCGGAGGTTTCGCCTGGCAATGAGCTTGATGCCGATAACGAAGCCGCCGTTCTCTGGCTCAATGTTGGCGCGCCCAAGGACCGCATCGTCGCCGTCCCCGGCCTGAAAGACAATTTTTGGGCCATGGGCGATACCGGGCCCTGCGGGCCGTGCAGCGAAATTTTCTACGACATGGGCCCGGAGGCCTCCGACGAAGGCCACCCAGACTGCCAATTCCCCTGCGACTGTGGCCGCTACGTCGAAATCTGGAATCTCGTCTTCATGCAGTTCAACCGCGACGCTTCCGGCAACCTCAATCCCCTGCCGAAACCCTCAGTCGACACCGGCATGGGCCTGGAACGCGTAACCGCCGTCCTAGAAGGTGTGATCAGCAACTACGACACGGATTTATTCAGGCCTCTCATGCGGGAAGCTGCTTGGCTGTGTAACAAGGAAGCTGTCCAAGTTACGGATGCAGATTCCCAGGCATCTCTGCGGATTGTTGCCGATCATTCCCGCGCCGCCACGTTCCTGATTTCCGACGGCGTGATTCCGTCGAACGAAGGCCGCGGCTATGTCCTACGCAAGATCATTCGTCGCGCCCTGCGTCATGCGCGTACATTGAACGCGCCTTCGCCCTTTCTCTCTGTGATGTCCGGACATGTCCGTAGGCTGATGAAGGACGCGTACCCGGATCTCGAAGAACACGCGGGACGAGTTACACGAGTCCTCGATGAAGAGGAAAAGCGATTCACTCGCACGATCGAGATTGGACTTAAGAAACTTGACGAACACTTCGCCCATTGGACACCGCAAGCCCTGGAACAGCTACGAAAAACAGCATCGGAGAGCCCCGCGTCAGGGCCTTTTGAATCGGGTTTCGAAGCATTCACGCTGTACGACACCTATGGCTTGCCCCGAGATTTTATCGAGGAAGCGTACCGTGATGCCCGAATCCCATTTCCTGAGCGTGGCTTCCAGCAGGCGATGCAGGAACAACGCACTCGCGCGAAAGCTTCTTGGAAAGGTGCGCACAAGGAAACAGCCAGCCCCGTTTATTCGAAGCTCGCGCAAGCATTCAAAACCGAACCCGATTTTTACTTTGGCACCAAGACGCGCGACGCGCGCATTGAGTCCATCGTCACCAAAGACGGTGCGGTGAACGAAATCAAAGCCGGGACCGAAGCCGAAGTCGTCCTCGACCGCACGTCGATCTACTCCGAATCCGGGGGCCAGGTCGCCGATACCGGCTCGTTCTACGACAATTCCGAATCGCTCGAACTTGCCGAAGTGCGCGGCGCGTATTATCCCGTTACGGGCTTGATCGCCCATCGCATCGTTGCGAAAGAAGACCTGCGCGTCGGCGATCACCTCGCCACCATCGCCGATCCCGAACGCCGCGTTCGCGACATGCGCAACCACACCGCCACGCATCTGCTGAACGCCGCATTGCGCAATATTCTGGGCACGCACGTGAAGCAAGCCGGCTCGCTCGTCGCGCCCGACCACTTGCGATTTGATTTTTCGCACTTCGCGCAAGTGGATCCCAGCGAACTCAGCGAAATCGAGCAGCAAGTGAACGAAGAGATCCGCAAGAATCTCGAAATGCGCACGGACCTCATGAATATTGACGACGCGCTCGCTTCCGGTGCGCTCGCCTTTTTCGGCGACAAGTATCCCGAAGCCAACGTCCGCGTCGTCACCATCCCCGATGCCTCCACGCCGCGCGGCTTCTACAGCAAGGAGCTTTGTGGCGGCACGCACGTCATTCGCACCGGCGACATCGGCGTCTTCAAAATCGTCGCCGAGCAATCCGTCGCCGCCGGCGTTCGCCGCATCGAAGCCATTTCCGGCGACCGCGCTCTCGCCGAATACCAGAAATCCCTCGCAACGCTTCGCGCCGTCGCGGGAATGTTGAACGCCGGCGAAGACGAAATCATCGGCGCGCTCGAACGCCAGTTCGAATCGACCAAGCAGCTTGAAAAGCAGCTGGAAGCGCTGAAGCGCAAAGCCGCCGGCTCGATCGCGTCCGAATTGGTTGAACAGGCCCGCACGGTGAAGGATGTTCGCCTGATTGCCGCCCAAGTCAACGGTTTCGACCGCGAGGCTCTACGCCAGTTAGTGGACCTGCTGCGCCAGAAAATAGGCTCTGGAGTGGTCGTCCTGGCCGCCGCCGAAGACGGCAAAGTCGCTCTAATCACAGGAGTTACTAGGGACCTGATCCCCCAGCTCCACGCCGGCAAGATCGTTCAGGAATTAGCCAAGCTCCTTGGCGGTTCCGGCGGCGGAAAACCCGATTTGGCGGAGGCTGGCGGAAAAGACACATCGGGCATACAAAAGGCCCTTGACCACGTTTACCCTCTCCTCGACCGATTGCTATAATTCCTGTCGCGCCAGATGCTTACGCCCTAGAAGCCTCCTTCTCGGGTGTATGCGTGTCGTTTGCTTGTTCGCGCAATAGCACTCTGCCTTCCCTGGCCTGTTGTGAGCTGTCTCTGACCGTTGTCGTCAAGCAGTCGGAGGTCGGCAAGCATTATGAAGACAAACTGCATCCCAGTTGCAGTGCTGGTCGCGAGCGGTTGGCTCGCGCTCGCTTCGCCTGGCCACGCCCAGATCTCGACTTCGGTGGACGCGAACGGCAAGCTTACCTTCGTGAATGGGGATTCCCCTAAACCGCGTCGTGGGAGTACTATAAGTTCTCCCGCGGCAACTGGGGGTCGTGCTACGGTTATGTCATCAGAGGAAACGGCCTCGACGCTTGGGGCCACCGACGGGCGGCTCGATCGCATCGTGCGTGACGCGGCGGCCCGGCACCAGGTAGATCCCGCGCTGGTTAAAGCCGTCATCGGCACGGAATCCGGCTGGAATTCCCGCGCGGTCTCGCGCAAGGGTGCCGTGGGACTGATGCAGTTGATTCCCGGAACGGCGCAACGCTTTGGTGTCGGCAATCCTTTCGATCCCGCGCAAAACGTGGAAGGCGGGACGACGTATCTGAAGTCGCTGCTCGATCGTTACAACGGCGACCTGACGAAAACGCTCGCGGCCTACAACGCCGGTGAGCGCGCCGTCGATTTGAGCAGAGGCGTTCCGGCGTACCCGGAAACGCAAAGGTACGTACAGAAGGTCACCGACGCATATTTTCGCCCCGGCTCCGGCCGCGACCAGGCGCTCTGGACTCCGCCAAGAAATCCAGTGCGCAAGGAAGTGGATTCGAATGGCCGGTTAATTTTCACGAACGAGTGACGCAAGTGGTTTCCGCCAGAACCTATTTTTCGGCCCAATGCCTGCTCCTAGCGCTGGCGCTAGCTGTTGCTCTTTCCACGCCCGCGGCCGTGGACAAGCGGATGCAAGCGCGCGAGCAGTTCGAGCGCGCCGTAAGGCTGCGCACCACGCTCGAAGCCGAGCCGGATAACGAACGTAGCCTGGTCGACTACCGCCAGGCCCTCACCGCCTACCACAAAGTTTATTTGATCTCTCCGCAGGCCGAGGAAGTCACGCCCAGCCTTGTCGCCGAAGCCGAGCTCTACGACGAAATGGGCCGCCTCTTCGACGCGAAGTTTTTTCAATCTGCCATCGAAACCTACGACTTCCTGCTGAAACAGTATCCCGGCAGCCGTTATCGCAGCCAGGCGATGTATTCCATCGGCGAAATCCAAAAAGAGGGATTGAACCAGCCGGATACCGCGGAAGCCACTCTGCGAGATTACTTGAAGCACTTCCCGAAGTCGGACCGCTCAGAAGACGCTCGCGCCCTGCTGAAGCAAATCGCGGCCGCGCGTGAGAAGGCCAAACAGGACGCTGCGGTCGCAGCGGCTGCGGATGCTTTGCCGGAACTCAAGGGCAAAGTGGTGCAACAGCGTGAGAGCGACAACGGCACGCCGCGCGTCCTGGATATCAAGACCTGGAACGCGGACAACGCGATGCGCATCGTGGTGACGCTGGAAGATACGGTCGAATTCAGCGCTTCGCGCATCGCTTCCCCAGACCGCATCTATTTCGATCTGCACCGTGCGAAACTCACGCCCGTGATTGCCAAGAAGAACTTGGACGTGAAGGAAGGCCTGCTGAAGTCAGTGCGCATCGCGCAAAATAAAGATGGAGTCGTGCGCGTGGTCCTCGATGTGGACGGCGCGCGCGATTACTCAGCGTATCTGCTCGCGAATCCATATCGCCTGGTGATCGAGGTGCGCAGCAAGCCGCCGCTGACGACCGCTAAGGCATCGACCGCACCGCCCGCCACGACTGCGGCTGCCGCTGCTCCGTCTGCGGCAATTCCGACGCCTTCGGTGGTGTACGCTGCGAAAGCCGATACCGAAAGTCCTGCCGTGGCCAATCGCCCTGCGGCCAGCGAGACCGTTGTGGCTGAGGACAAACCTGCACCCACTTCAGTGACGTCTGCTGCCGCGAAGAAAACTGCCGCCAAAACAAAAGCCGAGGTGACAAAGGCCACCCCGCTGGTCCCGCCGAGCGTATCCAAGCCGACTCGCGACGGGCAGCGCTCGCTGACGCGCGCTCTCGGCCTGAAGATCAGCCGCATCGTGATCGATCCCGGCCATGGCGGCCACGATACGGGGACCATCGGCCCGCATGGCCTGATGGAAAAAGACCTGTGCTTGGATGTTGCTCTGAGGCTTGGCCACGAGATCGAAGAGAAACTGCCGGGCGCGGAAGTGGTTTACACGCGCAAGGACGACACCTTCATCCCGCTCGAACAACGCACCGCCATCGCCAATGAAGCCAAGGCGGATCTATTCATTTCGATCCACGCGAACTCCAGCCATGACGAAGCCGCACGCGGCATCGAAACCTACTACTTGAATTTTGCGACTTCGGCGGAATCCATGGAGGTTGCGGCGCGCGAGAACGCGCTGTCCCAGGAATCGCTGCACGATCTACAGGACATCATCAAGAAAATCGCGCGCAACGAAAAAGTCGAAGAGTCCAAGGAACTGGCCAGTGACATTCAAGACTCGCTGACGCATCGTCTGCAACTGGTGAGCCAGAATGAGCGCAACCGCGGAGTCAAAAAGGCCCCATTCGTGGTGCTCATCGGCGCGAACATGCCGTCGGTGCTGTCCGAGATTTCCTTCATCAGCAACCCGAGTGACGAAAAGCTGCTCAAGAAGACCGATCAGCGCCAGCGCGTCGCCGATGGGCTGTATCGCGGTATCGCTTCCTATCTCGAAAGCCTCAATAGCCTGTCCTACGACAAGTCCAAGCTGGTTTCCGACAACCACACCGGCTCCGGCGGCGGCTCTGCAATCGTCGCTGCCGAAGGGAACCCTAAGTAGAATAACGGCGTCTAATGTAAGATGGTATCCATGCGTCGTTCCATATTTCTGCTCACAATTGGCCTATTCTTAAGCGCAATACCGGCTTCCGCCCAAGGCATCTTGCCGAGTTCTTTCGCGGGATGGACCGGCGACCCTCAGCCCGGCATCCCGGCGCCGGTTGTATTCAACGATCATAGTGCGAGCGTGGCAGCTGGCCAGCTTGCTGCGACACGACAGGAATACGGGTTCGTCTCTGGGGAACAAGCCGCATACTCGCAGGCCAACGAAAAGCTTCAGGTCACGCTGTATCGCATGAAGGACCCCAGCGGCGCATATGGTCTATATTCCTACCTGCGCTCTCCGGATATGCGACGCGCGGATATCACCGACCATTCGGCGATGTCGCATGAACGGGCGCTCGTGCTGGATGGAAATCTCGTACTTGATATCCACGGTGCGGATCTGGAGCGCTCGGGCAAGGATTTGAACGCGTTGGTCGCGGCAATAAATCCAAAGGCCGAGCAGGGGCCTCTTCCCGCTCTCTCCGACCACTTGCCCGTGAAGGGATTCATCGACCGTTCCGACAAGTACATCCTCGGACCGCAGACGCTAAATCAGTTTTTCCCCGTCACGACGAACGACTGGCTCGGATTTGATACGGGGGCCGAAGCCGAAGTCGCAAGATATCACGTGGACGGGCGCGAGCTGAATCTACTGCTTGCGGACTTCCCCACTCCGCAAACCGCGCAAAAAAAATTGACGCAACTTCAGCAGGATTACCATGTGAATGCACCGAGCACCGACCCGAACGGCTCACCGATTTTTGCCAGACGCTCGATCACGTTGCTCGCCATTGTTTCCGGAGCGCGAACTCGTGAGGAAGCAGACAAAGTACTGGACCAGATTCAGTCTGGAACCGAAGTCACCTGGAACGAGCCGACCTTCCAATTCAAGGAACCTGCAATCACTACGATGATCGTCGGTGCGATAATCGGCACCGGCATCATCTGCTGCTTCGCGCTAGTTTCGGGCCTTGCATTTGGAGGATTTCGACTCGTAATCAAGCGTTGGCTGCCGGATAAAGTCTTTGATCGCAGCAGTCAGATGCAAGTCCTGCAATTAGGCCTCGGCAGTAAGCCTATCAATTCAGAGGACTTCTACGGCATCGACCGCAAACCATCGAAGTAACGAAACAGTGGAAAACACACCGATTTATTGCAACTAACGTATTATCATTGACTTACAGCTGAGTCAAAAAGTGTCTTTCCTGCTTGACTGATTTCCTTGGCCCGTACTAGACTGCGGTCGAGGAAAGGGTTCTGTGGCCTACCGCGCAGTGGCCTTGGAGCTTTCTCCCCTCGAAGGCCCGCTGGAAAGCGGGCCTTCTGCTTTTTAGGGCCATTCTGGCAACGGAATTTTTATTTGTGAGCTTCCAGTAAGATAAGATCCTCCAGATTCGTTGACGCACTGCCGCAAGATGCAAAACGGCGAAGAGCAACGTCAGCGGTGAATCCGGGACGCAACACGCGCGAGAAACACATCACGGAATTATTGCAGATAGTAGAAAACGTTGACGCAAAGAAGCCAGAGGATGAAAGCGAATTGCGCAGCGCGGATGCCAGCGCGCGATTTCATGAAACCGTGCCGAGGAGTATCATTCATCGCGAAAAGCTCTGCAACGACGTGCGGCCAAACCCAAATTGCGCGGCGAAAGTACTGGCGCTAGAAACTCGTGGAAAACCGCAAAAAATAGCTTCGCGAAGGCGCAATCGCGTTTCCAGAAAAAAGTCCGCCGAAATCAATCACGTTCAGACGGTTATTGAGGTTCTGTCCGTCGGCCTGAAGGCGCATGGTGAGCCGGTCGCTCTTGTACAGATCTGCGCCAATGGACGCATTGATGGAAAGTGAGGGCTTGACGCGGCCGCGCCCAAAATTGACGCGATCCACCACGGCCTGGCCGTACTGCGCCAGCGCTTGGTCGAAAGTGCCGCCAAAATCGAATGGCAAGCCGCTTCCGTAGTCGGCTCCGCCTGCTAACCACAGGCGCGGCCAGAACTGGTAGCGAAAGCGCGTCCGCAAAGTATTGCGTTGATCTTGCGAATCCGGGAAGTGGCCAGTGAGCTGAGTCGCTGCGTTCGTCGCATCAACACCCAGAAACAGCCCTCCGGTAACCGGAAACCACGCGTTGCCGACCATGTAGGAATAGCTCAGAAAGCCGGAAAGATGACCCCAGTGCGGGATTTCGATTTTACCTTCCGCACCATAAATAATGGCTTTATCGAAGGCGACCGGAAAGCTTACGCCTGTGTTCAACAATTGGTCGTCATCGGCGTAATCGCCCGCGAAACGGCGAAAGATATTCGCATCCACCCTCAGTTGGCCGAAGAAACCTTTGCTCACTCCGGCTTCGTAGTAATCCCCATGAGAAGGCCGGACAGGCAACCGCAAGATGTCGGGGTTCAGCACGATTACATTGGGCGAACTGGAAAGCAGAATATTTTCGAAGGACGGCGTCTGAAATATCCGATCGTAGGAAGCGTGTAAAACCAGATCCGCAGACTGAAAATACCGCGCGACGGAAAGGCGCGGGCTCACCGCGTTCTGGTTCACTATCAGCTGATAATGATCCCAGCGCAAGCCAGCGCTGATGGTCCATTTGCCCAGGCGAATCATGTCCTGGACGAACGCAGACTCTTCGAGGTCAGGACGATTCCCCGCAAAAGAAAAAGTGCTCGGCGTACCCGGATCAAAATAGGTCGGATTGGTTATCGCGTCGCTGAAATTCTCGCGTAAGAAAGTGACGTCGGATTCGACACCCGCCTTCCATTCCTGATTTCCGTGATGTACCGAGATCGTGCCCTTGAAATATCCTTCGCGAAACCAATTGTGCTGAAAGGCGATGATCGGCGTGGAAAACGCATTGGAATAAAGATCGCTCGAATTATCGCGCACCATGCCGCGCAAATCCCCCACGACATTGGAAGAGAAGATGTGCGAGTAGGAAATCGAGCCCATGGTTTCAAAATTGTCCGCGGTCTGACGCTGACCGCTCGCTTCCTGGACTTGTTCGTTGGGGATTTCGTAGCGCGCGAGTTCGTGCCGCACGCTCATGGTCAGCCGGTCGCTTGGAGTGAAATCGCGCTCGTAGGTCGCTGAAAAATCGCCCGTGGTGCCGGTATTCGTAAAGTTTTGCGGAACCACAGGATTGAGGTAGTGGCCGGTTTCGTCGCCGCTGGCACTCGCACCGAACGTGTTCTTGCCCCAACTGTATTGAAGTTTTGCGAAGGCTCCCGCGGTGTCAAAGCTCCCACCGGACAAGACCACTTGCCCATGGACGCCAGGCTGCGTATCGTGCAGCGTATTGATTTCCACAACGCCGCCCATCTTTCGGCCATATTCCGAGGGAAAGCCCGCAGTGTAGATGGTCATCGAGTCAACGTCATCCGCTTCGATTTCCGTTCCGAAGCCGGGAGAGCGATTGTCAGTGAGCGGAACGCCGTCGAGCACAAATTGCGTTTGATACTCGGCGCCGCGCGGATGCAAGACCGCGTTTCCCTCGTACAACCAGCCGGGCTGAGAGTTCACCAAATCCTGCAACGACCGTCCCGGCAGCGATCGGATGCGGTTTTGGACGAAATCCGGGCCTATCTGACTAACTGCACCTGCTCGCTCGGGGTCAACCAAGGTGTCGCGGCCGCTGACTTTCACTGTCGCGTCAATTGCAGCGACACGCAGTTGAATCGTGTGCTCGGCCGGAATCGTGGACCGGACTTCGATCGTTTCCAGGTAGGGCGCAAAGCCCGGCACATTTATGTGAATTTCATAGAGACCATAGGGAAGCCGTTTGGCGAGGGTACGTCCGGATTCATCTGTGTCGAAAGCCTGGTGATACTGGTTCGCCTCGCTCACCAGATGGACAGAGGTTTTCACCGCAGATCCAGAAGGATCGGCCACTTTCAGGCGCAATTCGCCGGTGTTGCTCTGTCCGTAGAGAGAACCTGCAAGCAAAAACCACGCTAGAAGTTTCTTCATTTGCTGGCGATTTCGCGGCGAAAAATTGCCACGCCATATGTTACCGGAAAGCGGTTTTGGTCGAAATGGCAGGCCTTTCGCCGCAGCAGAAAAAAAACACCACAAAGGCGGTCAGGCGGCGTCGGATCGTTATTTCAATCCCGGGTGCAACGCTCAGCGAGTTGGCCGAATCAAAGGATGCATTCGACCTTGGTGGAAACGTACCGTTGCTCAGCCTTTTTACGTAGCGCCCAGGGTTCAGGAGACGATACACTGGTATGTTGACCAGCCCTTGGCGGGCCCACTGGCTCGGGTTCCTATTAGTCGTTCTACTGCTTTCGCTGTTTTTTTCGTTTTCCGCCTCGGCACAATCACAGCAACCGGTGCAGCCGGAAGCGCAGCAATCCGCTCCGCCATCGCCGCAGCAAACCCAGCAACCTCAAAGCGGTACGCCAGCTTCGGGCCAGACAGCGAACGACCCAAAGAGCGCTCAGGATCAGACTTCACCGAAGCCCGACCAAAACGTCGCGCCGGTATCGAAAGACCGACTCTTTTACACTTTGCCGAACTTCCTCAGCGTGGAGAATGCCGCGAATATTCCTACGATGACGACGGGAGAAAAATTCAAGGTAATCGCGAGATCCTCGTTCGATCCGGTGGAATTTGTTTGGTACGGCGTAATTTCGGCCGTGGGACAGGCTGAGAACAGCGAGTCCGCGTATGGCCAGGGGTGGGGCGCATATGGAAAACGCTACGCCACCAACTTGGCCGACGGCACTGTCGAAGGATTTATGACCAGTGCGATCCTCCCATCCGCGCTGAAGCAGGACCCCAGGTACTATGTGCTGGGTCAGGGGGGCTTCTGGCATCGCACCAGTTACGCATTGAGCCGGCTGATAATCACGCGTTCCGATTCAGGGAGCTCTCAGTTCAATGCGTCCGAGATTTTCGGCTCGGCCAGCGCAGCTGCCATCTCGACGTACGGTTATCATCCGGAAAATGATAAGACCCTGGGCAACGCCGCCAGCGTGTGGGGCACTCAAGTGGCCTACGACGGGCTTGCCTTCGTGGTGAAAGAATTCTGGCCCGACATTCGCAGAAAAATCCGCAGCAAGCGCGCAGGCGATCAAAACTGATGCCTCGCTGAAGCCACATGTCCATCGCGCTCACATTTTTCGCCTTGATTGCCTCGCGTAGACATTCTCCAAACTCCAGACTTTCGCCTGCGCTGGCCTCCTTGATAGCACCCAGGTACAGCACACCTAATCGGGTCTACGTCCGTGGATCAATACGGAGCAACACTGGCGAAGTGGTTCGGCGTAGCAAGCACCGATTTGCCGACGATTTTCCCGAACCTGACAAATTTCACCACGCCGACGCTGAGCTTTCTCGTGTGACCTTAGCCGTACCACTCCACCTCGCACAAAAGGCGCATAAACTCGCGGCAGTCTGCCTCCAGGACAAGTTCACAAAAGCCGAGCACGCGGAACTTTTCGGCTAGGCTGTTCGCGTCGCGAAGCTCTTTTTCCAGTTTTTGCAAGGAATCCAGAGTCGCTCGATGCCTTCGAGCATTTCGTTCAAACTCGCGTGAGGCACGCCACACTCGGACGCCTGCGGCGATCATCGGCAAGGCGGCAGCAAAACCGATGATCCATTTCTCAGTAGCATCATTCGGCTTGGGTTCACTGGCAGCAAGCACCAAAATGATATGAGCCAATACAAAAGCAAAGCTAGTAAAGAAGATGAATTGAACCGCAATGGCCGTCCACGATCCGGATGCTTCATCGGAAAAAGACTTCCTTTTTAGATAATCCATCTGCACGTGAAGTCGCTTTTGTCGGTAGTATTCGATCAATTCGTGCAGGGCCACGTCGCAGCCCACTACCCGAGGCAATTCACAGACTGCAGGAGCGGCGCCTTGAGAAGCCCACGACTTCACCCCGTCGTAGTTTTGCGCTCCAACTTCATGCACCTCGTCGTCGAGATCCTCAGCGATGGTGTCCTGGTCTATCGGCGGACACCATAGCCGGGCGTCTGTCAGTTTCCTGAACTTGAGCAGCCGTAGATTTTCCGCCTTATAGCGAGCTTCCAGCCATTTGTCCTTGAACTTCCCGATCGATCCCAATGCGATAAGCGCCAGAGTCACTAAGGCGGTCGCCGCCTCGAGCCAAGTGAGAGGTTTGGGGTCGGCAGGCCCCAAAATGAATTCAAGAATTGCGACAAGGATCGTGAAGGACCCAAATACAACTGCCCACAACGCCGTCCGCTGGTAGTGCTTCTGATACCGAATGGCTTCTTCATCCCATTCGGAGAAGTCTTCATAAATCGATTTCTGCAGCAGAGACAGCACGGCGTGGAGTGGCTGGCAGTCGCCGTGGTTCTTGTAGATTTCCAGCTCTTCCAGATCATCCATGTCGTCCGTCGGCACGTGCTTCCAGCGAATATGGCTCGGAGCCGCTGATGACGCGGAGCTTGCGGTGAACTCTGCCATCGGTCACCTCTTCTCGATGCGGTATCCCAAGGCGAGAATTGCTTTCAGCGCCTCGTTCACCATCACTCGGTCGTAATCTTTTTCAGCTTCCGGGAGCTGTTCGTAAGGAACCAAGCAAGGATGCGTGCGCTTGGCATCGTCGCGATGCGGTCCATAGGTCCACCCGTCCTCGATCCGTTTCTGCGCCCAGATCTCGTGAGCGTTGCGCGCCAAGTCCTCGAGCAGGGGTTGCAAGTGGCTGAGACTCACCTTCGAAGTATCGAGCGGATGCGGAATGTAAGGTTGGTCAGGCATGTGTCCGGATCTCTGAGTGTCGGCGAGCGCGCTGGCGACGGCGCAACGCGTTTTGCGACCCAGCCGGGAACGATTCTCCCAGAGGGCGGCAACTATACCAGAAGCGGGCCATAGCTCAGAAGAGGCCTCCCATACAGCGTCATGTACGCGGTTCTAGCCGGTTTAGAACCTGCCCACAACTGAGTGCGAACCAATCCACCGCATTTGGATTTGCAATCGCTGGCACAGTTAATGGAGAATAGCGCACGATTGGTACGGGTTGGGGGCTGAAAAACGCCCTGCGGAGTTCCCCATGGGGTCGTCCAAGAAGATTTTCATCAGTTACGTGGAAGAAGATGGCGCGGTAGCTCACGAAATTGCGGCAGGCCTGGAATCGCAGGGTTACAGCAGTTGGTATTACGAACGAGATTGCCCCGCCGGCGCGGATTACTTCGAAGAGACCTTCAAAGCCATCTCCGATTGCGAAGCGATGGTCGTGGTCATCTCGCCGCGCTCGCTGCCCTCCGACCAGGTCACGCGCGAGATTGTCCGCGCCGTGGAATCCTGTAAAGCGACACTGCCGTTACTGCTGGAAATCTCCCACGATGATTACGCCCGGCGACGGCCCGGCTGGAAGCAAGCGATGGCTGCCGCGAACGCGACACGGATTCCTCCCGACCGAGTTCCGACGATTATTCCGGCGCTCGTCGCAGGCTTGAGCGCGAAGGGCATTCGGGCTGAAACGAATGGGCATGCGTCGCCGGTCGTGGCACCGAAGGAACAGACTCAGACCCACGGAACGGCGCCGACACCCGTACCTCGGACTGCGACTACCCCTTTACCCGCGCCTGCGACGATGCCTTCGACGACGAAGGTCGCAACGTTCGCGCCAGCCGCCGCCACAACCACAACTCAAATTTCACCACCCGCTGCAGCCACGACGCAGACACAACAACTGCCCTGGAAAGCGATCGCAGTTGCCGCGGCGGCCGTTATTGTGGCCGCCTCAGCCTGGGCTGTCGTCCGGGCCCGCAAGCCGAAACCGCCCGTTGTGCCCCCTGCACCCGTGACCGCGACCATTGTGCTCCAGTACGCGAGCGACCGCCACAAGTGCACGCCCGATTTAAATGTGACCATCGCAGGCAGTCCATACCATCCGACCTCGAATCCCTACGCCGCGAGCGGCGTGAAAATCGGTGCGCAGGAATATGCGATCGACGGCCTGATCAGCTGCCCTGGCAAGAAAGCGATCAAGGCCAGCGGGACCGGGGCGATTGACGTGCACGAGGGCGCCGTCTTCGATTTTGCGTGGCAAGCGAAACCGGGCGGCGGCAGTACCGTAGATATCATCAGCGTGGATGCGGCGAATAACGCATCGAACGGTGACAATAGCGACGCTCGTTCACAGGACTCGTCGCAGAAAAGCGTTTCGCGTGTGGTGAAACCCGCGCCGGCTCCAGCACCAACGCCGGTTCCGGTTTCCGCACCGGTGGATGCCGGGCAGCAATTGTTCTTGAACGCCCAAAACGCTTACGCCCAGGGCCGCTACTTCGTGCCCGTAAACAGTTCAGCGCTGCATTGGGCGATTCTCTCCCGCAACGCGGGAAACCAAAACGGCAAGGCTTTGGAAGGCCAGCTCATCAATATGTACAAAGCGCAAGTGACGCAACTTTTTACCCAACAAAACTATCCCGCAGCGTTGCAATTAAACGCCGCGATGCAAAGCTATTACCGGGGCGATTCGGGATTACTGCAGGACCAGCAGAAAATCCTCGCAGCGGCGGGCGGACGAGCCGGCGGATATCAAGCCCCGGTTAACGGCCAAGTGCCCGTGGCGCCGTACCCGCCGGGATACCCGCCGCAATACCAGCCGAGACCCGTGCCCCGCACCACAACTCCTCATCCGTAGGTGTTTGGCAGGCCGCGAATCTAGTTCGGTGGTTCGTAGCGCGCGTCTCCATCAGTAGCCGTGCGACTCGGCTCGAGCGGTGGTTCATCGGGAACGGCGAATGGCTTACCGTTGCGCAGATACAAGCGCGACGCCTCTTCGCGATTGAAAGGCCTCGCGCCGCGACGCCCAAACACGGCAATCTGGTTTCCGCTTTCATCCACAGCGCGATCGCGATCGACTCCCTTTGAGATGGCGAGCGCAGGTCCAGCCGTACGGAATGAAGCGATCAGCTTGGGAGTCGGCCGCGGACTGAACCCATAAGAATTGGGCGAATCCGTGGGCGATAGGATTTGCAGCACGCGAAGCCCATTGCTTCCATCTGCGACGAACGCAAACGCGCTCGCATCCACCATCCCGATCTTGATGTCCTGAACATCGTTTAGCGCGCCATCGCCAGTGAAGACTTGATCGAGGCGCGGATGCTCGGGTTTCTCCACATCAACGATTGCAACTCCGTGCTTGCCGCTAGCAACGTAAGCATAGGTGCGGGCAACGTAAATATTGCGAGCATCTTCAAGGGGGACCGCAGCTTTTGGCATGATTCGGGGATGAGCCAGATCGGTCACGTCGAGAACCTTCAGCCCTTCGCGATCCACCACGAAGGCGTAACGAAATTGAATCGCGATTCCCCGCGTGTCTTGCAGCTCCGGCGCGCCGATCTCCGCCGCGACACGCGGTTTGAGTGGGTCATTCAAATCCACAACCAGCAGGCCCCGGTCGCAAAGCATGTAAGCATAAGTCCCGGCAATCACGATGCGCCTCGCGCCATTCAGAATCCCATCCGGATTGAAAGCCAGGGCCCGCTTCAAGAAATTATTGCGCGGATCGCCGTCGAGCAGAGTGCTTACGCCAGGCGACTTGCTCTTCGGATCGGGATCGCCGATGACGACCAGCCCCTCATATTTGTCCGCCACATATAAATAGGCGTAGAGCGGGTGGATACTCTGTTCTTCATTTACCGGATTCCGCGAGCGAGCAGGATCAAGAGCCTGCGTCGAAGGGCTGGCAACCGCAGTTGCATATTTCGTCGGCACATAAAGACGCTGGCCCAGCGGCGAAACCGGCGCTGTGACCGTCCGCTCGGAAAAGTTCTTGTTGTCTATATTGGCCACGTCGTAGGCGCGGAATCCGCCTTTGCCCAACGCCGCGTAAAGATATTCGCCGCGCAGTTGCACATCCAGGACGTTCCCCATGTGGTGGTAGGCTTCCTGCAATGCGCGGCCGCGTGCGACATGTTTCTGATAATCACGCGGATACGCCATGCGATGCAGGTCGCTGCCGATGATCGCGGGCGGCTCATCGTGTTCGGCGACGGCCACCGCATCAAATCCCTTCGCGCCGTCGGCGACATAAATATAACGCCCCATGAAATTCAGCAGGTTCGTGCCCTGCAGCAGCGTCTGAGCCATCCAGGCATTGTTGTCGTTGCGATCGGAGACATGGCAATCGTCGCAAGCCTTGGTTTCCTTGGCGCGCACAGTATGTGGAACAAACGTGCTGAACGCAGTTCCGCTGAGACCTTCGGCGGAAACCGTCTGCTGCATGTAATAAATCCAGTCGCGATTCTGATTTTGCGAACTGACGAGAATCGCACACGACGACCGCACCGGCGCGATACGATGCCCGGTCACCGTACCGTCTATGCCGAGCATGAAGCCGTCGTCGCGAAGAACCTGGAAATCGTAAGCGGTCCAGTTGCGCGTCACCAATCCCTCATTGTGCAGCATCGGTTTGCGTTGATTGGCCATCATGGAAAGATGGCATCCAAAACAATTGGGCGTCCATGAGGTGTGGCATGCATAGCAAGTCATGCGGCTATTTGCGTGCGCCAACTGCGCAGGATCGCTCGGAACATCGCCCCACGACGTTCCGTCGGTACGAATGGTTTTCGCCCAACGCGACTTTTCGCTGTAGTGCGCGTTTCCGGGCGTGATCGTGTCCAGAACTTGCACAACTTCCCATTCTTTGTCCGGTTCAACCAGGGAGCGCTGGAAAAGTCTGCCGTCGCGAAATTCGAAACGGCGAGCGTTCCACGGAGTGCGCAACACATCGAAATGAGTGCCACCCGCGGGGGACGCGGGGCCGGAGGAAATCAGCGTCGCGCGCGCGTCGATGGTTCCATGACAATCCACGCAATCGAGTTCGATGGCAGCGCGAGGTTCGGCGTAGAGCTTTCCGTTTCCGTGGGAATCTTGTTCGAAATGGCAGTCGACGCAGTGCATCCCCTTCTCCATGTGGATGTCCGCCAGATGAACGGCCCTCTTGAATTTGTCCGGATCGCTGGGATTGACGACTTTATTTTTGGCGTCGAGCAGATTGCCCTTGCGGTCCCGTTTGTAGACCGCGCGGAAAATCCAGCCGTGGCTATGGAAGTCGGCGAATTGGGTATCGCTGAGCTTCGCGTTGAACTCCGGGCTGCCGACCTTTTCCAAAAATTTGGGATCGGACCACAGTCCGCGCGCGGCCGCACCTTCTGGGTTGCGCAACGCCACTTGATATCGCTCTTCATCGGTTGGATTGTGCTGCTCGCCCGGATACATTGCTTGGCCATCGGCTTCATTGTCCCACCACGTATAGCCGAAATACGTGGTCTCCATGTTCGTCCCGGGATGGACATGGCAAATCATGCATTGGCTGGAAGGAATGGCGCGCGTGAAAGTGTGTCGAATCGGATGACCGGACTCGTTCTTCGCAATCGTAGGATCAGAAGAAAAACTTTCGCCGAGATGGCCGTATTGCGCGTACGGTCCGGAATGTTGCTGTGAACGATCGTTGGCGTAAACTACGTGGCATCCCGTACAGCCGCTGCCGCGATAATCGCCGGGCTCGTCGTTTGTGCCGGGTAACGAAAGTAGAGGATCGAGAAGCCGCGTTTTCTGCAGCCCGAGAAAAACGGGATCCGTTCGCAGCAAAGTACCGAATCCCCGCTCGCCAAGTTTGTCGTCCGGACGCCCGGATTCTTCTTCGCGATCCGGATTGCCGATTTCGCTTTTCTTCCCGGCGCCACGTTCAAACACGCGCAAGATATTTCCCGGCTGCGAAATCTCCCAGCGCTCCAGAGGGGTGAGTTCAGTCACGACGCCTTTCAGCCGGGTTTCGTCCGGGGTCGGCGTCGGTACCGTATGAACCGCTTGAGGCTGTCCATCGGCGGAATAGCTTTCGCCGAAACGCGTATTCTTCAGCGGGAACGAACCATTGTTGTAGAGCGCCGCTCCCCACAACATGCCGCCGTGCGTCATCATGCTGGTCTTCACTTTCAGCACTTCCGACGCGTGGCATCCCGCGCTGCCGCAGGTTTCAGCGGCGACTCGCAAATCACCCGGGTTGACGAACCGAACGTACGCGTAATTCTCGCGGAGCCATTTGGTGTAAAGGCGCTGCGGATTTGCGGAAACGTCTTTCAGCAAGAGATCGTCGGGCTGCGGGTGCGCGCGAATTTTCAATTGCTCATACTCAGCCGTTCCGGCGTTGGTGCCCGGGAGCAAAATCACCGTAGCGTCCCCGCCGTGGCAGTCAAGGCATCCGAGACGGACCGTCCCGGTGGAATGCATCGAGGGTTCGTCGGTCTTAACGTGGCAGGACACGCATCCCACGCTTTTGCGATCGACGTCTGCTTGGCTCTGCCTTAGCAAGCTGGCTTGTTCCGCTGAGGACTGCGCGCGAGAGCGACCCACGAGCAGGAACGCAGCAGCAATGACGGTTGCGATGGCCAGAAAGGCAAAACACCGACGCAGCACTACACCCCGTTGCGCTGCAGCACCGCCGCCCGAGCCGTTCCTGTTCACGAAGGTCTTTAGCAATTTGATTCGCCTAAAACTGGAACCGGATATCGGTAAAAAGCGAAAACAACGTTCTACCTGTGTAGATATCTTTCAGGCCCTGCCCAGGCACCAAAGTTGCCGCTCCGGCGGTGATCGAGAAATTTTCGGTTAGGGGCGGCCGGTAACGGACGCCCACGCTGGAATCAAAACCAATCGAGTGGCGAATCGGCGATTGGAAAAGTATCTGCTCGAGAACATCGGTGTGTTCAAACCGCAGGTAATTCACGTTGGCGAAGCCGCGCAATTTTGGCGTGATATCAAACTCGGCGCCAAGATTCGTCAGAAGAATTCCGGGATTCACGAAGTTTGCTTGACCTTCGTCCTTGTTAGAGCGCAGATCGGGAAGAAGGCTATCGCCGGGATTCAGCGCGAGGCCCGAGCCGGTCAATCGAATGCTTTCACGATTCCACAGGCTGAAGATCCCACCGGCAAATTCGGGAAAATCGTCAATTGAATCGAACCCGCGCGCGCGGCTGCTCGACGGGTTCGCCGATCCCGAAGCGTAAAATGCCGAGCCTTTGATGCGCAACCAATCCTTGTCGTACGAAAGCTCGAGCGCGGCCATCTGCGCGTTGATCGTGATGGGTCTTCCGGCGATGGCATTGAAACTGTCGTTGCCGAACGCCTGATAAAAAGCGTGCGTCAGATTCACTGGCCCGATGTGGCCGTCGCCCGTCCAGCCGATATAGGCGGCGTGTACGCTGTGCGGCCGGATGATTCCGCTCGAAAACACGGCACCGACGGGAGACGGACGAACCAGAAAACCGTTGTCGTCATAGTGAATGGTGGCGTCATCCTTGCTGTAATGCACGCTCAGCTGCGCCGTGTAGCCCTGAAATAAGAAGTCCTGACGATAGGCGTTGGCGATGATTACCTGTTGACTCCGCAGCGCCATGGAATTCAGCCCGCTGTTGGTGTTCTTCTCCAAAAAATTGAAATAGGCGACGTTATATTGCCACCGATTCGAATCGAGGTTGCCGAAGAAACGAACGCCCGGTTGCTCTTCTACAAACAGGAAACCGCGAAAGTCGCTGTTGAACGCCTGAATGCCTGCGCGCATCGACACGAAATCGAAATTCGGGCCGATATCGTGCAGCTTGATTTCGCCAAAAGCTTCCTGCAATCCTATATGCGAATCCAGGCGCGTCGTGCCTTTGCGCACATCTACATTGACGACGCCGAGTTCTTGCACCACAAGATAATTCAAGCTGACCACAGGCGTGATGCGAATGCGCCAATCCACAGGGCGGAAAGAGGTATCGCCGTGAAATAGATCGAATGAAAACGCAAAGGTCTGATCGAGAAAAATCTGTCCGCCCTTGCCGAAGAAGTCCGGACTTCCCGGACGCGCGGAGCTGACGTCGGTGGGTGTGGGCAATCGCCGGCCGTCGAAAAACGTATCGCTGGTGGCGGTGAAATTCAGAAAGGCCTGCTGGCCGAAGATAGGAACGTCACCCTTGAGTATATTGCGATCGAACGGATCCCATTGGGTGCCGCGCACGTAGGGGTGCTCTCCGCCGATTCCGTAGCGGTCCCAATCAGGCATGGCGACCGACCAGCGATCTGGTTCGGGTTGAAAAACCAGGCGAGCAGGAGGCAGCGATTGAGGAGGCGTCTGCCCCGGCGGTTCGAGATTTTCGTTCTGCAGCGCTGCGGGCGGAGCGCCGGCAGACGGAGCAGGTTGGGCACCTTCTTGCGGGTTTGTGGCGCCGGCAGGCAGCTGGGGAAACTGCCGCTCGCTGGCCGCGGCAGACGGATTGGCGATTAACGTAACCTCGCAGACCAGATTGTCGCCGGGCTTCAGCTGCACATCTGAATTTGTAAAGTCTTTGAAGCCCGTTGCCACAACGCGCAGCTCGTAGTTCCCCGGAAGAACTTCAATAAAGCGGAAGACTCCTTGAGCATTGCTGACTTTTTCAAAGCTTTGGCCCGATGTGAGGTTTCGCAAGGTCACCATAACTCCCACGACGGCCCTGCCGTTCGCGCCGCGCACCAAACCTTGCAGCGCCGCCCTCTTCGGAGCCGTCTGCCCAGGCAAACGCTGTGGCGCATCGGATTGTCGGGTCCAGCCCGAACCGTTCGCTCCCAAAACGTCCCAGGGCGTCAGGCACCACCAACACAGCAGCCAACACAGACTCACCGCCTTCACAAAAAACACGCGGGATGGGACGCGCATTCTGTCAGGCCTCGGTCGCGCAGCGAGGTTCGGGACGCGAAAGGTTCATTCGTTTGGTGTCACAATTTTTTCGGAGCCAGCTGGTAATTCCGCCGGCTCCGTGGGCAAGAACCAAGATCACGGTCCTGATTTCTGGCAATATTCATCCATCATTGAACATCTGTTTCGCGGAATGATTGAGAACGATGTGTGCCTGTGATACCAATAACTCAACCGCATGAAATTGCCCGCTAAACGAAATTTTCGGGGCCGGCTGTGGAAGTCAGTTGGTATCCCAGTGTGTCCCAGCCTTGCGCTGACGATTGCCTATTGCCTAGCACTTAGCGCGTGCGGCGGCGCTGGCAGCGCTCCATCGACGCCGCCTCCGCCGGCAACGGAGACCCTGACTCAAGCGGATGTCCAAATGCTGGTGCAGGCTGCGGCGACGGCCGCGGACTCCGACTCAATGGCAATCGCCGTGGTTGACCGACTGGGACGAGTCCTCGCCGTGTACCAAGGACCTACCGCGCCAGCGACCTTGCCCGGAAATTTCGGCGCCATGATTCCGAGCGATGAACTCGCCGTGTCGCTCGCTCGCACCGGCGCCTTCTTCAGCAACGATCAAGCCCCACTTTCGTCTCGCACGGTGCGCTTCATCAGCGGCGTGCATTTTCCGCCAGGAGTAGCCAACACGGAGAGCGCCGCGCTCTACGGCATCGAGAACACAAACCGCGGATGCAACCTCGCCGCGAGTCTGACCACGACGGTCCCTCCCGCCACAACCATCGCCGGGGCGTCCCCTGGCTATGGAATCATCACGGGCAAAGCGGATTTGAGTGACTCCGACCCCACGGCGGTGAATCCTGGAGGCGTGCCGATATTCAAAAACGGCCAAGAAGTAGGGGGCATAGGCGTCGCAGCCGCCGACCCAGGCACGGCCGAGTACGTCGCATACGCCGCCTCCAGCATGATCGCGATGAGTGGCCCGAGCGCGGCAACCGACGGGGTCGGCTTCCCCGCGTTCCCGGCTCCGGGGCTCGTCTCGATCGCTGGAATTACGCTGCCGTTTATAAATCAGACGGCCCCGCCCAGCGGTGTCACGCCCGGCACGTTCAACGCCGCCAACTTTACGGTCGGTCCGCTAGCCAGCGCAGGGCCTCCGCCCGAAGGAGAGCTAATTTCGGCGATGAATGGCGCGCTCGGCGGCCTCACGGCGACGCAGGTGACTGCAATCATAAATAACGCGGTGGCCACGGCGAATCAGACACGCGCGCAGATTCGCCTGCCGATCGGTGTCCGCGCGAAAATGGTGATTGCCGTAAGCGATCTTGACGGTACGCTAATCGGCCTCTACCGCATGACCGATTCAACGGTGTTCAGCATTGACGTAGCTGCGAGCAAAGCGCGCAATGTGATTTACTTCAGCGGCCTCACTCGCCAAGCCGTGGATCTGAACCAAGTGCCGATGGGCACGGCCGTCACGAATCGTACGATCGGGTTCGGCGCGCAACCTTTCTTCCCTTCGGGGATCAATGCTTCCCCGCCGGGTCCGTTCTTCAATTTGTACATGCAGGATGTCGCGAACCCGTGCACGCAAGGATTTCAGGCGCCCAGCGCGGCGTGGCCGAAATTCAACCAGAGCGGCGTCGTGTTTTTCCCTGGCTCCGCGCCGCTATATCTGAATGGCGTGCTGGTCGGCGGCCTGGGAGTCAGCGGGGACGGCGTGGATCAGGACGATTACGTGACTGCCGGCGGCGCGGTAGGATTCGAAGCTCCGACAGCAATTCGTGCCGACCAGATTGTGATCAATGGAGTGCGGCTGCCCTACTTGAAATTTCCGCGGAACCCAACGCAATAGAAATTCGCAGCGCTCCGCGGCCGACCTCTATCCTTCTCGCAGTTTGTGGCCGGAAAGATTTCCCAGTCCGTCGTAGGCAGCATACTTATACATTTCCGAAAGAGTTGGATAATTGAAAACAAACTCGATGAACACATCGATTGCCATACCCGATTCCAGCGCCATCATTCCCAAATGGATCAATTCCGTGGCGTTTTCACCGATAATTTGCACGCCCAGCAGCCGTCGGTCTGATCTTGCGAAAACCACTTTCAACATTCCCGTCAAGTCGCCCTCAATCTCTCCGCGCGCGTTGTTGGCATAGCGTGCCCTGCCGACGGCATACTCGATTCCCTTCTCCTTGCAGGTCTCCTCCGATTCGCCGACCGCGGAAATTTCGGGAATGGTGTAAATCCCCATCGGCAGCATGGAAGCAACGCGTTGCTTGTATTTGAATCCGAATGCGTGGCACACGGCCACGCGCGCCTGTTCCATCGAAGTGGAAGCCAGCGCTGGGAAACCGATCACGTCTCCGACCGCGTAAATACCCGGCGCCACGGTGCCGTAGTCTTCGTTCACCTCGATATATCCGCGTTTATTCAACGTCACGCCGGCCCTTTCGAGATGCAACTGTTCCACTGCTCCGCGCCGGCCTGCAGCGAACAACGCCACTTCCGCTTCGAGCGACTTACCGGACTGCAAGGAAATGCGTACGCCACTTTCGGTGCGTTCAATTTTGGTGGTGCGCTCGCCTAGGAAAAACCGAACGCCCAAGTGTTCGAGCCGCGCGCGAAGACACGCGGAAATCTCGGCATCGAGGAAAGGCAGCAAGCGATCCCGCCCATCTACCAATGAAACTTCCACGCCCAAAGCCGTAAAAATAGAAGCGTACTCGCATCCGATCACGCCCCCGCCGACGACCGCAAATGTCCGCGGAATCGCGCCCATTCGCAGCACGGAATCCGAATCGAAGACAACTTCATCGTCAAATGGAATCTCGGAGGAGCGAAACGGGACCGAACCAGTGGCAATCAGAATAACTTCTGCGCGCAGCAGCAAGTTTTCACCCTGCGGCCTTACAACGCATACCGTGCCGGCGCCGTCGAACGAGGCTAGACCGCGCACCAGATCGATCTTATGAATCGCAAGATTCTCGGCCACTTTCTGGCGCTCAGTCTGGACCAGTACACCCGTGCGATGCATGAAATTCTTAACGGTCAGGCCCTCTTTCAGCGAATAGTCGACGCCATACAACCCACGTTGGCGTATGCCCGAAAAATAAAGCGCCGATTCGCGGAGGATTTTGCTCGGCAGGGTGCCGGTGTTGACGCATGCTCCTCCCAAAGCGCCCGCACTCTCGATGAGCGCAACGCGCTTCCCGAAGTAAGCGGCCTGGGCAGCGCCCTTTTCACCGGCGGGACCAGAGCCGATCACGATGAGGTCGTATTGCTGCATGTGAGCTTCCTTGCTCCTTAGTACCGGGGCTTCGCAACTCGCGCAGACCACCAGTAGGAATTTCTCGCGTTGTCCACGGCATCCGCATCTACCGCAGCAGCGCGTTCACCTGGCGCATTTTGACGGCGAAGCGCGCGGGATCGTATGCCGACGGATCTTGAAGGTCCTGGAACAGCGAGCTAATGGCCGCGCGAATTTCGGCAGCGTTTTGCAGTTTCTGATTTCGCTCGTAAGCTACGAACAGCGATTGAATGGCCATGGCTGCCTGTGCCGCCGCATGTTCACCCTGACCCGAAATATAATCTGCATCGCCCAAAATCTTCTCCAGCAACCGCAAAGTAGAGGCCGAATCGTTGGGCATTGCGCTGAATTTCGAAGACAAATCACTAACCAAACGCGCGCAATTACTTGCCAAAGCAGCCACCGCGTCACGATCCGGGTTCAGTTGGCTCATTATCTGGGCCAGGTGCGAGAGTTCGGAATCCAGCTTGGTGGCGCTTTCACCGTCCGCCTGGAAAATCACTTCGTGGAAAATTGTGTACCGCGAGGGATTCCAAGGTGGATCGCCGGGACGGCGTCCGGGATATCCGCGAGCCTGCCGCCAGCTATTTTCCGGCGCCGTCAAGCTGTGATGGCACGAGTAACACTGCAATTCCGAAAATTCGGGCCAGAGCTTGCCGTGCGCCCGAGAAGCCAAGCGCAAAAGCGACTGCTGAAGTTGAACGGCTTGGCCTGTAGTAAGTTCACGCACGTCGTACCAGGGATCGCTGTTCTCCGGTTCCCCCGGCTCCCCCGGTTCTTTCCAGTGGCGTGGCATCACGGCGGAGAAGGAATCCAGCTCAAAGTAAAGGTCGGGATGCCCAGCGGCGATCATTTCGTGGTCCACTGATTTTTCGTCGGAACCGAGGTGGCAACTCAGGCATTTTTCAGTGCGTTTCGTGAGGTCGCGCGTGTCATACATTCCCAATGCGAGCGATTTCTCATGCGTCCAGTCGCGCTCGGTGTGCGGACCCAGCCAAGCGGCCGCCGGACCATGGCAGCTTTCGCAACTCACGCCCTCGCTCAGCTCAAAAGTCCGAGCACGCTGGCCGGCCGGCACGTCCAGAGCGTGACACGCCAGGCACTTCGGTGCAGACTCTGCCTTGCCAACGCCAAGAATCGCCGCCATCCTTTCGCCGATAGGGCCCTGCAGCGACGCGTAAGCTTTTGAATGTTTATCCTTGACGATCCAGATGCTGTACTCGTCCTGCCGTACGCGGTTATCGGCGCGCGGCGCGACACTGCCATGACAGGCAGTCGACGCGCAGGAACCAGGACCGGTAAAGCGCGGCGCCGAAGCGGTTTGGACGCTCGCTCGGAGTCGAGGCATCACGAAGCTCTGTGAATAAACGACGGAGCTGGAACCTAGTGTTGCGGCCATGAGGAGGACCAAGAGCACGCGGGTACGGACAGAGAGCCGGAGTAGTGTTGTGAGCTTTGTTTCCATTTTCACTTTGGCATAGCCGGATACAGCGGTCGCAGTCCGGCGAGAACATAAATTCGTAAATCTGCAGCTCGTACTACTGGATACTATCGAAGTCAAACCCTTCCGCCCGGATTTATTCGCCGCGTTTCGCGCAAGAATAACCGCAGTAAGCTTTGTGCCTTGACCCCGGCCTCATATCCCTATACGCAACACCCCTCAAGACTGATAGTTGTTTTCGGAGCCGGGAATGAATACTCTCCCCCGTGAGGAAGTCTCCTTGATTTTCAATGAGCTGAGCGATATTCAACGGCAGTTCGGCTATTTGCCTGCCGATCAACTGAAGGTTCTTGCCAAGAAAATCGATGTGCCGCTATATCGTCTTCACGGTGTAGCCAGCTTTTATCCTCATTTTCATCTGACGCCGCCGCCCAAAGCAGACGTGCGCGTTTGTCGCGATATGTCTTGCCACCTGCGCGGAGCCGACGAGTTTTGCACCGGTCTCGACGAAGCGTGCCGCCAGCTCGGGTACGCGGACGCCAAAGTCAGCGGAGTTTCCTGCCTGGGCCGATGCAACGAGGCTCCGGCCGTCGCGATCAACGAACACATTTACACCGGACTTTCGCAGAATCAGATTGCAACAATCGCCGGTGACGTTCTGGCGGGCCGTGCGCTCCCGGAGATGTCTCAATCGCATCGCCGCGTGCCCTGTGCGTCCGACCCCTATGGCGAGAACGATCAGTACCAAGCCGTTCAGCGCCTGGTGCAGAGGCGGGATGGGGCTGCGGCCTTCGAAACGCTGAAGGCTTCCGGCCTTCGCGGGCTTGGCGGAGCAGGATTCCCCACCGAATCGAAATGGCAACTTGTACGCCAGGCGGCGGGTCCTCAGAAATTTATTGTGTGCAATGCGGATGAAAGTGAGCCCGGCACGTTCAAGGATCGCTTCATTCTTACGCACCTGCCGCATCTGGTGATCGAAGGAATGATTCTTGCCGGCCTGCTGACCGGCGCGCAAAAAGGCATTCTTTACATCCGTCACGAATATGAGGAGCAGGAAAAAATCCTTCGCGATGAGATTCGCCGATGTCAGCGCAACGGCCTGCTTGGACCGAGTGTACTGGGCAGTGAGTTCGCGTTCGACCTGGAGGTTTTTGTCAGTCCAGGCGGCTATATTTGCGGCGAAGAAACTGCGCTGCTTGAAGCGATCGAAGGCAAGCGAGCCGAGCCGCGCAATAAACCGCCATTTCCCGTGCAGGAGGGTTTGTGGAACAAGCCGACGGTCATCAATAACGTTGAGACCTTTGCAAATGTTCCGATCATCCTGTTCCGTGGCGTGGATTGGTACAAGTCGCAGGGTGTAAACGGCGCCGCGGGCCTGAAGTTCGTTGGCGTCAGCGGTGACGTGCTACATCCCGGCGTTTACGAAGTGCCCATGGGCACGCCGGTATCCGAACTCATTTTCAAATATGGCGGCGGCGTCGCGGACGGAAAGAGACTGAAAGCTTTCGCGCCGTCCGGCCCTTCCTCAGGCTATTTGCCTGCGTCGATGGTGGATGTCCACCTCGATTTCAAATCGCTGGCCGATGCGGGTTCGATGCTCGGCTCCGGAGCACTGGTGGTTTGCTCGGAAGATCGCTGCATGCTGGATATGGCGCTGAACGCGACGGAATTCTTCCGCAACGAGTCGTGCGGGAAATGTGTCCCCTGCCGCGTCGGTTCCCAGAAACTCGTCGAAATGCTGTCTGGCTGGACCGAAGGCAAAGGCTCGTCCGCGGACCTGACGTTGATCGACGAACTTTCCGCGACGTTGCGGCAGACTTCGATCTGCGGACTCGGCCAGGTAGTGCCCGCGCCGATTGCCTCGGTGTTGAAACATTTTCGCGAAGAAGTCGAAGCGCACATTCTGCACTACGAGTGCCCTTCCGAAGTCTGCCCTTGCGATAGAAGCGCCCGTGCCGCCTCCTCCAGTGCCAGCGCGAGGCGCGCATGAGCGCCAGTCAACTGGTGGAACTCACAATTGACGGCAAGAAGGTCTCGGTCCCTACCGGAACCACCATATTTGACGCGGCTCGGATGCACGATATCGACATCCCCACGCTGTGCAACCAGCAAAACGAAAGACCCGTGGGCGTCTGTCGCGTTTGCGTGGTGGACGTGGGCGCCCGAGTGTACGCAGCCTCGTGCGTTCGCCCGGTCGAGCCGGGAATGGTCGTGAATACCGCCTCTGACGACGTGAAGCGCGCGCGACACACGCTGGTCGAACTGTTGATGTCCGATCATCCCAGTCCGTGCGCGCGTGAACGGCAATCCGGCGATTGCGAACTGGAAGCCCTGGCCAAACAGGAAAATATCACGCAAGCGCGTTACACACCGCGCGCCCTGCGGCGCGGTCCGGATGATTCCTCGATGAGCATTGCCGTGGATTTCGACGCATGTATTTTGTGCGATCGCTGCATTCGCGGCTGCAGCGACATTCGCGAGAATTTCGTCCTGGGACGCATGGGCAAAGGAGCTTCCACCGGGATCGCTTTTGACAATAACGAGCCCATGGGCGAATCCTCCTGCGTTTCATGCGGCGAGTGCATGGTTTCTTGTCCGACCGGAGCGCTTACGAATCGCGTGATTACGCAAACAGCAATCGCCGTGACACCCGACTCCGAACCCGTGCCGCTCGACGAACTCCAACATCTTCCCTTCTTCGAGGGAGTTTCCGGAACATTTCTGAGCCTGAATCGCAACGCCGTCGTGCGGCGCCATTTCAAGTGCGGCGAAGTAATTTGCCGGGAGGGCGAATACGGCTCGACGGCCTTTTACCTTCTGGAGGGCCAAGCGAAGGTTTCCATTGCCAGTCCGATGGCGCACGTAAAAACCAAAGGCGCCGTCCGCACGTTTCTGGGAAAGCTTTCCAGCAGCCTCACGCAGCGGCAGAACGATCAACGCGAAGAAGAAACCAGCCAACATTGGATTCGCATTGATGCGCCCATGGATTTGAACTACGACAATCCAGTTGCCACGCTCGGACCGGGCGACCTTTTCGGCGAAATGACCTGCATGAGCTTGTACCCGCGCTCGGCCACGGTCCGCGCCGAAACCGACTGCACCGCGCTGGAAATGTTGCGCAACGTGCTGGACATCATGCAGCGCAACAAAACTTTTCGCGCGAAGCTGGATCAATCCTACCGCCGGCGCGCTCTGGACACTCATTTGCGCGCGGTTCCGGTGTTCGCCGAACTGACGGACGAGTTCATCGCCGGCCTGCGCGAAAAAGTGGATCTCCTGCGCTTTACGCCCGGACAAGTGATTTGCCGCCAGGGCGAAGCCGCGGACAGCTTTTACCTCGTGCGGATCGGCTTCGTGAGAGTATCGCAAACGCATCCCGGCGGCGAAATGGTTCTAGCTTACCTTTCGCGTGGCGAATACTTCGGAGAAACGGCGCTACTGAATGAAACCGTGCGCACCGCAACGTGCACGGCTCTCGATCACGTCGAAGTCGTGCGCATCAGCGCGGAAGATTTCAACAGCATGACCAACCGGTTCCCCGGAGTGCGCCGCAAACTGGAAGACGTCGGCCACGAACGCGTGAAAATGAATAAACAGAGTCTAGCGGTGATCAATAGCACGCCGCTCGACAGCTTCTTGAAGCAGGGCTTGATGGAAGCGCAGAGCCTGTTGTTGCTCGACTTGAATGCTTGCACGCGTTGCGATGCATGCGTCACCGCTTGCGCGGACGCTCACGACGGAGTCACACGCCTGGTGCGCGAAGGCCTGCGTTTCGATCATTACTTGGTCGCCACATCTTGCCGCCAGTGCCTGGACCCGTTGTGCATGGTGGGCTGCCCGGTGGGCTCGATCCGCCGCCGTAATTCACTGGAAGTCATCATCGAGGATTGGTGCATCGGTTGCGGCCTATGCGCGGAAAATTGCCCGTACGGCAATATCAACATGCACCCGTTTAATGTCTTTAGCGACGTTCCTGGAATGCCCGGGAAGAAAAAAGCGATGGTGAAACAGAAAGCGACGTCCTGCGATCTCTGCTCCGAATTTGCGGAGCCGAGTTGTGTGTATGCCTGTCCGCACGACGCCGCACATCGCGTCAACCCGCGGCAATTTTTCGCGAATTTGCTGAAGCAGACTGCGCGCGAGACACCACAGAGCTAGGAAGTTTCACATGGCCTGCTGGGAATGTAGGACGATTGCGTATTGACCGTACACACCGGACCTGGCTGATTGCTTCGCTGATTTTCTTGAGCTTGGCAACCGCGATTTATCTTGCCTACGCGACCACCTCGCCATCGGGCCCAAGCGGCGGTAGCGGCATCGGCCTGATGTTTGGCATTGTCGGCTCGATCTTCATGATCTTCGCTGGACTGCTGGCGGCACGAAAAAAAGTGCCGGTGTGGCGCCTAGGCCGCGCGCAAGCCTGGATGCGCGGCCATCTGTGGCTGGGAACGTTGAGCCTGCCAATAATTTTCTTCCACGCCGGGTTCCGATTTGGCGGCCTCCTCACTACCGTGCTCATGGTGCTGCTGATAATCGTGGTTGTCAGCGGAATATTCGGCGCCGTTTTGCAGCATTACATGCCGCCGCTGATGACCACACGAATCCCGATGGAAACAATCTTCGAGCAAATCGATCGCGTTCGAGCCCAACTGATCGCCGAGGCCGATGAAATGGTGGAGACGGTTTGCGGGCCTCTGACTCCCAAGCCAGCCGAGTCCGTTGCCAGCAAGCAAACGCGCGCGGCAACGGCGACAGCCGTCGCCACCGCGACAACCCCGTTGTGCAATTTTTACAGTCGAGCGATGCGCCCGTTCCTGCAAAACGAAGGCATCCATAACCCAGCCCTCGCCAGTAGGGCCAAAGCCGCCGGAGTCTTTGAAGGTTTGCGGATGCTGTTGCCGGGCGATCTCCACAGCATTGTCAAGAATCTGGAAGAAATCTGCGAAGAGGAACGCCAATTCCGCCGGCAGATCCGCTATCACCACTGGCTGCATGGCTGGCTGATGTTGCACGTTCCACTCTCGCTGGCGCTGCTGCTGCTGGGATGCGCGCACGCGATCATGGCCTTGCGTTACTGAAGCGCCGAGTAAAGCGAGTTATCGTGGCCCGAGCTAAACTCACAACAAAAAAACTGGCGCAGCGCATCGACCTGGATTATTTCAAGCATCCGCATCCTTTCCGGCGTCTGCGCTCCATACTATCCATATGCATTCCGGTGATTGCGCTGCTGTGGCTAGGCTGGTGCGCCCTCGCTCGCAACAATCGCGTCTATAGCAGCGGCAAAATGTCCTCCGCACACGCTGCGCTCACGGCGCAGTGCAGTTCGTGCCACTTGAAAGAGGTGCACTCGTTCGGTGCCAAGGCGACCGACCAATCTTGCAGCGCTTGCCACAACGCTCCGCCGCATCACGCCAATCAAACCTTCACACCCGCCTGCGCTTCGTGCCACGTCGAGCATCGCGGCCACTTGCGGCTTGCCGTCACCGCGGACATCACTTGCACGCAGTGCCACGCGAACCTTCACACCACGGGCGCGGCGACGCGGTTCACCTCAGACATCACGCGTTTCAATGGCGGCCACCCTGAATTTGCGATCCTGCGCGATGGCGGCAGCGATCCGGGAACGATCAAACTCAACCACGCGGTGCACTTGAAGAGCAATCTTCGCGGACCAAACGGCCCGGTGCAGCTCGATTGCGATGATTGCCATCGCACACTGAGGCCGGAGTCCGGTTGGCGATTCGGATCAAACCAGTCCCAAGACCAGCCTGTCGCGCAAACAGCGATTCCGCCTTCGGTGGATGCGAGCCGCGCCTACATGTCGCCAGTGACTTACGCCAAGCACTGCATCGCATGTCATGGGCTGCAGTTCGACGCGCGCTTCCAGGAAAGCGCGCCGCACGATACTCCCGAGGTCATCCACGCGTTCCTGGTGCAAAAATTTCAGCAGTACATTCCCAGTCATTCCGCGGAACTTCGCGTCACGGCGCCGCAGAGAAACATCCCCCCCAAGCCGGTACCGCCGGACGTTCGCGTGCTCACATCACAGCAATGGGTCGCACTACGAGTGGCGGAATCGGAAGAACTCCTCTGGCGGAAAACGTGCGCGCAGTGCCATGCGCTCAATTTCGCTGTAAATGCCATGCTTCCAACCGTCGCACAATCCAACATCACCGAGCGATGGTTTCAGCACGCGGTCTTCAATCACGACACGCACAAACTCTTGAAATGCGTCGAATGTCACGCCGGCGCGCCGCAAAGCCAGGAAACATCCGACGTCTTGCTGCCGAGCATTCAGACTTGCGAAAGGTGCCATCGAGGCGGACGCGAAGCGGTGGAATCACGATGCTTCGAGTGCCACACTTACCACGACTGGAAACAGGAGAAAGCCGTTAAGGGAACGTTCACACTGTCGGCCTCAATCCACAAAAACTAGGCACGATCGTCAGGTGCGCAATGGCTAGGCCTGGGAATTTCCGCTTCGGCGCTACTTCGTTTTCATCACGTACACGCCGTCCCATTCGCCCTCCGGAGCGTTCCCCGAAAACTCGATTGCGCGTTCCAGAAATATCTGGCTGGGCCCATCGTCCGGAAAATTCGCAAGGACGTCGGAGAACTGGCTGGCGGCGTCACTCCAATTTTGATCCTTGTACGATCTCATGGCCCGGTCGAATCGTTCAAGTAGCGGCTCGTACCTTGCTTGCTCGCGACTGACATCCATCAGCTCGTAGATGTTCACCGGCTGACTCTTGCCCTTCACACGAATTTTGTCCAGCTCACGGCAGACGAACTGGCTGGCAACCTGCCGATAGGTTGCCTCGCTGATCACAACCTGCACCTGATACTGCTTGGTGATTCCTTCCAGTCGCGAGGCCAGGTTCACGTTGTCGCCCATCACCGTCCACGAGAGGCGCCGTGCCGAGCCCATGTTGCCCACATTCACCAGGCCCGTGTTCAGGCCGATCCCAATCGATATCGGACGTCTTCCGGCCTCCTTCCATTTCGCATTGAGCGCCGCAAGGCCACGCACCATTTGCAGCGCGCAGGAGCAGCTGCGGAACGCGTGATCCTCCTGCGGATAAGGCGAGCCCCAAAATGCCATGATCGCGTCGCCGATATATTTGTCGAGCGTTCCGTCGGTGGCGAAAACAATCTCGGTCATCTGCCCGAAATATTCATTGAGCAGCCGAACCAGCTCGTCAGGTGTCAAGCCCTCCGAAATCGTCGTAAATCCGCGAATGTCGCTGAATAGCACGGAGAGTTCTTTGCTCTCGCCACCCGGCCGGATGTACTTCTCGGGATCTTTTTCGATCAGCTCGATCACGCCCGGAGACAAATACTGCGAAAAACTCTTGCGAATATTGCGCTTGGCACGCTCCTCTCGAATCATGCGCACACTGGTGATTGCGGCGTAATTCGCGGCCAGCGTGCCAGCGGGAATCACAAAACTGAGCCACTGTCCCTTGTCAACGAAACTGAAATATACCAGCCAGGCGAATCCGGCGAGGGTGAGCAGCACCGAGATCGTCGAATACAACGGCGTCACACGGCTGAATAAGAATCCAAAGACAAGCCCGAACAGTAAAATGAAGCCCGTATCCACCGCTTGTTCGTTGAGGCCGCGCTTGAGAAAGCCACGGCCCTTCTGTTCGCTATGCAGCAGGTTGTCAATAATGTTGGCGTGGACTTCCACGCCCATGTAGACGCCCTCGAATGGAGTATTGCGGATATCGCCGATTGCCAGGGCCGTCGCTCCCACCAGCACAATCTTGTCGCGAAAAGTTTCCAGCGGCACATTTCCACTGATTACGTCCCACATCGAATAGTGCGGATAGGTCTGATACGGGCCCGTGTAGTTCAGCAGAGCGCTGCCATCGCTGGCGTGCCGCAGGGTGTGGCGGCCAAGCTGAATCCGTTCGAGGCCGTTCGCCCCGATGTACGCCGCAACTTGCTGGTCCGGAATCTTTTCGTAAGCGCGCACGATTTCCAAATCCAGCGACGGAAAGAAATCCATATCCTGATAGCGGATCATGAGCAATGCGTGCCGAAGCGTACCGTCGGAGTCCGGACCGATGTTGATGAACCCAAACGATGCAGCCGCGTCCGCCAGCTTCGCAATATTGGCTTCAACTCCCTGCCGGACCAATCCGCCGTTGTGACTCCATACGCTCCCCAGGTCCACGTTCTCGCCGCGCTTGAATCCGACGGGCAGAACCTGCGGAAATACATGCGCCCAAGCGATATTGAAATATTGCTCGGCCAGCTTGGGATCGGGTTGCGAGTCCAGAAACACGTGGCCCAACACTACGTTGCCGCTGCTTTTCATCGCCGCGGCCAGCGTTCGATCCTGGTCGCTAGCAACCTCAAGAACCTTCATCTGCTTCAGCAAGGCAGGGGATGCGGAGGCTCCCAGATCGCCTTGTAGTTTCTGCAGGGCTTCTTGTGCGGAGTTGCTCTCGGGTACCGGAAAGGTGAAGTCGAACGCAATCACCCGCGCGCCGCCGGCGCTCAATTTGCTCACCAGCGTCGCATAATTTTTTCTGGGAATCGGAAACGAACCGATTTTCTGCAGGGTTTGCTCGTCGAGGTCCACGATGACGATGCGGTCGTCGTGCGGTCGCTTGCCGCGCATCTCAAAACGCAAATCAAGGGAGCTTTGTTCGACGTTCTGAAGGAAAGCCAAACCGGCCCGTGAATCGCTTTTGCCGATCCCGGAAAATGCGAACAGCGCCAGTCCGACCAAAGTGGTCAGCACAGCTAGACCCAGATCAAGATGATCGAGTGCGAAGCCTTTTGACCAATCCCGCCAGCGGGACCAAAGCTGTTCCTGCGAGCTCATAGGAAGTGCGGTAGGCGATTCGTTGCTGGCACCATTAGCCCCAGCTTGTTGCAAAAGCCCCAGTTTTTGCAGGCCTCACGGTGCGCTTGTCGGCGGAGGGACTTGCTTGGGGCCCCGACCCCCACTGGTCGACACAGCCAAGCCGACGCCCACTCCCAGCCCGACCGCGATCAGGGTGCCAACTACAAACCAGTGCGGCCCGTGGACAGGAGGAGCCTCGGTCTCCACCGGTATATCCGTGGCTGTAAGGCTCGCCTGCAGGACCGCTGGGGGCGTATCGCTGGTCTGGAGGCTCGAAGGCAGAACCTCCGACGTAATCACCACCATCTGCCCGGCGCTCACGGTGATGGAGTTCGAAGCCGCGCTGGCTTGGCCGGAATTGTTTGCTACGTGCGCGCCATTCAGCGGGGTCACAGTAACTTGCCCCTTGTAGCAGATCACGGTTGTCGTATTCGATTCGAAAGACGCATAAAAATCCGTGCCGACGACGCCGATCACGGCGTTAGGCGTCTTCATCTCGAATTTTCCGCCGGGTTTCGTGATCTTCATCACTTGGCTGCGCACTTTGCCGAAATCCATCTCCAGCGACGTCTGCTGGGACGCACTGTCGTGCTCCACGATGCGCAGCTCGCTGTCCGAACCCAGGCTGAGAATAGAACCATCCTTCAGTCCGGCACGCACACGGCCGGTGTGCTCGGTCTGGAGCAAATCGTTCCAGTCCAGCTCCTCTTTGGCTTTAGCAGGTGTCGAATTGCGCGTTGCGGCCGGGATTAGGGCATTGATCTGACCAGCTGCCTGGCCCGTCTGTGTTTGTGGCATTGCAGGCAATGCAGAGAGTAGCGAGCACAATGCAATCGCAGTGAACCGTTTAAACGGGCTCATCCGTTACTCCTTTTATTGATTACGTGGCGTCCAGTGTAGTGATTTTGACAGAGGGCTACAGAGTGTCAACGCGCAGAGCCAGCAGCTGCAGCAATGTGGTTAATAGCCGTTTCTGGGGGCGGGTGGATTCACCGTCGCATGCCATCCAGGCTGGTGACCCACAAGTGGCAACCGCCATCGAGTTCCAGTGAGCCTGACGCGTAACCGCATCGCTTGAAGGCGTCAAATCAATTTCTCTTATGTATCCGGTTTACGCTAAGAGTCCCAGAGGAACGTAGCTTTGGCCCGGAAAATCACAAATCCGTGCGCCATACGGCACTTGCAAGACGCAATGTTCGTAGGTCAATATATGCTCGGTTTTTTTCATGGACCGCGAGTGGATCTGGACACCCACAAAGGGAGCAGATGATGCGCATGAACAAAGCTATTAGGATTTCGCTCGCACTATCGATTGCTTCGGCCGTTTATGCGGCCGATGTCGTGGTCAGTGCAGTCCGGGAAGGACATCGCGAAAGGCACCGAGAAGGGCGCCAAGGTGGTTGTCTACTCGAGCGAAGACGCGGGTAAAAAGGTGGCCCACTTCTTTGAGCATGTCTAACCCCGAGCCGCGAAAATCCAGCATGAAAGGCACGGAATGACGAGTTTTTCGGGTGCTGCGCCTCGGCACAGTTGTCGTCACGAATGGCTGGTGCCTCTGGCAGCAATTTTTCTGTTGGGCGCGTGGGGCAATGCTTCGCTGTTTCCCGAAGAACAGATCGTCCTGAACGTCACCAACCCCACATCCATCGCGCGCGAAGAAGTAATTGCAATCCAGCTCAAAGACGTATTGCAAAGACTCCCGACCTCTAACCCGCATAAGATTCGCGTGGAGGCATCGCCTGGCAACCAAGAATTGCTCACGCAAATCTTCCACAGCGTCGCGGGTGACCCGGCAGATCGGTTGTTGGTGCTCGTCCGCATCGCAGCCAAGCAAAGGATTCAGCTGAGATTCTTCTTATCTAACTCTCCTACTGCACAAAAGCCACTCGTCTACGGTCGCGCGGTTCCGGAAAGGAAGGACGATTTTGCGTGGGAAAACGACAAAGTTGCGTACCGCGTCTACGGTCCGGCGCTGCAGGCGACAGGTGAAATTAGTTCTGGAATCGACGTGTGGTCCAAACGAGTTTCCGATTTGGTTATCAACGATTGGTACGCGAAAGACGCCGAAGGCCAACGTACCAAAAATCGAGAACTTACCTATCACAAAGATACCGGCCAAGGACTGGATTCATACGATGTGGGCCCAACGCGCGGCTGCGGAGGTACGGCCATTCAGAGCGACGGCAAATTTTTTGTCGCGAAGAACTACGCGCAGGCGGAAATCCTCGCAGCGGGTCCGATACGCTTTCAATTCCGCCTGCACTACGCCGCATGGCCAGTCGGCGACCTCCAGGTTAGCGAAGAAAAACTCATCACCCTCGATGCCGGAACCCATATGAATCAGATTCAGTCCACATTTTCGTTCGAGGGAGCGCCTTCCGTGCAAGCTTCCATTGGCCTCGCAACGCACGCTCACGCCGAAACCGCGGCGAGACCTGAGGAAGGAATTCTCTCCGTTTGGGAGCCGCTGACGGATGCCTCCGCGGGGATGGACGGCACCGGCATTGTGCTGCCCGCAGGCATCGCGGCCACCACAACTCAAGCCGGTGGAAGCGTCTACTTCGTGTTAAACGCCAAGCCTAACGTCGCGGTCGTGTATTACGCTGGCGCGGGCTGGTCGAAAAGTGACGTGAGCGATCAGGCCGCCTGGCAGACTTATCTGAAAGATCTTTCGCTGAGCTTGCAACATCCTCTCCAGATGAGTTGGGACCACTAGTGTCCATGTGCGACCGGCGATTTCGAATCTACTCACAGATGAACAATGTACGCATGGTGGCAATCGCTCTAATTCTCGTAATCGGCAATCAGGTCCTGGTCCCCTCTTGGGCCCAGAACACCAATACAACACAAAAGGAAACCTATGTCGGTGATGCTCCGGCCGATCCAGGTGAAATAGCCAAGGACGTCTCCGGAGCGCTCAGGCCGCACGCCATCGAGCATGTCGTCCGCAAAGTGGCCGATTGGCAATTGTCCCGCGCGCAAAGTCACTTCAATCAGGATTGGACGTACGCGGCCCTATATCGCGGACTGATCGCGGCGTCGCGCGCCACCGGCGATAACAAATATGAAGACGCGGTCAAACATGCTTCCGAACAGTTCGAGTGGAAGCTCGGGCCGCGCATCGCCTTCGCCGACGACGAAGCCGTAGCCCAAAGCTACTTACATTTTTATTTCAAATCGCATGACCCATCGATGATCGCTCCCACCAAAGCGGCGTTCGATCAAACGATGTCGGCGCCCCAAGACGTCGAACACCAGGACGCCGCGAAGCCACTTTGGTGGTGGTGCGACGCGCTCTTCATGGCGCCAGTCGCATGGGTTGAATTATCCACGGCCACCGAAAATCCTGCCTACATGGACTTCATGGACACGCAATGGTGGATCACCTCCGGTTTGCTGTATGACCCGAAGGACAGCTTGTATTCGCGCGACGCAACATTCCTCGACCGCCACGAAGCGAACGGGCAGAAGGTGTATTGGTCCCGCGGAAATGGGTGGGTTCTAGCCGGACTCGCCAGCGTGATCGAAACGCTCCCAGCGAACGATCCGCGGCGACCACGATTCATCAAACAGTTCCAGCAGATGGCGGAGCGAATCGCAAGCCTCCAAGGAAAGGATGGACTCTGGCGGCCGGGATTGCTCGATGCCGGCGCGTATCCACTCCCGGAGGTTTCGGGCTCGGCGTTCTTTGTTTATGCGTTTGCCTGGGGACTTCGCAACAGAGTGCTCGATCGCAAGGAGTTTCCGCCGGTCGTGCGTTCCGGGTGGAAAGGCCTGACCAAACACGTTTATGCCGACGGGCGTCTCGGCTCCATCCAGCCGATCGGAGCCGCGCCAGGAGCCTATGGTCCAAGCGCGAGCTATGTTTTCGGAGTAGGAGCGTTCTTGATGGCGGGCGCGGAGGTTGACGCATTCGTGTCCACAACGCACTCCCAAGCCGTACTCCATTGAGAGGCTGGCGCGCGCAGCTTAGCTGCCGCGCTTTTCGTCTCTTGGCTGCAGAATAGGCAATGGAGCTCCGACCGGAAATTGTGTTGTCGTCGTTTTCGCTCTGGCACCCGCTCGGCGTTGCCCAATCTTGTGTGAGGCTTGGAAAATTTTCCCCACACGGAGCATTCCACCAAGTTTGTGCGCTCCCACCGAAGCCAAACCCATGGAGGCCATGCATCCGCATGACTCACAATCGGGCTTCCCGCCAAACTGGCACGGAGTGATCATTGTCTTCAAGTCGGCCGAAAGCGTTTGAGTCGTAAGCGCGAAAATGCATTCTTCAGGGCTGTGCGGCGGAGACGCGAATTGCTGAATCACGACTTCCGGCATATCCAGCTTCGGATATAGCTTCCGCAGCCGCGACATGTCTGCAATCGCCTGCGCCCGTTCCTCGCGGGTCAGGATTTCGGGCATGCGATCGCCCACTTGCGGAGTGAACAGGCTGAACCACACTTTCTTGACCTCGGGGCGCGGGGCCCAGAATTCCAGAAATTCAGCGAGATATCCTGGGCGCTTCATCATTTGCCCGGTGATCGTGCAATGCACCGTGACTTTCTGGCCCGCGATGTTCTTGAGTATTCGTTCGTAGGTTGCTGGCGCCCTGCGCGCGTCATGTTCCGGCTGTAGCCCGTCAATCGAGACCGACACCAGCAACCGGTCCAGATTTGCCCAGCTGGGACTCATCGCTCGAAACGCGCTGGTAACAATCTGCACGTGAAGCCCGCGCTCCAATAGCAACGGAATCAACGTCTCCAGTTCGCGATAGCGAACTAAGGGGTCTCCTCCCACGATCGATAGATGCAGAGGTTTTAACCGGTCGACCACGTCCAGAACTCCGTCTATGAGCGCCTGGCCTTTTCGATCGTTCAATTCTCGCAATGTCTGTCCGCCGCCCAGATGCGCGGCGTCATAGGCGTAACAGCCCGGACAATTCAAGGGGCATTCACGCGTGATCTCGATCGAAACTGAAGGTGCTTCGCCCCTGAGTATCTTTCCCCACGCTCGAATAATATGAGACGGTTCCACCGTTGACGATCCTTCTTCGACCGCATGGAAACCTACAGTCGTGAAATTTTACTTCGCTACAAGCCCCTTGAAAGCAACTGCGGATCCAGGTCCGATCGCGACCTGGACCGACCGCGACCCTAAACTCGTCTTTGTAAAAGATGGTCTCTCGGCGAAACTGGTTGCAAGAATAACTGCAACGCATAAACACCAGCATCGTCATTTTCTCTTTTCGGTATCTATACAGTATCTCTTAACATTTCCGATTGAGTGCGATTTTCGGTAAGCGATTGCAAGGGCCAGCACAGGCCTACCTGATGTCAAACGCTGCGGCAGGCAACGATGTTCAAGAAAGTGCAAGCGGAGCACTACGGCTCGGTTTTTGGCGCGGCTACAAACAAAATGCTAGGTCCTCACGGCCAGCGTCGCTTCATTCACCACGCGCACGACACGAGGCAACTTGACGAGAAATGTCGTTCCCGCAGGAGACGTTTCTTCCACTTCCGCGGATCCGCCGTGGTCGTGAATCACCTTATTCACGATGGCGAGCCCGAGCCCGGTTCCGTTCGATTTCCCAAAACTGACGAAGGGATCAAAAAGTGTCGCATGTACCGGCGCCGGTACTCCCGTCCCGTGGTCGATTACCCGAATTTCAAACTGGTCAGCCGACGAGCGGATGTCCACCTCGACTTCGCTTTGCGTTTGTGCCGACGCCTCGCACGCGTTCAAAACTAGATTAAAAAACGCACGTTCTATCTTTTTCGCGTCAAACATTCCGATCATTTCTCCGGACGCGCGCAACAAGATGGTGCGAGTGCGCAATTCCGAGCGCGCGCGCACCGCGTCCACTGCATGCCGGATGGTCTGGTCAATCGCCGCGGACCGCGGAGTAATGGACCCTTCCTCTCGCGAGAGTTCCCTGAGCGAATCGAGTAGATCGGTCATTTGCTCGGACGCGGTTTTGATTTCGTCATAGATCTCGTCGCGATTGAGTTTCAGCTTTTCTGCTTCGTATAGGAACTCCGCGTTGGCCACCACCGCCGCAAGATAATGCCGGAGATCGTGGGATATCGAACTGGCGGCCCTACCCACCGCGGCGATGCGCTCGGTCGCAAACCGGCGCTGTTCAGACGTCAGCAACTCGCCACGCATTTTAGCGAACGCGTCGCCAAGTTCCGCCACTTCGCTGCTGCCGCGCGGATTTATGGCATACGCATAATCTCCCTTGGCCAGTGCCCGGACACCTGCCACCAAGTTGTCGAGGGGATGCGTGATCCTTCGCGACACCAAGCTGAGAAGCAAACCTGCAAGTACGACCGCTGAAACACCCAGAATCAGGATTCTGCGATTGAGCCGGCTGAGGAAAGCATTAGCGGGCTGCAGCGACATCAGCACGTAGCACTTCACGCTGGCCGGCGGCCCTTCGTGGATCAAAACGGTGTCAAGCTGGTACGGCTCGTTCCCGAGCACAATGTCACGCGATACGCTGCCTGCGTCCGGCTCCTGACGGATCACGCCCTGCAACTCTTTCTCGGCCGCAGGTGAAAGAGTGGACGCTATAACCTCATCGCCCGTCGCCAGCGCGATCTCTCCGCCCGATGCCAGGGCCAATTGCTGCGCAACGGTGGAGTCGATCTGGTATCCAACGGCGATAATGCCGAGTTCGCGTTCATTGGCTTCGCTGCCTGCCATAATCGTTCGCAAAAAAACGCGATACAGCTGCCCATTGCCGTACCACCACGCAGCATCATCTCCTAGCTCGATTGACCTCTTGAGATCCCGTTCGGCCAAGCTTCTATCCCAGCCAGGTTTGGTAACGTGGAAAGCATAGAAGCGGCCGTCGGGACTTGAGAGCGCAAACAGTTGGCTGCCAGCGAGTTTCCAGAGCGGCTCCGACGCGTCCTGAATCGTCAGCGCGTGCTGGGTGGCCATCATGGCTTTCAGCGTCGGCAGCTCCGCCAGCATCGCAGCCGTTCGTGAAAGTTGCAGGTCGCGGTCTTCTTGGACGTTCTCAAACGCGTGCAACGACGCGCTCGTGCTTTGCCGCACGCCCTCCGCAATTTCCGATCGCACCGTGCGGCGGACGATCAGGAGAAGCGCTCCCAGTAAGGCGAAGATGATGAGGAGTGTGGCGATGAGAAGCTGCGTTCGTAATCGCAGACGCGCCATGAACCTCCCGGGAGGCGTTCCTATTTCTCCGCGGCGACAGCAGGTTCGCCGGGAATGAACTTGTACCCAGAGCCATGCATCGTATGAAAGTAACGCGGATTGGCCGGATCGGGCTCCAGTTTCTGCCGCAACCGAAGCACGTGGTTGTCCACGGTCCTCGTCGTGGGGTAATTTTCATATCCCCACACCTCATTCAGCAATTCCTCTCGGGAGATCACTCGCGACGGAGAATTCGCGAAGTATTTCAGCAGCTTGAATTCCTGCGCAGTAAGGTTCAGCGGTTTCGAGCCGCGCTTCGCCACCATGCTGGTGAAATCAATGCGGACCTCGTCAAACGCCAGGACATCGTGTTGCACGGTCGAACCTGGCGCACTAGCCGTCTCAACGACTTGGCCGCCGCGCCGCATCGCACGCCGCACTCGCGCGAGCAGTTCCTTGGGACTGAACGGCTTCGTCACGTAATCGTCGGCGCCGAGTTCGAGCAAGAGAACTTTATCTTCAACCTCATTATTCGCGCTGAGCACCACCACCGGCACCCCGGGAGCATGCGCCTTGAAAGCGCGGCAGACTTCCTTGCCCGGCAGCCGCGGAAGTTTCAAATCCAGCACCACGACGCCCGGAATCTGCTTTCGAAAAGTTTCCAGTCCAGCTACGCCATCGGACGCAATCTGCACCTGCAACCCATCGGCCTCGAACAGGCGTTGTAAAGTGCGTTGCATCGGCCGGCTATCTTCAACAACTAATACGGTTTCCATGTGGTTCCCTTGGTCGGCTAGGCGCTACTCTCGCCGAGCCGGCCCTCTGTGATGAAGTGCAGTGCGGCCACCCTGCTGTACCCGAGCCCCAGATGAGCCCGAACACGGGCCCTCCCGCATAAGCGTCCCGCCTGGTCCGACAGGGCATGCCCTGCCTGATCAGATGCGAAATCACCGCAATCCGATTGTTCAAAGTGTCCGCCACACACACCAAAGATTCTCTCCGCATCTTAGTCTTCTTTGTTTGTATTGGCTATCATCGTGTCCCGGTGGGGGCACCGAGACACGATGATCGGCCTATTGAGCTGGAGACGGAATCGAACCTCAGCTGGACTCTTTGGGGGGAAGTTGCCGAGTGTCGCGATTCTCCCTGAGAAATGTAAAACAGCAGGCTGAGACCGTTGTCAGCGAGTTGTCACGGAATTGTCAACAGCCCGTAAAATCATCCGCCCGGGAGCTCAGAGCTGGGTGCCTCAGGGATGGTCGTAGTCAGGATTGGGTGGAGGGACGTAGTCCAGGCCGTACTTATTCTTGTGTGCAGCTGTGAAATCGGGGTTTGCTGGGACGTGAATTTGGCCTAAGTTCTGAGGGGAATTTGATATCGTCACGGTCCGCGTCAAGGCGTTCAAGGCTTCGGGCACGCTTCGTTCATACCAGACATTAACCCGGTAGCGTCCGGCTGGAACATCAGAAATGACCACGTGCCCGGCACGATCCGAGAGGCCAAAATACGGCGTCTCCACTGCAATTACCACAGCGCTCATTTCTGCGTGAATGTTGCAGAAAAGATAGCTGACGCCGGGCCGGTCGAATACCACCGAACGTTTGGACCCTGCCTCATACAGGCCCAGGTCGAAGCGTTTTCCGTCGTAAAGCGAAAAGATATTGTGGAAGAAAGGGTCCTTGTTGGGGAATTCGACCGCCGTGCCAACTAATATGATCAGCACGTGCGGATCAAAGGTCTTATTCCGTTGGACTAACCGCGGTGGCTTTTGCTTGCTGGTTGAGGCGGAGGCATTCGCCTCGCCGCGATCGAGCGGTGTGAGCCACACCGCAACATTCGAAGCGTCTGGACCTCTGCCCCCGCCGGTTTTGGCATTCTTTGCTGCTGCTCCGGTGATGGCCACGTCAGCGGAAACGGTGGTCGTCTCCTGAGCCCCCTGCGCACAGTTCGCGCACGTCATCAGGCAAACGAGCCAGCCCAGGACATGGATCATCCGCTTCATTAGGTCGTCCGCATCAAAATATGTACCCTATGCTCATGCCGATCTGGTTGGCATTATTCGCGTTGCTGTCCAAAGTGTATGTTTGCAACCGGCGGTACTCCACCGAAAAAAGCACGTCGGAACGCACCCTGTAAATAAAGTTCACAAATGGGCTCTGGTTCCGTGAAAGGATAGAACCATAATAATACGCAGTTGCCGGGAATGCGCGCAGCTCGCTTGCGAAGGGATTATCCTGCCCGTACGCGAAATTGAGTTCGAAATTCGCTTTCGGCTTGAACTTCAATTGTATCCAGCCTCCCATCGAATCGAGGCCGCGAATCATGGTCCCCGGATCGGTTTCTCTTCCCGACAATAGAACGCTTTGCCCGATTCCTCCGCCCATCCCCCCCACGCCTCGCCCACGATAAAATTCGCCGCTTAGATCGAAGAAATTTCCAAGTGGCAAAGTCAGATCGGTTGTGCCGACCCAACCGTCCACGTTTCTGCCGAAGCCCCAATTCTGACGTCCATAATAGCCGCCCACCCCAATCGTCATATCCCTGCCAAACTCCCGCCGGCTCCATGCGATTCGCGCGGCGTACCCGGGCTGGCCCGATTGTTCGCCCACGGTCGGAAGCCGGTAAAATGTCTGCGGAACATCGCCTGTGAGCGAATCGAGAACGCCTGCCTCCAACAACAGGTTCGAGTTATCGGATAGCGTGAGGCGATGCTCAATCCTGATTTGCGGCGTCCAACTCCACAAATTGCCCGTATAGGAGAGAGCAGGAATCGCAAGAGAAGACAGCGTGGTGGGAGTCAGAGGTGCAAAAAGCAGCGAGTCTTGCCCCGCAACGATCGAGGTGTGTTCCCAATCCAAACGGATCGTCCCGGTGCGCAACCGCACGATGCCGAACGCGGTGCCATTGGGCGCGTTCGGAAAGCCCCCGGCAAAATCAAATTTTATATTGGCGCTGGTGCGAGCTCCAGCGATGTCCGGCCCGAAAGCCTCAAGCCCGATTTGCGATTGACGGAGCGATCCCGAAAAAGCTCCGGATACTGCTGGTGTCGGCGGAGGGGTCGCAATTTGTGGAAAGTCCAGGTTGTCCACCGAACCTCGCGTCACGTTCGCGTTGAAGAGCACGATCCCCGAGAGGCGAACACGGTACTTCGATCCGCTTTCGACTTTGGTCTGGCTTTGTTCGACGATTTTGTCATTCATTAGGCGCTGCTCGTCTTCCAACTTGGAAATCTGCTCCTGAAGTGATTCCCCCGACTGCTGCGTGCCTATCGCCACAAGCGAGTCTGGTGACGCCGATGGCGCAATCGGCGAAACTGGCCCAGGTACAGACCCAGAGGCCAGCCCAGAAGTTGTTCCAGGGGTTAGCGCATAGGTTCCGGGTCGGTCATCCGGCCGCGCCGCCAACTGTTCCTTCGTCCGATTCAGCTCGCGGCGAAGCGCTGCTGCTTCCTGCAATGCTTGTTGCTGGCCACTGCGCAGCTCGCCGACCTGAGAATTCAGCGACTGCACCTGCGACTGGAGTAAGCGCACGGACTCCGCCAGAGCTTTCAGATCGGGCGTCGAGTCAACCGCAGGCGGACTCGGTGCGTTCTGGCCTCTGGTCAAGGAGGGCGAAAGGAAGAGCAAAACCGCCGTCACCAATAATCTGAAATGAAATCGGGAGAGGGTGTTGCTTTGCATTGCGGTCCTCCTTGGCAGTCCATACGAAGGTTTGATTCCCGGGCGTCTCATTTGGAGGGCGCGTCTTGCCCTATTTCAGGCGAACCAGCTGCGTAAAACTCGCCCGATCATCAGAAGTTTTCAATCCCTGAGACGCAAGTTCTATTCCGCAAACCGTTGGCACCCTGAATAAGCGCTGAAAATCATATAACAACGGCATCCTCGAATCGCGTTTTGAATTCGCGACACCAGCGCCTATCCCTTAGAAACCGGACAAGTTGACGCGCTCTTAGATTCGATAAGACGGGGAAATAATCGAAGCAGGGCTCAGGCCTACAGCAGCGGTCCAACCATTCCTTCGCGATGAGCGAGGAGGGGGATCGCTTTAGGCGATTTGGAGCTGGTGACGCTTTACGGCTCGATGATTTGATTCCGCACGGCGTAGCGCACAAGCTCGCTGACGGTGTGCAATTGCAGTTTGCGCATAATGTTGGCGCGGTGAGTTTCGGCGGTTTTGACGCTGATGTTCAAAGAAGACGCCACTTCCTTGCTGCTCTTCCCCTCCGCGAGCAGCTGCACGATTTCGCGCTCACGAGAAGTGAGGCGGTCGCGCAGCGATTCCGGCAGTTCCCGGCGCGCGGAACCGCCCGAACTGAAATTGCTCATGATAATTTCAGTTGCGCGAGGCGTAAAGAACGGCTTGTGGCTCGCCAGTGTTTCTACCGCGATGATCAGATCGCGGTCCGAATCTGATTTCACAATGTAGCCGCGCACGCCCGCTTCCAGAATCTCGCGGATGAGCTGATCGGAATAATGAACCGAGAGAATCAAAACTTCCGTGCCAGGCGATGCTTTTCGTATTCTTCTGGCCGCTTCCACCCCGTTGAGGTCCGGCATACTGATGTCCAAAACCACGATATCCGGCTTCAATTCTTCCGCCTGTGCCACAGCTTCCCTGCCCGTATGCGCTTCCCCGCAAATCTCCCAGCCCGCGTGGGACTGCAGCAGAGTTTTTACGCCGCGCCGCATCAGATCATGATCGTCAGCTATAAGAATACGAAGATTCTTCATTTATCGCTCCTACTGCCAGAGACGTTTCGCAACACCAGTACCGGTCGGCCCACACCCGCCTGGAAACCGCTCAAATTATACAGGACGTTTTCAAATCTCAAGCCGAACTTATGCCCCTCGGTCGAGCGGCGGCTCGGCGCGCCGAAGACCTAAAACCCAAGAAAATGGCCGTTACACAAGGCATTTCGGAAGTCCGCGGCACTTGAGGAAGTCAGGCTGGCTGGCCCAGAAAAATACACAACAGAGTGTATTGAAGGGGTCAGTGCCACAGCGTAAGAAGGAAGACAGCGCTTCACAGCTCCGACGTTCCAGTTAGGGATTTTAGGAGGAACGTAGAATGCTCCGGTGGGCACTCGCTTTTTTCATCATCGCGTTGATCGCTGCGATCTTCGGGTTTGGCGGCGTCGCCCTGGCGGCAGCCGGAATCGCGAAAATTCTTTTCTTTATTTTTCTGGTGCTTTTCCTGGTCGCTTGGGTGAGTGGCCTGACGCGCAGAGTCTGAAGCCCGTAATCAAAGTTCCGCTGACGTATCCCGCCAACCTAAGGCCGCGTACGTTCCCCAAAGGGGAAGGTGCCCCCCGCATCTTCCCCTCTCCCCTTACTTCAGGCAAGCGCGATCGGCTTCGAGCCCCTCAAAGCGTAGTATGCAATGTAGAGGTAACACAGCACGGGAAGAATGAAAGCGTGGTGAATTCCCAAATGGTCCGCAAGCGATCCCTGTATAACCGGCAGAATCGCTCCGCCAACGATCGCCATAACCAATATTCCCGAACCGTCCCCGGTAAGCGGTCCGAGTTTCGCGATCCCCAAAGTAAAAATAGTGGGGAACATGATGGAATTGAAAAAGCCCACCAGAATGATGCTCCACATCGCGACGTGGCCGAACGTGAGCATGGATACGCAAACCAAAATGCACGCAGCGAAGGCAGCGATTGCGAGCATGCGGTCGGCGCGAACCCGGCGGAGAATCGCTGAGCCGAGAAATCGGCCAACCATCGCCCCGCCCCAATAGAATGAGACAAATCGCGCGGCCGTCTGCTCGTTGATGTTGCCGATATCGGGCTGACTGAAATAATTGACCAGAAAACTCCCGATAGAGACTTCGGCGCCGACGTAAACGAAGATGGCGACGGCGCCGAGCACCAGGTGGCGATATTTTAATACGCTCTTGGCGGCAATTTTTGACGAGTGGCGCTCGGCTTCGGGTATTCCAGGGAGGTTGGCCCACGCGATGGCGCCCGCGAGTACGATGAGCAGAAGGCCGATGAATAAGTAGGGGAGCTTTACAGAGGACGCCTCCTGGACGCGGTACGACTGCAGCGCGGCGGAGCCCAACTGCCGCACCGCGGTCATGCTTTGAGGCGCCGCGCTCAAGATAAACAGTCCACCGAGGTAGGGCCCGATGGTGGTTCCCAGTGAATTGAAGGCTTGGGTCAGATTCAGGCGACTGGAAGCCGTCTCCGGCGGACCCAAGACCGCGACGTAAGGGTTGGCCGCCACTTGAAGGGCCGTAATCCCGGCCGCAAGAATCATCAGTGCGGTGAGAAACAGTGGGTAGGAAGGAACGCTCGCGGCAGGAATAAACAACAGCGCGCCCACTCCCATCGTCAACAGGCCGACGACCATCGTCCGCTTGTATCCGATCGAATCAATTAATCTGGCCGAAGGAATCGAAAAAATGAAATATGCCGAAAAGAACGCGAACTGAATCAGCATCACCTCGGTGTAACTCAAATCAAAAATGCCCTTGAGGTGAGGCACCAGAATATCGTTCAGCACCGTGACAAAGCCCCACATGAAAAACAGCGCGGTAACGACAAACATCGCAAAACGTGTCGAACCGCCTGGTGTTGAACTTTGTGAGGAGCTAATCGTGTTGGTAGGTGAGGCTGGTCTATGGGCTTCCATGCGCGTCGAGCATCATAAACTATTTTCGCGCCAGTCCAGCATATTTTGACGCGCCATGCTGCGAACGGTGCACGCCAGCCGAAGATGCCAATCGCGGACACAAGGGCCGCGCCCCAGCCTCCGCACCCATCTCCGCCCGCGTCCCCTGCATAATCCAGACGACTGCGTTACAATGTGATTCCCCGGGGAAACTTCAGCAGTGCAGGGGCGCACCCGCGCCCGGAGGATACCGAGATGGCTTCAGCGACATCCACAGGTTCCGCGACTCCCTCTGATTTCCCCAAGCCGCTTTCGTCCGAGGAATTGCGCAAGATGCACGCTTATTGGCGCGCTGCAAATTATCTTTCCGTAGGGCAGATTTATCTGCTTCACAATCCCCTGCTGCGCGAGCCACTAAGGCTGCAAGATATCAAGCCGCGTCTGCTAGGCCATTGGGGGACGACTCCCGGTTTGAATTTCATCTATCTGCATTTCAATCGCCTGATCAAAAAACTCGATCTCAACGTCATCTATATCGCCGGGCCCGGCCATGGCGGACCGGGCCTGGTGGCGAACACGTTTCTCGAAGGCACCTACAGCGAGCTCTATCCTCATATCCCGCAAACGGAAGAAGGCCTGCGCAAGTTGTTCAAGCAATTTTCGTTTCCCGGCGGCATCCCCAGCCACGTAGCTCCGGAAACGCCCGGGTCCATTCACGAAGGCGGCGAACTCGGCTACTCGATCGCACATGCTTATGGCGCGGCGTTCGACAATCCGGATCTTTTAGTCTGCTGCGTCGTGGGCGATGGCGAATCCGAAACCGGACCGCTCGCCGGCAGTTGGCACGCGAACAAGTTCCTCAATCCCGCACGAGATGGCGCTGTCCTTCCCATCTTGCACCTGAATGGTTACAAGATCGCGAATCCAACCATTCCCGGACGCATGACTGACGCGCAGCTAACGCAGCTGTTCACCGGCTACGGTTACAAACCCTATTTTGTCGAAGGACACGAGCCTGAGGCCATGCATCAGCTCATGGCCCACACGCTCGATGCCGTCGTCGCGGAAATCCACAGCATCCAGAACGCAGCGCGCACTGGCAAATCCGCGGGCATGCCGGAATGGCCCATGATTATCATGCGCACACCGAAAGGCTGGACGGGTCCAAAAGTGGTGGACGGAAAGCCGGTGGAAGGGACGTGGCGCGCGCACCAGGTACCCATCACCGATTTTGCGTCGAAGCCGGGCCATCTGAATATTCTCGAAGACTGGATGAAGAGCTATAAGCCCGAGGAACTTTTCGATGAGAAGGGCAAACTGATTCCGGAACTCGCCGAACTCGCACCGAAAGGCAATCGCAGAATGGGCGCGAATCCGCACGCAAACGGTGGGCTGCTGCTTCGGGACCTCGCAATGCCAAATTTTTGCGATTACGCCGTCCCTGTGTCCAGGCCTGGCACGTCCATCGAGGAAGCCACGCGCGTTTTGGGCAAACTGCTGCGCGACGTGATGAGTATGAACGCCGAGACGAAAAATTTTCGCGTCTGGGGTCCTGATGAGACAGCTTCAAACCGTCTAGAAGCGTTGTATGAGGCCACTGACAAAGTCTTCATGGAACCGCTCCTGCCCACCGATGAGCATCTTTCAACGAACGGACGCGTGATGGAAGTCCTCAGCGAACACATGTGCCAGGGCTGGCTCGAAGGCTATCTCCTCACGGGGCGTCACGGGTTCTTTTCGTGCTATGAGGCGTTCATTCATATCGTGGACTCCATGTTCAATCAGCACGCGAAATGGCTGAAGGTGACCCGCGACATCGCCTGGAGGCGCCCTATCGCATCCTTGAATTACCTGCTGACCTCGCACGTGTGGCGCCAGGATCACAACGGCTTCACGCACCAGGATCCTGGATTCATCGACCACGTCGTGAACAAAAAAGCGGACGTTGTTCGCGTGTACCTGCCGCCGGATGCGAACACGCTGCTTTCCGTCGCGGATCACTGCCTGCGCAGCTGCAATTACGTGAACGTGATTGTCGCCGGCAAACAGCCGGCGCTGCAGTATCTCGATATGAAATCCGCCATCGAACACTGCACTGCTGGAATTGGAATCTGGGAATGGGCTTGCACCGATCAGGGCGTTCCGCCGGACGTGGTCATGGCTTGCGCCGGAGACATCCCGACGCTTGAGACTCTCGCCGCGGTGGACTTGCTCCGCAAACATTTCCCCGACATCAAAATTCGCGTCGTGAACGTAGTTGACCTGATGACGCTGCAGACTAAAACGGAGCATCCGCACGGTCTGCCCGACAGCGAATTTAATTCGATGTTTACGACCGATAAGCCGGTGATTTTTGCGTATCACGGCTACCCTTCACTGATCCATCGCCTCACCTACCGCCGCGAAAATCACGCCAACTTCCACGTTCACGGCTACAAAGAAGAAGGAACGACCACGACGCCATTCGACATGACCGTCCTAAACGGCCTCGACCGTTTTGATCTGGCCGGCGACGTGGTCGATCGCGTGTCGCGGCTCCAGCCCATCAACGCGCATTTCAAACAATACGTCCGCAACAAGCTAGTCGAGCACAAGCAATACATTCGCGAGCACGGAGACGACCTGCCAGAAATCCGCGACTGGAAGTGGCCCTACTAGCCGATGAAAATTCTGGTTCTCAACTCCGGATCGAGCTCTCAAAAGAGCTCTCTCTACGAAATCGGCGACGCCCTGCCCCCCCATCCGCCCGAACCCATCTGGCAAGCCAAAGCTGAATGGAACGGCGATCAAGCCCAGGTAACGATTGAAACCTCCCACGGCGCACAGCTGAAACAACAGACAAAAATCGCATCGCGCGAACAAGCCCTTCAGCCGCTGCTCGATACCTTGTGGACCGGAGAGACACAGGTCGTTTCATCGCCCTCTGAAATCAATGTGGTCGGCCATCGCGTGGTCAACGGCGGACAAGATTTCCGCCAACCTACAATAATTACTCCCGATGTAAAGGCTGCGATCTCCCACATGTCCGTATTTGCGCCCCTGCATAACCGCGCCGAACTCGAAGGAATGGAAATCGTTGCAAAGCGCCTGGGAAACGTCCGCCAAGTCGCTGTGTTCGATACCGGCTTCCATAGCCGCCTCCCCGAACCTGCCTTCGTCTATCCCGGCCCTTACGAATGGCTGTCTAGAGGAATTCGCCGGTACGGCTTTCACGGCATCAATCATCAATACTGCGCGGGCCGCGCCGCGCAACTGCTCGGCGAGGATTTGCTGTCGCTGAAGTTGGTAACCTGCCATCTGGGGAACGGCTGCTCACTGGCCGCGATTCAAGATGGCCACAGCGTCGACACTACGATGGGATTCACGCCGCTCGAAGGGTTAATGATGGGCACGCGTTCGGGGTCGGTTGATCCCGGCATTCTGACGTATCTGGTGCGTCAAGGAGACATTACGGGAGAAAAGCTCGATGAATTATTGAACAAGAAATCCGGGCTGCTGGGGGTTTCCGGAACTTCGGGTGATATGCGCCAGATTGTGGCATCGCTGAAAACAGGCGACACACGCGCCAAACTCGCCTTCGATATCTTCGTGCACCGGCTGCGATCCGGCATCGGCGCGATGGCTGCGGTGCTGGGCGGTATGGACGCGCTGATCTTCAGCGCTGGAATCGGTGAAAATTCCAGCGACGTCAGAGCCGCAGCCTGCGCCAATTTTGGGTATTTGAACCTATATCTCGATCCCGGGAAAAACGCAGCATCGACGCAAGATCAGGATATCGCGAGCGAGGATTCGGTGGTGCGCGTCCTGGTCATCCATGCCCAGGAAGACTGGGCCATCGCGCGAGACTGCTGGAAGCTAGCCTCCGAAAAGATCGCCGGCAAAGCAAGCCCGGCCTGATCCAATCCTCGGCTGGGAACTCATTCCAAAATGCCGAGTTAAAGAGAGGCCCGCCTTTCAGCGGGCCTGCTCTTGCGTCACAAGGTGAGCCTATGGCTTCCCCGAGCCGCCACCAGTTTCCGACATGACTTCGGGCCAATATGGCCTTGACGCATCCGCTAGCCGCCCGTCCGCATACCGATCGTGGTGCCGAACCCACGCCATGGTGAAAGGCAGCGAGTCTTCGTCGCGGCCCTTGGGCACGTAATCAAGATAGTTGTAGGTTCCGACCGTGGACTCGGTTCCGCGGGCATAAGCGGAATAGGTGTGGAAGATCTTGCCGTTTTCGTCCTTGTAAAAGACGCTGATTCCCGGCGCTTCTTCACTGGGAAATTCATTCATCCCGTAGTTGTAATCCACTTTTCCAGCGGCAAGTTCTTCCTTGGTGAACGCCACGTGATAATCCCGATTGAAATCGTTGGCGTTCGAGGAAACCCAAGGGAAGCGCCAGCCCATGCGGTTTTTGAATGCCGCGAGCTTGGGATATCGCGCCCGTGAAATCGCTGCAAACGAGACATCCCGTTGTCCCAAGTGCGGTAACGCACCGTCGGTGTGGTCCATATTGAACGAGCAGCTCGGGCAGCCTTCCTCCCAGTCCGGGCCGAACATGAAGTGGTAAATAATGAGTTGACTCTTGCCGTCGAAAAGATCCGCGAGCGTTACTTTCCCGTTCGGTCCGTCGAACACGTAATTCTTCTCGACCTTCACCCAGGGAAGCTGCCGCCGTTCGGCGCTGATCGCGTCCTTCTGACGTGTGAGCTCTTTTTCCTTCTTCAGCAGTTCCTTGCGAGCCGCAATCCACTCGGCTTGCGATACGACTTTCGGATGTTGTGGTATTGCTTTGCTACTGGCCATGGTGACTCTCCTTTCTTTGATTCTTCGCAACGCCTCCGTTTGCGAGCTTTTCGGTCCACACCTTCTTGACCACGAGCGCCGCCACTCCGCTCGTGGTGATCGCACTGCCGGCTATGAAAGCCGCTGCTGCCAAGCATGCTGGACACATAGTTCCCTGCCTTGTCTGCTGCCGAAACCCAATCAGGCCTTGGCCGCCGACGTGAGCTGCGCACGCATCATTTGCTGCATCTGCCGCATCACGGCGATGGCCCCTGGCGTGCGGGCTTCCGACCACGCTTCGAAGCGCTGTGCCGCTTTCTCTACATTCGCTAGGAACAGCTGATTGGAGAAACGTTTGCGGCCCTCCGCCATGGTGGGCTTCAGACGTTCCCAAACGCCGAAAAATTCGCCGCTGGTTTCGAAGAACAGATCTTCGTGCAGCAGTCCGTAATTGAGGAGAGCGCAGGCTTGCTCCCAGTAACTGACCACCATCATGAACGACTGGCCTGCTTCGGTTCCCATGGGGGCGATCTTCATGGCTTCGTCCATGGTGTCCGCGAAAAAGTTCTTGAAGAACCATTGACGCGCCTCGCGCAAACGGGCCTCGCGACGCTCCTCAAAAACCTGCAAGTGAAGCTGTGCTTGTTCGTAGGTTGGCTTCGTGCTCATGGTCATAATCTCCTTTTCTTTTTTTTGGTTTTTATGAAGCAACTAAACTGAGTTTTAACTCGGCTTTCAGCGCCGGCCTGCGTTTCTGTTTTCTCTTTTAGATTCACCGCGAACCAGGGCCCTCCGCCCGTCTGCGCGTGCGATCGAGGATCCACGCCCAACCCTTCCCCATGTTTTCTTTGTAGTCGTCCGGTATGAATCCCAGCACTGAGTGCCTGAACGTAATCAATGTTCCGCCGTCGGCTTCCGACAGTCGGTATTGCAAATTGGAAACCGCCGCAAAGGACATGAACAACGGCCCAGTAATCTCCAGTAGTGTCGGCCGCTTGATCGCCTGCACTGATCCCCAGAAATGCCCATTGTTATCGCCGAGGTCGCGGTACCACCTGCCACCCGGCCACGCCTCGATCTTCATGGGCAAGGGTTTGCCTTCCGGCGTCTCGTTGTGCGGCCCCATTTGTTCCAGCAATGCGCTGAAGGTCGTATCCAGCGGCGCGTCCACTCGGATTTCCTGATTTATGACGAGCGTCAAATTGTCGGCGATCTTGTCGGTCATGGTTGCGGCAGCCTTGCTCATTTACTCCTCCTATGATTTTTATCTACTTCGTTCCTGTTTTTGACTCGGCAAAAAGAAAACCGGCTGCACCTTCTTTTTGTCGTTATTCTTTCGGGTTGGGCTGACCTTTGCCCTTCGTAATCAGGTTACGCAAACTGCCGTTGATGTAGGAGTTCCAGGCGTTTGAGCAGCCGTCATAACATTCGTCGTTAGGAGCCAAGCCCACGTGCGTGAAGCGGACTTCGGTTTTGTTCCCTTTCTTGGCGATATCAAACGCAATTTTAGTGCCGTTCCACTCGGTTTTGTCCTCAATGAAATCCAGGGAGCTGTCCAGAACAAGCCAGACGACTTTTTTGCCGGGGATTAATTCGGTTATCTTGTGTTTGCTGTAATGGATGTCTTTGTAACGGTACGTAAACTCGCCACCGAGTTTGTCGGTAGGCCCCTCAATTTCTCCCGACCACCATCCACGAACATTGTTGATCGCAGCGAAGGCATTTTGCGGAGCTTGATCCACGACGAACGCAAAACTGAGATCTTGATCCTTCTTCGTTTCCCTTATTCTCTTGGTCATGGTTTCTCCTTCTCCGTGGTTCGACGAAGCTCCTCTGTTTTCGTCGCGGCTTGTTCTGCGCGTTCTTTCACGCGGAACAGTTGGTGACGCCAAAAGCGCTCGAAGGTGCCCGCCCATTCGTGCAGAGGCCGGATTCCTTCGGCGTTAGTGCGATAGAAGACTTGGCGGCCTTCGCGACGAACATTCACCAAACCAACGTCGCGCAGGACACGCAGGTGTTTGGAAACGGAGGGCTGCTCGAGTCCCAACCGGTCCACTATATCGCCGACCGGGCGCTCCTGGAGCGCCAAGTAATTCAGGATCTCCCTGCGCCTGGGTTCGGCAATGGCGTTGAAGGAGTCCGACGTCGTAGCGGCTCTCGGCATGGGCCGACAATACATTCCCATATGGGAATATGTCAAGCGATTTTTTTAAAGCTCAAAGAGCGGGAACCTTTGGGCAGCTTTCTGACGCCAGTCAACATTGGCCTCACAGATTACAACGCCCACCGATAGAATAGGTTACGGCGGCGCTGGCGGTCGTCCTGCAACAGGGATGTTGTTAGCGCGATGGGGGCTTAGGCGGATCGTTTGGTGGCGTATTCGCGGGCATGGGTGCGCTGACTGGTGGCGGCGCTCCTGCGGCAGCAGGCGGCGTCGATACCAAAGCAAGATAAGCGCGGCGGAACGCGGAGTGCTGCGTGCCGGGCGCAATCACGACCGCTTGCACTGTGTAACGTCCGCCTTGCAGCTTCGCTAGCGGCAGACTGATGCGGAACGACGCAGTGTATTTCTTCGCGTCTACTTCGGCGGGAGCCAGCAAAGGCGTCGTGTTCACCTGCAAGCCGTTGCGAAAAAAAATCAGTCCAGCGCGGAGAGCACTGGCGTCGAGCGATTGCTTGCCTTCGGGATAATAAGCCTGAAAAAACACGTAAAGCGTCTGGTTCTGCATAAACAATCGCGTCACGCTGGGAACAATCGTCTCCCCATTCACTTCCAGCGGTGAACTCACGAGCTTCGCGCGCAATCCCTGCCCCTTGGTCTGCACCTCGGAATTCTTCTGCACCGGTATCAGCTGGCTGGAAAGCACAACAGAACTAAGCACCATCTTGCTAGGCTGCGCCACCGGCACGGAAAGATTTTCCTCAAACGTCCCAATCTTCCCCGACTCATTTTCCCGCGCCACAAATTTCAGCCGGTAATTTCCCGGCGCCAGCACCACGCCACCTTGATAAAGCAAATTCTTCTTGTTGATTTCCGCAAAACACTGCGGATCAAGATTCACCTGAGTGGTGTCGCGCAGTTGCGCGACCGCCTGCCCGGAAGGCACCGCGCGCACATCCACGGCAAAATCAAACTGCGCCTGCCGGTGCCCATGTTTTTCGGCCCAATCGAGCGCACTCGCAGAGATTTTCGCGGCAATCGGCACATACATCTGGTCGGCGCTCAAGCGGAACATTCCCGTCTCGACCGCCACCGGAAGCTCGACCACGGGATTATCCGAATTCACCGCATCCGCAAGCTGCTGATCGCGATCTTCCTTTTCCAGATGCTGAAAATCGCGCGGCGCGTAATAACCATCGCGATACCGAACATGCGCGCCCGGCACGTTCACCTTCACGTGAATCGTGCGCCATCGGCCATCGCGTTTTACATCGGCGCCCAAATTGTAGCCGATGAGATAGTAGCCGCCATTGTCCTGCTGAATTTTCGGAAACGCATCGCTCAAATCTGCCAAATCGAAAAACGCCTTTCCTCCGGTATCAGTCGAAAGAGTCGCAAGCGTGTCTCGCGAATCCTCGCGCTGGTCGCTCTGGTGAAACACGGACGCCCCGGTAAACATGGAATTTCCAGTGGCGGCATTCGCAGTCGAATCTCCGCCCGGCGCCGTCGCGAATAATCCGCGCGAATCAAGCGAATAAATCGAGACGTCCGCGCGATTCGCCGCGTCCGTAGCGGCGCGAAGCTGCGTGCGATTTTCCTCACCGGTCTGGGTGATGCCACCGGTAAATTCCACCAGCGCTTTTCTGCCCCCGATTCCGCCCAGGACACTGGCCAAGCCTTCGACCGCTGCAAGTTTCTGATCGGTATTGAAAACGTTGAACTCAGTTTCGTCGGGCGTGTAAGCCGCGCCAGTATATTCCTGCACGTCATATTCGCCGTTTGCCGCCGCAGCATAAAGAGGGTTCGAAAGATCGGTCGTGCTGTTCTCGGTCAGTTGCGCGATGGCTTTGTCCAGAATCGCGTGATCGTTCGTGAAATTCGCGAGCACGATAAGCCGCGTGGAAAAAGCGACGACCGCCACGACGTCCGCCTTGGTCATCTGCTGCTTCACGAATTTCGCCGCGGCATCGTGCGCCCGGATCAGATCGTCCGGCTGCATAGAGGTCAGATCGAAAAATAAAACGATCAAGCGCCGATCGCGCAGCTGCTCGCTGGCCGCCGCAGCAGATGGCGTGTTCGGTCCTTCATTGTCCACCGGCACTACGATGGGTTTGGCATCCTCTGTTGGCGCCGTCTCAACGTGCTCGATGTCCTCATATGAAAAGGTCGAAATCGCCTGCGGCTTGCCGTCATCTGTCACCACGAATTCGTCCGCACGCAATCCCTTGATGGCCCTGCCGGATTTGTCCGTAACTTCCACGTCGATGCGCACCAAATCAGACGTCGCTCGCAGAACCGGAGCGGGGGTCTGTTTCGAGGATTGACGCGCAGCGGGCGGCGCAGACGGCATCGGCACCGCGACGGGCGCAGGCGGATTCGCGGAAGGCTGCGCGGGCGGATTCAGAGGCTGCTGCTGTTGAGATTGCCCAAGCGCTATTCCGGTAACAAGCAAAGCCGCAAGAAGTGAATTCGCGATTCTGCAGGCGGCGCGTTTCATCAGAAGTTATACCTGACCATCACGTCCATCGTGCGCATAGCTGCCGCACTCGTCACGCGGCCAAAGGATGAGGAACCCAGCGTAGTGGCAAGCCCCGAAAAACTCGGCGTGTTCGAAAGGTTCTGAACCTCCCAGCGAATATCCAAATGCTGCCGCTCTTGCGGCCCGAATCGAAAGGATTTTGCGAGTGACGAGTTCCAACTGAATTTGCAGGGCCCTTCGACCGAGCCGCGACGCTGGTTCCCATAAGCCGTGGGAGCGGGTGTAGTGAAAGCCGCCGTGTTGAAGAACGACAAAGGCGCACCGCCGCAAATGCCCACGTTCGGATCTCCAATCTGCTCTGCGCGCAGCGAAAAACTTGCGCCGGTTCCATTATCCGCCGCAGTGCCGCCGAGATAAGCCGTATAGGGCGTTCCGGTTTGCCAGGTGACGATATTCTGCAGCCGCCAATTGCTAAGGACGTGCACGGCCCAGCCATGGTTCCCGTGGCGATGGTGCTCGCCAAAAGGCAGTTCGTACACGGAGAAAAGGCGCACTTGATGGCGCACATCGAAGGATGAAAGTCCGCGCTCCGCCGCGAAATTGCCGTCTTGCTGCACCACCACCGGCGTGCTGCCGCCAATCGTGCTGGCGTTATCGAGCGATTTCGCAAAAGTATAGAATGCCTGCAACGACACGCCCTTCGTAAAACGGTGCACCAGCCGCACCTGCAGCGCGTCGTAAATGGAATTCGCGCCGGATTGATCGTAATAAAAGCTATTGGCGTCGGGAATCTGGAAAGAAACCTGCGTATTCAGCGGACTCGTACCCAGCGGCGCGCGATTCGGTGCGCGTAGCAGATCCAAATTCGTGCCCTTGGTTCCTGTGTAAGTCAAATCCAAAATCCAATTCTGCGAAAACGATGTTTCAGTGCCCAAGGTCCAAAGCTGAGCGTAACCGTCCTTATAGAATGGGTTCACGCCTCCCTTGTTGGTCACCTTACTGATGCTCGGGAAGCCATTCTGCAGGGTGAGGACCTGACTGCCTGATGTGATCAGATTTTCCGACGTCGCGAACGGCGGCTCGTATTCCAAATATTGCTGCGCCAGAGTGTTGTAGATCGCTTCGTTATAAAAAATCGAATATCCGCCGCGAATCACCGTCTTGGGTTTGATAAATTGTGGTACCCAGGCAAATCCGATGCGCGGCGCCCAATTGCCGTAATCGCCGTGGACCAAAGCGCGCGGGAACCTGCCGTTGAACATTCCCGTTGCGCCAGGCGTGACTACATCCACTTGTGTCGCCGTCGAATTCAAATCGAGATTCGCGATCCGGTCGTACTTGTCTGTTGGCGGAGTGGACACTTCATAGCGCACGCCATAAAGAACAGAAAATTGCTTGTTCATTCGCCAATCGTCTTGTGCGTAGGTAATAAAATCCCAGCTGCGCAGATAGATGCTCGGGCCGAACTGCACCGTGGTGCTATACGGCAAACCCAGAAGGAAATCGGCGAGCTCGAAGAATGGTTCGGTTTGCCGAGTCGCCGGCACGGGCTGGCCTGTCGAAGTCAATTGCGAAGTCATCACGCCGGTAAAATTGAATGCTCCGCGCGGCTGTGGATCGGCCTCCGAATTGAGCTCGATGCGGCGGATCTCGCCGCCAACTGTCACGGTGTGCCTTTCGTGAACCCATTTCACGCTGTCTCCGAGCCGCAAAGTTTGGTTACGCACGAGCGATGGCACCGGATCATTTAATCCCGAAAAGCTCGTGAACCGGATCGCCGGTATCCCGAACGTGAGAGGATCGGTCGAAACTCCGCTAATCCCCAGGTCGCCGGTAACGTCGTTGACGAACGAATTATCGCTCAGGATTCGCGTGCGGCTGCGGCTCCAGTTCAGTTGCGTGCTTTCCACCACGTGCGGCGTCCAATTGTGCGAAAGGCCCAGCGTCACGGACTGGCTCAGTGATGATTGCGTGCCGGCGGTATCGAGGAAACTGCCGAACGTGTTCTGCCGCTGGGAATTCAGGTTGTAACCTCCATTCAGGCTGAACTTGGAATTGATGGTGTGCAGCACGTGCAGGTTCACAATGTCGTTGTTGATCGGCACCGTGGTTTGCAGCAGGTAGTTTTGTACCGTGCCCGGTAAATTCGGCTGGGGATAAAACGCCAGGAGCCCCGCCGCCGCGGAGTTGATGGTGGGAACCTGGCAACCGTTGCCCAGTGGAGTGCGCGGGCCGCTGAAATTCGAAAATGGATCATACAGCGTGATTCCCAATCCACAGAAATCGCCGCTGCGTTCAGCCGCTGTAGGCACCGTGGAATAGGTATCCAGCGCGCTCGACTGAATTTCGTGTTGGTAGTTGACAAAAAAATACGTCTTGTCGCTCCCATTGTAAATGTGCGGAATTTTCAGCGGCCCGCCCAAGTTCCCGCCGAACCGCTCGTCATAATGGCTGGGCTTGGGAACTTCGTGGCCGGTAATTGAATACGGCTTGGCATCGAACGCTGAATTCTCATAGCGATCATAAAAACTGAAGCGAATGCGGTTCACCGTTTGACGCCCCAGTCTTCCCCGCCCGCCCCCGCCAAACATTCCTGCTCCGCCTCCAGGTCCGCCCTGCCCGCCTGGACCTCCAAAACCTCCGCCACCGGGACCGAACATCGGTCCGGCCCCTCCTCCTCCCCCTCCGCGACTGCCGCCTCCGGGACCACCCGGTCCAGCTTGCCCCGCGCCGGGAGTGCCCGGTATCAACCCACTCTCACCAAATCCTCCCGGCCCGTTCGATGCCAGACTCTGTCCGACGGTGCCTTGAAGCAGGAAAGAATCGGACGTCGCATTCCAGTTGGCACCATTTGAGAGTGCAGCTTCGGCTTGGGGTCCGGCGTTCGCTGGGCCGTTGCCTTCGGCTGTTGGTGGAGTTGTTCCGTCACCGGTCAAGTCGGTCTGCTCGAAACCGCCGCCCGCGAGGCCCTCGCGGATTGCGTTGGCCACTCCCGCTGGCAGGGGTCCCCGGCCTCCAGTTCCTCTGCGATTTTGCGCGGCATTGCCCTGTGCGTTGTTCTGCTGGTTACTCTGGCTGTTGTTGCCTTGACCGTTGCCACCTGAACTGGGCTGGTTTGACGCGGGATTTCCGGGCGCAGCAGACAGCTCCGCCAGAGTTGCGACCCGCAAGACGATCGGAATTGGACCGGGCGGAACGACCGGGACTTCGATAGTCAGCGAACTCTCGACAAAACCGAGTTGGTTCGCCTCCATGCGATAATGTCCGGGACTGATCTGTGGAAATTCAAACTTGCCCGACTCGTCGGTCCAGCTCAACCAAACTTTGGTTGTCTCGTTGTTGATCAAGCGGACGCTTGCGCCAGGAACCGCTGTGCCTTCAGAAGTTCGAACCAGTCCGGTGAGGGCTGGTGGCGTTGCCGGCTGTTGAGCCGCGCAGAGATGCGCCGCTCCGAGGCAGCATAAAAACAGCGCCAGAATTTTTGCTCGCCGCCAACCGCAACACGAGCTTTCTCGGGCCGGAAACCTCATGCGCTTTGCCCGTGACAATTGGACGTATTATCCACTCAACAAGTTTTCCGTGCCACATTCAAAGGCGCGCTTCGCGACGGATTTCGGCTGCCAGAGCCGCGAATGCCATTTTTCTGTTTTGGCGGCCTGGGCCCGCTCCACGAGCGTTGAAATCGCAATAGCCCTTTCAAGGCTTCCGGAGCGAGCCAGGCCATAGAATGGGTGACCAAAATCACCTATTTTCCCCAAAACCCGCGATGATGAACCGTGGGCATTCATGATTCACTTTCGAGCGCGCTGCAGTTCCAGAAATTGCTTGCAGTTGCGCGGCCTGGGTTCCTGTCGACGGCCAATTTGAAGCAGAGCCCGCTCAGAAAAAGGAACTTTGTAGGTCTGAGAGCGGAATGGTAAGGGGAAGTCATGCGGTAGGTGTGTGGCCAGCGACCGATTGCATCGTTCAAGCCAAGACCCGGACGAAATTCATGTTCATCACGCGACCAACGCTGCTGAAACCTCCTGGAATTCCACGTGGTCTTTCCACGCACATGTTGCCGCGATCCTTACAACTTTGCCCGCTGCTTCTGGCAGGTCTTCTTGCGCTCGGCGAGGCCCCGCTGCTGAGTGAGCAAGCAGCCCAGCAAGGTCCGCCCATCACGTCGGAAGTGAAGATGGTAAAGATGCTCGCATCGGTGCGCGATAAGAAGGGGCACCTCGTCAACAACCTGACCAAAGACGACTTCGCGATTGATCAGGACGGCCACGCGCAGACAATCACTTACTTCGCGCAAGAATCCAATCTCCCACTGACGCTCGGTCTGCTGGTGGATACCAGCATGAGCCAGAGGCGCGTCTTGGATCAGGAGCGCAGCGCCAGTCACACCTTCATCGAGCAGGTGCTACGGGACGATAAGGACAAGGCCTTCGTCATTCATTTCGACCACGAAGTGGAGCTTCTGCAGGATCTCACTTCTTCCCGCCAGAAACTGGAAGCATCACTCGATCAACTGGGCGCTCCGCAATTTTCACAGACGCGAGCGAGCGATCCAGATGATGGCGGGCGAAGTTCATCCGGACACCGCGGCAACGGCACGCTTCTCTACGATGCGGTGTACCTCGCCTCAAACGAACTGATGAAGAAACAACAGGGTCGCAAGGCGCTTATCGTCCTTACCGACGGAGTTGACCGCGGCAGTAAAGAGACGCTGCAACAAGCCGTCGAGACCGCCCAGCGCGCGGACACGCTGGTTTACTCGATTCTGTTTGCCGATAAAGAAGGCTACGGAAACGGCGGCGGTTATGGCGGCCCGCATATGGGTGGAGGAGGTATGGGCGGCGGAGGACATCGCCACTACCCGCAGGAATCGCGTCCCGACGGAAAAAAGGTGCTCCAGCAAATGTCCAAGGAAACGGGCGGCCAGTTCTTTGAAGTCACCAAAAAACAGTCAGTTGGCGATATCTACGACGCCATAAACGAAGAGCTCCGCAATCAATACGGCCTAGGCTACGTCCCAGCCAAATCCGACGCCACCCCCGGCTACCACAAAATCCATCTGACAGTGAAGCAAAAGGACCTGGCCGTACAAACCAGAGACGGCTACTACGCCGACCGCTAGCTCTTGAAACGAAGGCCGTGCTGAGCGGCACACCCCAAGACAACGTCACAAGTGCGGGTCCGCTTTTCACCAGTCACCAATCACTCACGGCATCTCTAGTCACAAATCGTGCCGCTTGCATCTCCACTGTTAGTGCACCGCGGTATGATTGGACCCGGCGTCAAATCACAAGATGTGAGGAGTCTATGCACTATCGTCCGTTGGGGCGTACGGGTTGGCAGGTATCGGATATCAGCTTTGGAGCCTGGGCCATTGGCAGTGCCTGGGGCCAGGTATCCGACAAGGACTCTCTCGCGGCATTGAACCAGGCGATCGACTGCGGTGTAAATTTCATAGATACCGCCGACGTATACGGCGATGGGCGCAGCGAACGCCTGATCGCACAACTGAAAAAGCAGCGCAAAGAACAAATCATCGTCGCCACCAAAGCGGGCCGCCGGCTCCCAAAACAGACCGAAGCAGGATACACCCGCGAGAACCTAACAACGTGGATCGAAGACAGTCTGCGCAACCTCGCGACAGACTCGCTCGACTTGTTGCAGCTCCATTGCCCACCGGCTTCGCTCTACGAACACTCGGAAGTCTTCGGAATACTCGACGACTTGGTGAAAGCCGGAAAGATACGTTACTACGGCGTGAGCGTTGAAAAGGTCGAGGAAGCTCTTCGCGCCATCCAACACCGGAATGTGCAGACGGTACAGATCATCTTTAATTGCTTTCGCCAACGCCCGGCGGATACCTTCTTCGCCGAGGCCAAGCGGCGGCAGGTGGGTATATTGGCACGTGTGCCGCTCGCAAGCGGCCTCCTCACCGGCAAATTTAGCCTCAATTCAACCTTCCCAGTGGATGACCACAGGAATTTCAATCGTCATGGAGAAGCCTTTGACGTGGGCGAAACCTTTTCCGGCGTGGACTACCAGACAGGCCTCGAAGGCGTCGAGGAGCTGCGTCAACTGGTGCCGCGGGGCATCTCGATGAGCCAGTTCGCGTTGCGGTGGATTTTGATGTTCGACGCAGTGACCTGCGCCATTCCCGGCGGCAAGCGGCCCGAACAAGTTGCCGAAAACTGCCATGCTTCGGATCTCCCTCCCGTGACGGACGAAGGGATGGCTGCGGCTCGGCGCATTTACGACCAGAAAATCTCTCCGCTCATAGGAAATCGATGGTAGGGCCGGCTCACCTGGGTAACCGTTGATCCTTAGTCAAGTAATTAGAATCTGTCGCCGGGCAATTGACAATCCCGCGGGCATTTGCCATAGTCTCAAAGCGGTTAGAAGAATTGCGCTTTTGAGCGTTTGTAATGGGCATGGCCGCGCGGGGGAGACGTGAGCGAAAGCGGTTTTCTCTTCCATTCTTCGGTATTGCCACCTCAACAAGGCGGCGAACTTCTCCACCTACCTCGCCAGCAGGCCCGCTGGGAGTGGATGAGTTTTTTTGTTCGCCGACTGCGATCGGGTGACGTGTTTCGAGCGAGAACCATTGCTGAAGAAGCGGTATTCGTGCTGCTGGGCGGAACTTGTACGGCCGACTGGGGACGAGGCGCCAAACGCTTGGGAAGGCGCCGGGACGTTTTTGACGGTTTTCCGTACGCATTGTACCTGCCTTCCGGGACTGAAGTTTCGTTCCAGGCCGAGTCGGTTTGCGAGATCGCTGAATGTCGGGTTCCGTCCGAAGCTGAGTTACAACCCCAGCTGATCGCCCCCGGGGATGTCGCGAGCAGTCTACGGGGCGGCGGGAATGCGTCGCGCCAGATCGTGGACATTATGGGCCCTGCTTTTCCAGCGGATAAGCTGATGGTCATTGAGGTTTATACGCCGGGCGGCAACTGGTCGAGCTATCCTCCGCACAAACATGACGTGCACAATCCCCCCGCTGAAGTTGATTTGGACGAGATCTATTATTACCGAATCCGCCAGCCGGAAGGTTTCGCTTTCCAGCATCTGTACGCAGGTCACGCTGGCGAGCAAACATTAAAGCCTCGAGACGGAGATACGGTGCTGGTACACAGCGGTTACCATCCGGTTGTGGCCGGACCCGGATACGATGTCTACTATCTAAATTTTCTGGCGGGATCTTCTCGCGCTCTGGCTGTGACCGAGGATCCCAATCACGTTTGGATACGCTCGACGTGGAAGGACACCGACCCTCGCTTGCCTCTGGTGCGGGAATAGCTCTTTCGGGCGGGGAAGGATAACCCATGCGGAAGTTCACCTGCGGGAGCGCCTCCGGATCAGCGGTGAAAGCAGAATCAGCACAGGATGCCCAGACGTTTGCCGATGAAGGCTTCGCGAGGGCTGAACATTATAATCGCTTAGAGCAAGAGTCATTCAATACTTCCTTGCGCCCCGCCCAGAATGTGCTTGCTTTGGTTCGTGATGCAGTAAGCCGACTGTGTAGCTACTCAGCCGGGCGCGCCTCCCCTATTAGCACATCGGTCTTTCCGACTTCCTGGCCCTTTCCTTGGCGTCCGCTACGCAATACACTCCTGCGCAGTTGTGGATCTCCCCGGGAAGGCATTGCCCAATGACCGTGCGGATGACCGCGGCACAAGCGACCATCGGATTTCTGAAAGCGCAGTTCTCCGAGAGAGACGGCAAGAAACACCGGTTCTTCGGCGGATGTCTGGGAATTTTTGGACATGGGAATGTCGCGGGAATTGGCCAGGCGCTGGAACAAGATCGCGCGCTGCGCTACTACCTGTTTCGCAACGAACAGGCGATGGTGCATGCGGCCACGGGGTTTACGAAAGCAAGTTTCCGCGTGAAAACGCTCGTTTGTACCACTTCGGTAGGACCGGGGGCGACCAACATGGTGACTGGCGCCGCCCTGGCCACAGTGAACCGATTGCCGGTTCTTCTGCTTCCGGGAGATGTATTTGCGCGCCGCAACGTCGCGCCAGTTCTGCAACAGCTGGAATCTACGGCGACACAAGATATTTCCGTCAACGATTGCTTTAAGCCCGTTTCGCGGTATTGGGACCGGATTCAACGTCCCGAGCAATTGCTCACTTCCCTTCCCGAGGCAATGCGCGTCCTGACATCACCTGCGGAGACGGGCGCTGTTACCATCAGCTTTCCGCAAGACGTCCAGGCGGAGGCATTCGAATTTCCAGAGGAATTTCTTCGCGAACGAGTTTGGGTGATTCCGCGAAACCGCTGCGATCAGAGCGCTCTGCACGAAGCTGCCAAGTGGATGGGAGTTTCGAAGAAGCCCTTAATTGTCGCGGGCGGAGGCGTGATCTATTCCGAAGCATCCGACGCTCTTTCAAACTTTGCCCGTTCGACCGGCATACCGGTGTGCGAAACGCAAGCAGGTAAGGGCTCATTGCCGTTTGACCATCCTCAGCAGCTCGGTGCCGTAGGAGCGACTGGCACACCCGGCGCAAATATCGCAGCTCGCGAAGCCGATCTGATCATTGGAATCGGAACGCGTTACAGTGACTTCACGAGCGCTTCCAAGACAGCGTTTCAGAATCCGGCGGTTCGGTTCATTAATATCAACGTCGCCGAATTCGACGCGTACAAGCACGCGGCTCTGCCGCTCACTGGCGACGCGCGCATTACCATCGAGGAATTGCAGCTCGCCGTGGGCAACTATCATGTTGAGAAAAGCTACCGCGATCAGATCGAGAAATTCCGTTCAGATTGGGAAGTCGAGGTTGACCGCATTCATAGCCCGAGGAAAGCTCCGCCCATCACTCAAGCAGAAGTCATTGAAATCGTCAACAATTTCGTGGAGCCTTCCGGCGTCGTGGTTTGTGCCGCGGGAAGTTTGCCGGGCGACTTGCACAAACTTTGGCGCGCACGCCGGCCTGGGGAATACCACATGGAGTACGGCTATTCCTGCATGGGGTACGAAATCGCGGGCGGATTGGGCGCAAAAATGGCGGATCCTGAGCGAGAGGTCTATGTCCTGGTTGGCGACGGCTCGTACCTGATGATGGCGCAAGAAATTGTGACGTCCATTCAGGAAGGCTACAAACTCAACATCGTGCTGCTGGACAACCACGGATTCTCCAGCATCGGAGGCCTCAGTCGAGCCTGCGGGAACGACGGGATGGGCACGAATTATCGGTACCGCCGCGGCGAAAGCTACGATGGGGGTGTATTGCCGGTAGATTTTGCCGCGAACGCCGCGAGTCTGGGAGCGTGGACAATTCGTGCCAATACAGCGGAAGACCTTAAGGCCGCCTTGGCTCGAGGCAGGAAGCAAGATCGTACTTCCGTGATCGTTATCGAGACATCCTATGACCAACGGGTGCCGGGCTACGAATCTTGGTGGGACGTGCCAATTGCAGAAGTTTCCGAGCGGGATACTGTCAAAGCTGCGAGACGCGACTACGAACAAGCGCGCAAAAAAGAGCGCTTTTTCTTTTAGACAAACTGCTCGCAGGCACTTTTCGAGAAGGTCCTGTTTGGCGTTGAACGACTCGATCCGTAAGAGGTGAGGGTGGCGACTTCTAGCGACACCGTTCAAGCAGCTGGTCCCGCGCAGCCCCATCTCAAGCGCGTGCTGAGTCTGTGGGACCTGATCTATTACGGAATCATCCTCACTTCTCCCATCGCTGCGGTTCCTCTTTTTGGCGAGGGGCAAGTGCTCTCGCACGGGCACACCGTAGCGACGCTGCTCTTGGCGATGGTGGCGATGTCGGTGACGGCGGTTAGCTTCGGTCGTATGGCGAGTGTGTATCCCTCATCCGGGTCGGTGTACACCTATATTAGTCGAGAGCTGAATCCACATGTGGGCTTCGTCGTGGGCTGGGCGATGTTTTTGGAATATTTGTTTCAGCCCATCCAAAACGCGCTGTACGCCGTGCTGGCAATTCAACGGATGATCCCGCGCATCCCGTTTGCGATTTTGGCGGCTTTGGCTGTGGGATTGATTACCTTCATGACCGTTCAGGGCATTCGCTTCACGGCGCGGACGAATGAAGTCCTGCTCGGGTTCATGATGCTGGTCACCACTATATTCTTGGTGGAGGCCTTCCGGTACATCGTCCTGCATCACCGCTACATCGGGCTGTTTTCGACGAGCCCGATTTACAATCCGGCTACCTTCAACGTGCGTGGGCTGGCGGCGGGAACGTCGCTCGCGGCACTTGTGTTCATCGGATTTGACGGCGTTTCGATTCTGGCGGAGGAAGTGAAGAACCCCAAGCGCAATGTCTTGCTCGCATCGGTCCTGGTGGTGGTGTTCACCGGACTCTTCAGCGGGCTACAAGTGTACATGGCGCAGCGCGTGTGGCCGGATTACACCACACTGCAAAATCCCGAGACGGCGTTCATGGACGTAGCGCGGATGGCCAGCGGGCCGTTTCTGTTCGCCGCTTACGGCGTGATGCTGCTGATTTCGAGCATTGCCTGCGGACTCGCAGGGCACGTGGGCGCGTCGCGCTTGCTTTACAGCATGGGAAGAGACGACGTGCTGCCGAAAAAAATATTCGGTCATCTGAGTGCAAAAAAGAGTAATCCGATTTACAACGTGTGGATCATCGGCGTTCTCGCTTACATCGGGGTGATCACGATTCCCTGGGAACACGCGGCGGAAATCGTAACGTTCGGAGCTTTGCTCGCCTTCATGGGCGTGAACTTGGCGGCGTTGCGGCATTTCTGGTTCTCGCCCGAGGCGGTCGGACACCGGCACTTTTTTGTCGATGCCTTCGTCCCGGGCTTCGGCATCGCTTTCTGTTTCGGTTTGTTGTACAGCCTGCAAACCTGGACCCGATATGCCGGGCTCACCTGGCTCGCCGTGGGACTTCTTTACGGAGCCTACAAGACCCGCGGCTTCACGCTGCGTCCAAAGTTAATTGACTTTAGCGAATCATAGCTTCGCGTGCTGCGAGGAATTTGGAGCGTTACTTCGCTTCTCGAATCAGAGGTGCTTCGAGTGCTGAAACGGCGGGTTCGGCGGACGGAGTGCGGGACATGCTGAGCGCGAAGCCGCAAGATTCGCGAATGCGAAGTTCGGGCTGCAGTTTTTTGACTATGGCGGGACTGCGATCTCCTGAAATCCGGCGAATGAGAAGTTCGGCCGCTTCACTGCCGAGTTGGTGCTTGGGCAGCTCGACGGTAGTTAGCCTCGGGCGGAAAACGCCGAGCCAGGGATAATCATCAAAACTAACGAGGCCGAAATCCTCCGGGCAGCGCAAGCCCATTTCTTCCGCAGCTTTCAGTAGTCCGATGGTCATCAGGTGATTCGCCACATAGATTCCGTCCGGCCGGTGCGAAAGCAAGGAGTGCCCGGCGCGAAATCCCGATTCGATCCGATAATCCCCTTCGATCACCAATTCGGGCTGGTACGGCAGATCTTCCGCTTTCAGCGCGTCCCGAAAGCCCTCCCAGCGCGCCGTCGCATTGCTCACTTTACGCGGACCACCGATCAGTCCAATGCGCCGCCTTCCCGAACGCGCTAAGTGAGACACGGCATCGTAGGCACCCTGGTAGTCGTCGGTTATTACAGCATCTTTGGTTAGCTTGGGATACATGCGCATCACGAGAACGAATGGAATATTGACTTCTTTAATCATTTGCCGCAACGAGGGCCGAAAATCTTCGGCCGCTTTGGTCAGCAGAATTCCATCAACTCGTTTGGAAAGCAGCAGCTCGACAGAATTCTCTTCTTTGGCCAAACTGTCGTCACTGTTGCAAAGCAGCAAATTGTATCCGTGTTTTTGGGCGGCATCCTCGGCGCCGCGAACAACCATCGGGAAAAAAGGATTGGCGATGTCTGGCACAATCATTCCGATGGTATGGGTTCGCTGTTTCGCCAGGCTTCTGGCAATGAGGTTGGGACGGTAATTAAGTTTGCGGATGGCCGCTTCGACGCGTTTGCGAAGCTTCAGTCCCACATGGCTCTTGTGATTGACTACGGCGGACACAGTAAAGACCGAGACACGCGATTCGCGGGCGACATCATAGATGCTCGCGGACTTAGCCGGTTTCTTGCGATCGCCTTTTTGCAGGGAGGGCATAAGTTCTCAGTATTCCTCGCTAACTTCTCGTCTGCGATTAAGTGCAAATTACCTCTTATTGAACTAGGCGCTTAGTATTTTATGATAACAGGCTGCTTGGTTCTCGCCGACTCGTAAATCGCGTCAATAATTATCATATCGCGATGGCCCTCGACGCCGTCTGCTTCCACAGCATGCTTATTCTGAATTGCGGACGCAAAGGCGTCAATTTCCGAAGTGAATTCGTCAATCAGTTTGAACTTCCGCGCGAAGCTGCGCTTTCCAGTTTTTCCGATGAGCTGGCGTACTTCGTCGAATGGAAATACAGGCGCTAACGAAGCCCAGCCCTTCGTCCCCTGAACGAATATGAATGACGACAACGTTGCGCCATACGACGAACTGCCGTGTACCACCAGCTCAGTTGGAAACTTCAGCCGAAACGAAATTCCTTCCTCGACGTCCCGAAACGTTTCCGTATCATTTGTCCACGACTGTGCCGTAGCTTCCGTTGGGTTTTCGCCCACCAGCCAGCGGGCGGTGTTCACGCAATACACGCCCAAATCCATCAGAGGGCCGCCTCCCGCCAACTTCTTATCCAGCAGCCAGCTTTGCGAAACACCAGGTACGTAAAGCTCGCTGAATGCGGTGTGTATAGTGTCAATTCGACCGAGTTTACCACTTTGAATAAGTTCCTTCAGATGCAAAGCGCTGGGTTCGTAATATTTACGGTAGGCCGTCATCAGCAGCACGCCATTTTCCCGACAAGCTTCGACCATCGTGGCGGCCTGCTCCACGGTGGCCGCGAGGGGCTTCTCGCACAGCACGTGCCTCCCGGCCTGGGCTGCTTGGACCGTCAAGTGCGCATGCTCACCTGGCGGAGTCGCAATATAAACGGCGGATACATTGGGATTCGCCAAGCACTCGGCATATTCGTCGCCGTGATAACCGACGCCGGCATGGAACTTCCGCGCTAGCTGCGCCGTCTTTTGTTGATCTCTGCCAACGAGCGCAACCAGTTTCGCACTCTTACTATTTGCGAATGCCGGAAGTACAGATCCTTGTGCGATCTTGCCTAGACCCACAACAGCGAATCCGACCTTTTTTTCCGCAATCACAGAGGGAATGTCTCCAAGACGTTATCCGCCGACATTGCGCCGTTATTTTGGGGCTCAGACCCAAGCGGGGGGTTCGCAAAAAAAGTGCTAGCTTTCGCGGTCGGCACGGCCAAGCCTTTGATTCCGGATGGCCTTGTGGTCCAGGCCACGAAGTTCCTCGACATTCGTGAGCACCTTGTCGATCGCTTCGGCGATCGCATCCACATCGGCGCTGCTGCCCAAGAAGTGCTGATGCGGAAACCACACCGCTTCATGGTATGCCGCGCGATCCGCTTCGGGACAAGAGTACATATTTCGAAGGTCCAGCGGTTTTTCGCGGCCCCAACTGAGAGCTGGAAAATCGGCCGCGTCCACTGGAAACAGCGAACTCTTATAGACCGGCTCGTAAAACAGGCCATCGCATGGAATGCCTTCCAATTGGAGAGCCGCCACGAACGCGGCTCGGGGAATATCTTTCACCTTGTCTGCGAAATATTTGATTACGTAACCATATGGTGCCAGACGCGTGATACGCGGATCGGGTTTCAATAGTCCGATTCCCGGGGTATTTTGTAAACGCGATTCGAAACGTTTCATGTTCTTTTCCCGAATCGCCGCCTGCTGAGGGAGCCGCTCGAGCTGAGGGCCGAGAACAGCCGCTTGAAATTCGCCGAGACGATAGTTAAATCCGATGATGCGATGATGGAATTGATCGGTAAGGCTGGCGCGTCCAGCGTTGATGTAGCTCTGCACCAGCTCCATGTACTCAAGATTGTTGGTTACGACCGCTCCGCCTTCTCCCGAAGTGATGAGCTTGCTGGATTGAAAACTGAATGCACCGAGATCACCCATGGAACCTGCGCCCTGGCCCTTCCACATCCCGCCATGAGCGTGCGCGCAATCCTCGATGACTCTCAGATTATGTTTTTGAGCGATTCGCAAGATTTCGTCCATGTCCGCGAAGCGCATTCCCAGGTGGACCGGTAGAATTACTTTGGTCTTGGGCGTGATGGCCGTCTCGATCAGCTTCGCATCGAGGCAATAGGTATCCGGATCCACGTCAACGAACACGGGAACCGCATTCATGAGCAAAACCGGGCCGACCGTTCCTTCCCAGGTATAGGCAGGAACAATCACTTCATCGCCAGGGCGAATGCCGACGGCCTTGAGGGCCGCCTGAATCGCGACGGTTCCTGTGTTCACCAACTGGGCGTATTTTACAGTGTGAAATTCTGCGAACTTTTTAGCGAACGAATTTGCATACTTGCCGGGAAAAGGCTGCCCTCCCCATTTCGTGCTGGTGAGCACGTCTTCGAGTGCTGCGGTTTCGTCCTTCGTCGCGATCGGCCACGCTGTAAACGGGGCCTTTCGTAGGGGTTCACCGCCCGTAATCGCTAGCTTTCCCACGTGCGAGCCTCCAGTCAGATAGTTGAGCAATACTTTTTCGGGCTGCCGATGCCTAAGCCAGGTCTGGGTCCGGAATCAAAATGTCGCGCACAACGCCGTCCAGATCATGGACCGCTGAAATAAACTGGCGAAGCGTACGACGCGTGGGCCCAAAGGAATCGAATTCTTCGACCGCAAGACCTTGTTCGGTATTCGCGCGCCGAAAGTCTGCGAATTTTTTCGAGAGTTCGCTCTCAATTTCCTCACGTACCGGCTCATTGATTCGTGAACGAACCTCGACGTCACTCACGTTGAAACGCAGTTGCCAGGAATAAGGTGGTGAAATCACCAGATCGCCGCCGATGAATTCACTCCAATGCATGTGATTGCGGAAAGCGGCGGATAGAAGCCGAGTTCGATAGCCGCGTTCACGATACATGCGATACGCCTTTTTCAACACGGCGACACCGGCCCATTCGAGATAGCCGGGATCGATTGCGATGTTGTTTTTCTCTACGAGAACCTTGAGCCAATCATCCAAGCGGCCGACCATGACGGTGCACACGGGCCCCATCGTGGCAATTTCCTTGCCTTCCGTTTCCCTGCGCTGCAAACCCCGTTCGACTGCTTCCGCAACGGCAATCGCTTGCGGCAAGGTAAAACTCACGGTCGCGTTGACGCTTACACCGCGATAGGTGGCCTCCTCAATCGCCGGAATTCCGGCGGAAGTAGCCGGTATCTTTACGATCATATTCGGAGCAAGTTTGCTGAATTCGACTGCCTGCTCAAGGATCGCTTGAGAATCGCGAAATAGACGTGGGTCCGTCTGGATCGAAAGCCTGCCATTCTTGCCGCTATGCGCGCGAAAAATCGGTTCGAGCAATCGAGCGGCTTCCACCGAGATTTCGCGAACCACTTGCCAAGCGATCCGATCCTCCGCTGCGGTGGGAAGCTCCTTGATCAATGCGCGGATGCGATCTTTCCAGACCTGCAGCTCTTTCTTGAGAACACCTAGTACGATCACCGGGTTGCAGGTAGCGCCGACAGCGCCATGTTCGATCGAGTATTTCAGTTCCGAGATCGAAGCCGAATCATTCCACAGGCAAGTGGGAGTGGTCTGCGTCATCTTGTGCAGCGGGCTTTTGTAGGCCGTGACGGTAGACTCAGTCATACTCTTGTCCTCTAGGCTCTCCGTGCTGTCATGCCAAGCCCAGCGGTACTGAAATCAGAAACTGCAACGCACTGGCGCGGTGCCATCACGCCGCCGAACCCACTTGCTCGAGCCGAACGGCGACGGGTCTGGATTGTAGGTGCGAGTTTTCCGCCGCCACGGCAATAGCCAGCGCTTTCAGACCATCCTCGCCTGTAACGCGGGGGGCACGATCGCTCAACATGGTTCGTACAAAATCGCGAACCTCCGCGAGGTACGCGTCTGCAAAGCTCGAAAGAAAGTGATCGGCGAGAACCTGTTCGCCGCCTCGGCTGGAAAGGAAAACCGCGGGCATGCGCTGCAGACTTCCTACAAAAATCGAGCCTCGGGAGCCGACGATCTCGGTGCGCACGTCATATCCGTATACTGCCTGCGCGTACGACTCGATATTTCCGATTGCGCCTTGCTTGTACTGGAGATTTACCACGCTTGCGACAACGTCTCCATATTTCGTTACCTCAGGACGGATCGCGCTGGTGGTGTAGGCATGAACGCCGCTCACTTCATCACGCATCAGCCAGCGAGCCAAGTCAAAATCGTGAATCGTATTGGTGTAAAAAAGCATTCCGTTGACGTTCGACTCGTAAGCGGCGAGTGGTGGCTGGTCCTTGTCGCGGCCGACGGACTTGAAGATCACCGGAACGCCAATTTCGCCGGCTTCGATCCGCTGCATAGCTGCCGCGTAAGCTGTGTCGTACCGCCGCATGAAGCCGACTTGCAAACGCCGACCCGCTTTGGCGACTGCGTCGAGAGCCCCCTGCGCATCGGGAAGGTTCAAAGCTAGCGGCTTCTCGCACAGAATGTCCTTGCCGGCGCGAGCCGCAAGGCCGACGGCCTCGGCGTGAAACTTGTCCGGCGTGGCGATTAGGACAGCCTCGATCTCCTTGTTCTCTAACATCGCTTCCAGGCTGCCGTAAGAACGCTCGATTTCAAGTTCGGTCGCAACTTGCCGCGCACGCTCCGCTGAGACGTCCGCGATCGCGATAAGACGAGCCTGGGGGACATTGCGCCGAAGATTCTCCGCGTGGCGCTTGCCCATCTCTCCTACACCCACTACGCCAATTCCGAGCTTTCGCATTTCACGATTTCCCTCAGTTGCGTCGCAATTTCGTCAGTGTGCTGCTGCCGCCGTTCCCAGATCCTTCACAATGCCGTGGAGATACTTGAGGCTGGCGGTAATACTCTGCGCGGGCGGAACCTGCGTAGCGCCGAATTTGACGTCTTGCTCGACGACTGACCAACCCGAATATCCGTTCCTGACCAGAGTGCGGAAGAACGCCGGAAAATCGATGTTACCCTGGCCGATGACCGTGAAAACCTTGTGTTCGATGGCTTCTTCAAAAGTCCATTTGTTCCGGCGGGCTTCTTCGAGGACCTTCGAATCGCAATCCTTTATATGGACCAATCGCAGCTTGCTCTTGTACTTCTCGGCTTCCTTCACCGAATCGCCGTGACCGTACACACAGTGGCCGGTGTCCAGGCAAAGACCGACGTTCGTATGAGAAGTTGCGTCAAAAAAAAGCTCGCACTCTTGGGGAGTTTCCACATAGGTTGCAACGTGCGGATGGAATACAAGATCTAGCCCGAATTCATTCGCCACTTTTTCCGCGTCCGCAACGATGTTTCCGATGTGCTTCCACTGTTCCGCAGTCAGTGTGGGACAACCCTGGTCGTACACACGTCCCGAAAACGCGTTTCGCTCGTGCGATTGATCGTCGGCGATCACGAGGAAGGGTGCTTTCAGAGCTGCCAGCACGTTGCCGACCTTGCGAATGCGCTCGATCACTGCTTTGCTTGCGCCCGGGTCGGTCATTTTTACGGGCACGAAGGAAGCGAGCAGCTTCAACTTACGTTTCTCGAGTTGCGGCTGGAGAATTTTAGGGTCCGTGGGAAAAAATCCATAAGGCCCCAACTCCGAACCCGTGTAGCCCGCCTGGACCATTTCATCCAACATGGTTTCGTAGGATTGCTCCCAAGAAGGTCCGCGATAATCGAGCACGCCCCAGCTGTCGGGGGCCGAAGCAAATTGAAATCGCGCGTTTGTTTCGCTCATGCTCTGTCCTCTTTCACCGCGAAGTAGAACTATCCAGAAAATTGGCGACGACTATTGCCAAGGCTGTAAGACAACTTTCATTGATCCCGGTTCGATCGATTTCTGCATCGCGGCTTCCACATCGCGCAGTCCAAACCGGTGCGTGACAAATTCTTGCAGCGGATATTTCTTCATGTAGCGGGCCATTTGCCTCATGCTCGGGCCGTACGCCGCCGGTTCTTCGCCGCCGACGCCAAGGATGCGCGCGTTTTTCGCGCAGAGATGCCGGTGCGGGCTGAACGATACTTCGCCCAAATCCGAAAAATTGCCAGCTTCCACAAGCAGGCCGCCGATGCGCAACATCTCTAGCGCCTCAGGAACCGCTGGCGGAACTCCCGCACATTCAATGACCATGTCGGCGCCGCGGCCGTGGGTTAAATCCTTCACGATTTGCAGGCGTTCTTGCCTCGAGTGCTTCCCGACGTTCATGACGTGATCTGCGCCCAAGCGCTTCGCAAAATTCAGGCGATAGTCCGACAGATCGAGCGCAATGATCGTACCCGCGCCCAGCATGCGGGCTTTCATCAGGAAACACATCCCGAGCGGCCCGACGCCGAGAACGACGACCGTATCATCAAAGCGAAACGACTCATTCGGAAAAGCCGACATTTGCTTGGCGCGGTCCAGTCCCACGGACACGGCAAAAATCTCGGTCAGCACTGCAATTTCAGAAGGTAGCTCGTCCGGCACCTTGACCAAGAAACTCCCCGGGACAATGTACATATACTGCGACCACCCGCCAAAAAGATGCGGCGGGTCCTTGGCGCTCAAATTATTGCCGTAATCCGTCATGTTTTCGCAGCAGTAGTACGGAAAATCATGACGGCAGTAGTAGCACTCGCCGCAGCAAACGTTGGCGCCGACAACAACGCGGTCACCGACGCCTAGCGGGATCCCTTCAAAATCGGAGTAATGGCCGTTTCCTCCGATGGCCGCAACGGTGCCAACATTCTCGTGGCCTTGGATGATCGGGAATTCCAGTTGGCGGCCGCCGTACTGCGTGGTGTAGCCCTGAAAGGTGTGCTTGTCCGTTCCGCAAATACCGGACAATTCCATTTTGACCACGACGCAACCGGCAGCAGGTTCCGGCAGTGGATATTCCCTTATTTCATACTGACCTGGTTTAATAAGTGTCGCCGCGAGCACGCCTTGGGCCGCCATAGATGAGTACTCTTTGTAGCTTCCGCGCTCCGGCGGCCATTGGTTGTTTAACTTCTTAGCGGGCCCGCGGCAACCGTTGCCATCACGGCCGCCATCAGGCGCCTGGTCTCAGGCACCGTCGATTCGTCAAGCTCTACTAGAAATACAGCTTCAGCGATAGCTGACCAATGCGGCCTGGCAGAGTTCCAGGAACAAAACCGAAAGAACTCGAGGTAGGCGCGCCCCCACTGAAACCGGTGATGCCGCTCGGCGTCAAGAACTGTGCATGGTTGAAGAGATTGAAAAATTCACCACGAAATTGCAGGTTAACCCGTTCGGTAATCTGCGTATCTTTGAGGAGAGCAAAATCCCAATTGTTGATTCCCGGCCCGTGGAAAAACCGCCGCCTTGAGTCGCCTTGGGTGCCCAAGGCAGAAGGACCAAACGCTGCGGGACTGAAGTATTGACCTCCGGTCTTCCGCGGATCGGTTATGTTGAGCGGCCCGATAAGATTCGGAGTGTCTACCGGGAGGGTGATGGGCCCGCCAAAACCAGTACCGAGCAAGGACTGATCATCTGTTTCGACAATCGTTACCGGAAGGCCGGTCGCGAAGCGTGTGATGCCGCTAATGGCCCAACCGTTGGTCAGGCGTTTCGGACCACCTAACTTATCGATGGGCAGCCGGTAGTTGTAGCTGGCGACAAAATTGTGGGTGCTATCAAAGGCCGAAAGACCTCGACTCAGTCGATGGTTGATGGGATTGATTTGTTCGCCGTAGCCCGAAGAATCGTCGAAGGCTCTGCTAAAAGTATAGCCAATGAGCGTCTGGAGGCGGCCGCTCGTATGGCGATAGTTAATCTGCGCAGAGTTGTAGGAGGAGGACCCGGCAGTAATGAAATACGAATCGTTGCCGAACGGAACGATCGGCGTGCCATTCGGGAGCGTGGTGCCAGGGAAGTTCAGGCGCGTCCCGGGCTGAAATCCACCGCCCGGAAGAGCGTAGACTAAGTTCTCATTCCCGGGCCCGCACGTGGTGTTGGTCGTGCCGACTGCAGTGGCTCCCTCGGCTGCAAGTTGAAGGCACAGCGAGGGACTTCCTGGATTCGCAGATTCAGAAGAGAGTAACCGATGCCCTTGCGTCCCCACATAGCTCAAGGTCAGCAAATCGGAGCTTGTTATCTGGTGTTCGACAGAGAGCTCATATTCTTCGGCGTAGGGAAGCCGATTTCCATTGAAAAACGCCGGCGAACTGCCAATTGTCCCAAACGCATTAAAGAAGTCCGTCAGGTTATCGTAAGGAGGACCGCTCGCAGGATGTTTGGCCGAAAAGTGCAGCGGCGGCTGGGTTACCGGGAAAAAGTTCGTAATAGAGGTGCCTGAAGCCCGGTTGGTAAACGGGGCGGCGAAAGTCGGCTGATTCTGACCCGTATAGTTTCCAAACGGAGCGTCTCCGATTTCATTGAAATTAGTAGCACCTTCAAACGTACTGTAGAATATGCCCCATCCCGCGCGGACGCTGGTGGAACCGGGAGCGCCGAGGATCTTGCCGAGGACGCCGTCATGTTCTCCGAACGAATACGCGAGCCCGAGTCGAGGCGCGAAATTGTTCCAACGAGTCGGAGCGAGCGTGTTCGGAACGTGAGGGTCACCTGGGAATACCCACCCAGTGGGTGAACCAGGAAAAACAACGGACTGTTCGCCGGGAATGAGGGTTTGAATCTGGTTGTACTTCTCATTCCAAGGAGCGCTCACGTCATAGCGCAGTCCGTAATTGAACGTCAGATTCGATTTGACGCGCCAACTGTCCTGACCGTAAAGGCCAAAGTAGAAGTTGCGGCCGTAAGAGGGATAGGACTGCCCTTGCACATACGAACTGGGCGCGCCGAGCAAGAAATCGACAAAGTCACTCCCGGTTTCGCTGGGCTGGCCGTTAAAATTACTGCCAAAGAAAAAGTTGCCGTTCGAGACGTTGTCAATAAGGTCCTCTTCAAGCTGGTCATAGTGAAATTGACCGCCGAACTTCAAGGAGTGGGTGCCGACGACCCTACTGTAGTTGTCCAATATCTGATAAATGTTATCGATAAGACCGTTGGGACGGCTCGGCACTCCGATCACAAAATCGTTGAAGTCAATTTCAGGAACGCCTTCCAGAGCAGGCGCCACAGGAAAGATTCCCGGAGCGCCATTCGCGCCTGAGGCAAATCCCAGGCTGGCTAGAGTAACTCCCTTGCCGCCCGAGGGCTGGTTAAACGAAGTGTCCAGCCGAAAATACCCGATACGAAATTCATTCACTGACGAGGAACTTAAGGTTTTTGTGTCGCCTAGATTAACGTTGTGAGTCTGGCCTTTTCCATCGACTTGAAATCCCGGATACACAGGTGCATTTCCCGGCCAATATGGGTCAACGCGGCTGTACTTGTCGAAATAGTAGTACGCCGAAAGAAGCCCGAAACTGGTGTTGGCATCCACTCGCCCGCTGAATTTGTTGTCTGTAAGATTCGTCGCGTTCGCATTGGTAGTAAAGGTCGGCACACCTGAGCTGTTCGTGCCATTGGCAGGCAGAATGTACTTCAGAAGATTTGCCGCAATCGGACTAAAGACGGTAGGCGAGAGCGTGGCATTGGGGAGCACGCATTGGGCCGTGCTTGTGCAACCCGAAAAGTAGTATTTCTCCCCGGATGAAACGGGATATCCCAGTTGGCTGGACAATTGATTTGCCCAGGCCGATCCAGTCACCGTCGTCGGGACCGGCGGAGTTCCTGTGACAAAGCTGCCCGCGAGGCTCGACAAGTTGCCCGACTCAACAGCCGCTGTCGGCGCACCCGTGATCAGGGCGGTGATCCCTTGAACGACTCGGTTTCCCTGATAATCGGCAAAGAAGAAGATTTTGTCGCGTTTGATGGGCCCGCCAAAAGTGCCGCCGAACTGATTTTGGTGATAGGCACCCCGTTGTCCCGCGTCGAAATAATTCGCGGCATCGAAATCAGTATTCCGCAAGAATTCGAAAAGGTTGCCATGATATTGGTTCGTGCCGGATTTGGTGATCACGTTGATAAGTCCGCCGCTGTAGTTGCCGTATTCGGCGTCGAAATTGTTGGTGAGTATCCGAAATTCAGCGAGTGAATCGAGATTGGGAATGGCCCCCGCACCGGAAAATCCCAGCTCTTGCACCAGTACGCCATTCAGGATGAATCCATTTTCCGACTCGCGCATGCCGTTCACCGAGAGCGCGCCCGAATTCAAATCACCCGAAACCAAGGGGGCGGCAAACCCTGCGGATATGAACGGACCTGCGAAAGCGCCGCTCATCTGGGATGCCGACGGCACCACGCCTGGCTGCAGTGCGAGCAAGTCCGTATAGCTGCGGGTCACCAGCGGTACGTCGGTCATTTCTTTTCCGGTAATTACTTCGCCCATTTGCGTGCTCTCGGTGTCCACATGCAAAGCCGCACTGGACACTTCGACCTTCTCGGACGTCTCGCCGATCTGCAAAGGCACGTCGACAACCAGAGCTTGGGTAACATCCAGAACCAGTCCCGTTTGCCGGTAAGCCTTGAATCCAGTCTTCTGCACGTCAATCGTGTACTTGCCGACAGGAAGCTCTTGAAAGGAATAGAAACCCTGTGCATTGGATGTCTGCGAGAGGGCCACGCCGGTATCGACGTTGGTTGCTGTCACGGCTGCGCCCGCCACAACCGCCCCCGTGGGATCAGTGACAGTACCGGAAATGCTGGCGGTTACGCCGGCCATAAGTCTGTCGCAGGACAAAAGCAACAGCGCGAATAGGAAAACACCCAAACACTTGCGGATCTTAGAAGTTCGCATCCCACCACCCCCAGTTTTTGCGAGCGTTCGCCGGATAAGCGGCCGAGCGCACTACTTCTAACCGCTTATCATGTTGAACAGGCTTATAATGTAGGCTCCATTCTTTGTCAAGATGTTTTGCGAACCCAGCACCGGCCCTCCCTGGTGGCATTCAAAAGGTGCCACGCAGTGAGCCAATTTGGCTTCGCGGAATTCAAAAACCATATACATCCAATAAGTGTGGTTTTTGAAAGCTCTCTCGACGCTTTCGATCGAACTCGCCGGACGTCGAAATAAAAGTGCAAGATCATCTCGGGCAGCGGTCACCGCAAGCCAACGAAATCCGGGTTTGGCCTTGCATCTGATAACCGTTTAGATCGTCGGCACGAAAGGCGACAACTTGGAAGGGGGATACCCTGGGTGAGTGCCTCCCATTCTGGGATGCGAGCGCGTCTTGCGATTGCCGACTAAGACAGAGTCTTTCTCTGTTGCCTTGCCACCTCGATGTATTGCCCCACCCCGAGGATCGCAAGGCCGCCTGAATAGAAACTCGACGGTGAAGGGTCGGTCATGGGTGCACTGAACGTCGAATTCTGCCACCGATTTTGTGCCGCTCGGGGTTAGGAGCCATTCCCTTTGTACAAACCGGGGCTGACTGCGATGGGACCCGTCGCGCCTGTCGGGCCTCTGCCTAAATATACCTTGACACGTATATGCTCGTTGGAGTATACGAAGGGAATGGAATCAGTATTTGAAATCATTGCCGAGCCCAACCGTCGCGCGATATTGAGCCTGCTGGTCGCGTCCCAACAGTCGGTGGGAGATATTGAGCGTCAGCTTGGTATGACGCAGCCGACCGTGTCAAAGCACCTGCGCGTCCTGCGAGAGGCCGGTTTCGTCGAATCGACGGTGGACGCACAGCGCCGTCTCTACCGGCTGAAACCTGAACCGCTTCAGGAGGTGGATATGTGGCTGGCTCAGTTCCGCCGGTTCTGGTCCGCTCACGTGGATGCTCTCGAACGCCACCTCGACCGCATGGATCAATCAACACCCACAAAAAGCAAGACAAGGAGAATACGACGCGGCCCAAACCGCGGACCTTATAAAGGAGAAACGAAATGAAAATCAAAGTGACCAGTCTATACGTGGACGACCAGGACAAGGCCCTGCTCTTCTATACGGAGGTATTGGGCTTTGCCAAGAAGACCGATTTCAGTCAGGGCCCCTATCGCTGGCTGACCGTGGCCTCGCCCGAGGAGCCGGAGGGCACCGAGCTACAGCTGGCGCTGAACAACAACCCCGCGGCCAAAACGTATCAGCAGGCGCTGTTTCAACAGGGCCAGCCCGCGACCATGTTCTTCACCGACGACGTCAAGGGTGACTACGAGCGGATCAAGGCCCGCGGCGCCGAGTTCACCATGCCGCCCACCGACGTGACCGGCTCGACCATTGCGATGCTGAAAGACACCTGCGGCAACCTCATTCAGCTCACCCAGCTGGCACGCTATGCACATTAAGGAGAAGAAGGTGAACCATCGCGAGCAATACACACCGGGTCCAGCCAGCGGAGCGCAGATACGAAAGGACGGAGAGAGGTGGACGCTCATTCTCGTTCGAGAACTGCGCCACTCGCCGGAAAAAGTCTGGCAGGCGCTTACCGACCCAACGCATCTGCGCGAGTGGGCTCCCTTCGATGTCGATGGGAGTTTGGATCAGGTTGGAGCCACGGTGAAGCTCACCTGGATGGGAAACCCCAACCCTGTCGAAACAAGAGTTACGCGAGTCGACTTTCGAAAGGTGCTTGAGTACGGCGATCAGCGGTGGGAACTCGAAGCCTTTGGTCGCGGCACGCGCCTCACCCTGTGGCACAACATCGATCGCCGCTTCATCGCCTGGGGCGCCGCGGGCTGGCATATCAGCTTCGACGTTCTGGATCGCCTGCTCGCGGGTGAGCCGATTGGACGCGTCGCCGGCGCTGACGCCACGAAGTTCGGCTGGCAGCGGCTGGTCGCGGAATACGCCAAGCAGTTCGGTATTGAAAAGCCCCCTACGCCGCCTCAGGCGGCTCAAGAGTCGTGAATGGAGCTAGATCATGAACCAAACCATCGTACGTACAATTTTTCGCTGGATTCACATTGTTTTCGGCATTCCAATACTCGGTTACATTTATGATTCTCCGACGGACACTCCATACTACGCTTGGGCTATTCGGTCCGTCTTCGTTCCCGTGATTGTCCTTTCGGGACTTTGGATGTGGAAAGGTCATATCGTTCGACGACTTATTTCGAAGAATAAAACTACTGGCACGCGAACGGGACAAAAATTGGAGGCATAAATACCCAATGGATCCATCCGAACGTATTGACCAGCTGATCGCAGAACTCACGGACTGGCGCGGCAAGACGCTCGCTAACATCCGCAAGATTATCCTTGAGGCCGACCGGGAGATAATCGAGGAATGGAAGTGGATGGGAAGCCCCGTGTGGTCTCGCGACGGAATAATCGCAGTTGGCAATGCCCACAAAGATAAGGTGAAGGTCACCTTTGCCCAGGGGGCGAGGCTCCCGGATCCTGACAAGCTCTTCAACGCGGGCCTCGAAGGCAACACGTGGCGAGCGATCGATCTTTTCGAGGGCGATAAAATTAATGCGGGTGCTCTAAAAAATCTCGTCCGTGCCGCCGTTGATTACAATCAGATCAAACTGACCGGGAAAGCGGGTGCTCGTGTGAAAGCCCGTAAAAGCAAAAAGTGAAACTACTTCTTGTCACTAATTTTCTCTGCGGGACTGCCTGACAAATGGTGCTTTGATGCTGCTGGATCGTCGTCGCAGTCACGGACAACAGTTCGGACCACCGAAGACCGAAACGACCGTCCTGGTCCCGAGGGTATGCTGAACCTCCGCGTTCCATTCGGTGTACTTCGGGCTTAGCAATTTGCCAACATCATTTAAGCCCGGAACCGCGCAATTCGGATTTGGCGCAATGCTACGAACGGCACGAAGAGGGTTCTTTTTTAGTGCCTCCTAGAATTTGTAACCAACCCAGAGGGCCCCTAGTTCAGGGTGCGGCCCGGCTCCGTCTCTTTCAGCAAAATCAGCGGGTTTCAAGCGGTTCGAAATGGGTACCACACTCTCCGGTGTAAGACTATTCCGCGCAAGGGGCTACGTCGCGCTCGAAATCTGAGCGTCCCGCTTCCGAATGGCAAGTTCCCCCCTTGGTTCGCATGTCCAAACAAGCGTGACCCGAAATAAGTTCTTCGCCTCGAAGAATCCATCTCAGAACTGGAACGTTCAACTACCATTACATCCTGAAAGACTGCGTTACTTCGCTGGCGCAGCTACAATGCATACTCTTCGCTAAACTCGAGCGCGAATAAGCATGACGGAAGATCTTCCGCAGGGAGAATCGTATGCGGCATATGGAACGGTTTCTTTTTGTGGCGGCTTGCTTGATGTTCCCTTGTTTGGTGATGGCGCAAACGACGAAAGGCGTCGAGGAATCGTCTTCTCGAAAGACAGAACACGGCCGTGCGTCGTTGCAAGCTCAACAGGCGGCAATGGACGATGATTTACTGGAAGTAACCATCCCGCAACTCGAAAAATTTTATGCCAGTCATAAGTATACTGTTACACAGGTGGTGCAGTGGCATCTGGCCCGCATCGCGAGATACAACGGTATCTACCGGGCTGTTCAAACCCTTGATGCGCGCGGCGCTTTGGCCACGGCGGCGGCCGAAGATGCGGCCGCAGCGAAAAGCGGCAGCAGCCTGCAGCGCGGTCCCATGTGGGGCGTTCCGATCCTTATAAAGGCGAATACCAGCGTCAAGGGTCTCCTCACTACTGACGGCTGGCAAGGATATTGCATTCCCGGTCATGAGCTCATTGCGCCAAGGGATGCAACCGTCGTGCTAAAACTGCGCGCGGCCGGCGCGGTGATTTTGGGCCAAACGAACATGCCAGACTTTGCCGCTAGCGACACCACTCGCAGCACTGCCTACGGGCGCACCGCGAACGCTTATGATGTTCGCTTCAGTCCGGGCGGCTCCTCCGGTGGCACGGTAACATCGATTACTTCGAACTTCGCCGTAGTCGGCACCGGAACGGATACCGGTAACTCAATTCGCATGCCTTCGGCCACCAGTTCCGTTGTCGGAGTATTTCCAACGCGTGGCCTTGTCAGCATCGCTGGAATCGCACCGCTCGATTGGCTACTCGACAACACCGGTCCCATCGCGCGCAATGTGACCGACGCCGCGATCGCGCTTGGCGTAATGGCCGGCGAAGATCCACAGGATTCGCGCACCACCGGATCGCCAGCCATGGCTCAGCCTGGGCCGTACACCCAATATCTCCGGGCGGATTCCCTTAAAGGCAAGCGCTTCGGCGTGCCTACTTTCATTCTGAACGGCACCGATACTCCTTTCCAAGGGGTTCCCGGGCTCGGTGCAGATGCAGCCACTGGTCGTATTCCCTTGCAGCCAGAAACCCGCGCGGCGTTTATGCATGCAATCGAAGGACTGCGGGCAGCGGGTGCCACAGTGGTTTTCGACGATTCAATCCTGCCCGACAGCTACGCGAAAATGGTGAACAAAGTCAGAACGCTGCCCTACATTCGCGAGGGAACCGAGAATTTCCTCAAGCAATACGGTCCAGCTGAATATCACTCCGCGGCGGAATATCAAAAAGCAGTTGGTTCGCCGTTGCTGACGGTTATTATCGGCGGCCCCGCCGCCGCTGGCGATCCCGCGACTCCTGCAGCGGCGTTGGTGCAGGCATTAATCGAAACCGATCCGCAGGCAGAAGCGAATGTCATTACTCCACGGCGCCAAGCCCTCGATGCATACAACGAAACTCTGGACAGAATGCATCTCGACGGCTTTGTATACCCCGCCTCGCAGATGCCCCCTCCTGACGAAACCATGCCGCAGGATGGAGCCATAAGTGGTGGACCACATAGCGACACGGGTTGGGTCAACGACATTGGCGTGCCCGCAGTTGTGGTCCCCGGAGGTTTCTATGACGATGGGCTACCCTTCGGGCTCGAAATCTCGGCGCGTCCGTGGAGGGACGGAGATCTCATAGGTTGGGCCTTCGCATACGAACAGGCAACGAAGCACCGCAGGCCGCCCATTCTGGTTGAGAAAGGTCTGCTTCCAAATGCGAGGTAGCCAAGCAACGAATGTTTTTCAAAACTGCCAGAAACAGCTAAATCACGGGGCGAACTGCGACGTCTCTCGGCTTCCCGTCGCCGCATCCTTATCCGGCGTCCCCTGCGCGAAGATTCCTTTGCGCCAAAGCCGGCGCGGGAGGATCACGATGCAACATCTCGCTGACTACATCCGGATCTCCTCCTACGTTTGCGGTCGAAAGATATTCCCATAGAGAAATTATCAGGCGGCAGCGAACTGCCGCTAATTTTAGGCGCTTGGGGAGACCGGGCGGGCCTTCGGTTGATAGTTGCCCACCTCGGTGCGCATCGTGATAGCAAGGCGGTTCCATGCGTTGATGGTGGTCAGGGTAAACACCAGCGCGATTAGCTCCTGTTCATTGAAGTGCGCTCGCGCGCGCTCGAAGACCGCGTCGGGCACATGGCCTTCCGTAATCCGGGTGACGGCGTCAGTAAGCGCGAGGGCCGCGCGTTCGCGCTCGGAGTAAAAGGGCGCCTCCTCCCACGCGTCCAGCAAGTAGAGTCGCTGCTCGGTCTCGCCGAGGGCGCGGGCGTCTTTCGAATGCACATCGAGGCAATACGCGCACCCATTGATCTGCGAGGCGCGCATCTTCACCAGGTGGACCAGCAATTCCTCCAGGCCTGAGTTGTGGATGTAATGCTCGAGCTGATACATTCCGCGGAGCGCTTCCGGAACATTCCTGTAGTCGATCCGAGCTTTCATCGCAGCCTCTCCTTTGTTGCTACAGATGACCCGGTTAAGCCTCCAGAACCGACGGGAAACTCTGCTTCGCCGTATGGCACGAAATCGACACCCGCAGCGCGAGCGAATGGTTCGACGTCGGGAACACCGAAAAATACAATTTCGTTGCCGCGCGATTGTAGTCCGCGTGCGAGTGCCGTCATCGGGTTCAAATGGCCCGATAAGGGCATGCTCACAAAACCAATTTTCATTGTCGCTCCTTACTTTTTGCGCTCACATAAGCCGCAGCTTGGACGTGGCCATCTCTAACCAGTTTCTCTTCGTGCAAAATTGAATATAGTGACTTAGGGTAGGAACTTGTAACCAGAGCTATGGACCGTATGAAGGTGTTTGGGATGGGCAGGCTCTGTTTCCAGCTTTTTGCGCAACCTCAAAATGTGGTTATCGACAGTCCTTGTACAAGGATAGTTCTCGTATCCCCACACTTCATTGAGGAGTTCGTCCCGTGAGATCACTCTCCCCGGGTTTTTGATCAGATAGGCGAGGGTTTTGAATTCCTTACATGTGAGAATAACGGGCCGACCATTGCGGTGAATTTCCATCGTTGAAAAACATCCTTTCACTGCACCAAACTCAAACGTGTCTGTGGCGTCGGGATTTCTCAACCAGGCCTTCGCTGCATCCAGGTGTAAGCAGACATCGCTGCTATCGACGAGGTCAGTGACGGACTTAGTGGATCCCGGCTCTTCGTGGGTCGTCTTATCATGAACAGCCGATTTCGGAACAAGCACGATCACCGCCAAGAAACGAGATAGCTTACGAAATTCTTCCGGAATGCCAGAAGCGGGCACCAAAGCCAGATCCTCGTCGAGGAAATGAATCGAGTTGGCATCAGGCTCGGTCTGAGGTTGCGTAAACGGAGAAATTGCGGTTTTTATTGTTGCTGCCATTGAGATGCCTCTTTATCTACCTGGCGCTCAGCCGCTTGGACCTGGCGACACTCTGCAGCAGGGGCATTCGATGCAGGGCAACGCTCGCGTGAAACATCCGCGCTTTTACTGCCGCGATCGAGATCCCCAAAATCTGTGCGGTTTCTCTGAGTGAGTGTTCTTGTAATTGGTGGAGCTCCACGACCCTTCTAGCTCGTGGCCGTAGCCCCAAAATGGCTGTATTCAGAATCTCTCTCCGTTCACGAACGCGGTAATTCTCTTCTGGGTCCGGAGCGTCATCTTGAATCTCACTGTGCCGTTCGAGCTCGCGGGGCGGGTTTGGTTCATTCATGGGAATTTCTCGTTTCCAATGGTTGTTACGCAGCTTCATCAAGGCGGAATTAATTGCAATGCGGGTCAGCCAGGTGGCAAATTGGGATCTTCCATCAAAATCCTTCAGATGGACGAAAGCCTTCAGAAGAGAATCTTGCACGGCGTCTTCTGCGTCTTCGCGGTTTCGCATGATCCGATGAATGACGCGGAAGACTTTTTTGACATGGCGTTCGCAAAGCTCTCCGAAGGGCGCTCGTCTTCCGATCTTGGCGGCTGCTATCAACTGCTCCTCGCTCCACGCTCGAAGATCGCTAACCACTGAGGTATCGTTCTGCGCCGAGAAAAATGTTGTCATCGCCACAGTGGACTTCCTCCTTCAAGCCTGAGCCGCAGGCTGTGCCACGTCGCCGTTCCCTCAATCTTCTTCTCTGTCCATCCACTCGCGGACGTACGCCGGGCAGTTCTCAAGCTTCATCCCGTCCCTCTCGCAACTCCGTAGGAATTTCACTGCGTCGCGATCCGCCAGCCTTATCTCTTGCAAATCGAGAATGATGCTTCGGTAGTCCGTATCGAAAAGCTCCTTCAGCTCGGCGACCTGCTCCGCTTTGATACGCCCGCTTAGGGTAAAAACCGTGAATCCTTGCCGCGCTGATCTCTCGATCCTCAAGGTCATCAGTTGTGTGTTTGGCCCCGGTCTCAGTAGCCGCGATGCGCTCATTGCGGCCATCACGGTCGCTGGCGCAAGCGAGGGTGCAAGATAGAGGCCACAGGCAACATATTGAAAACATGGGACCAGACACAATCGGAGGGTGACGAAACTTCGTCAAGTGCCGAAATTTCGGGAATCAAAAGGGGCCTTACTACTCAGAGATAAACCTATGTTTCTTGATCCTCAGCTGCTTGATTTTCGAGTCGAGCGTCGATCGCGGAATTCCCAGTTTCGCTGCCGCACCTTCTGGGCCGGCGACTTTCCCTTTGCTTTCAGCTAGGGCCGTTTCAATAATTTCTCTCTCCTGATTCTGCAGAGTGTCTGGCAAAGGACCTGGTAACTCTTTCCGAGTTGCCTCTTGGCTGGCCAGCCAAGCCCTTTCGATCGAAAAAGTGTCACCGCTGCACAAGATCACCGATCTTTCAACAATGTTTTGCAACTCGCGGATATTTCCCGGCCATGCGTAGGATTGGCACTGTTCTAGCGTATCGTTGTCGATCTTGCAAATGTGCTTGCCGGCTTTTTCCGCGTAGCGTTTTACGAAATACTCCACCAGCATCGGAATGTCCTCCTTCCGTTTGCGCAGAGGGGGCACCCCAATCGGGAAAACGTTAAGCCGGTAAAACAAGTCGGCTCGAAACGTTCCGGCGGCAATGGCCGCCGTTAAATCACGGTTGGTTGCGGCTATGACGCGAACGTCGGTGGGTATAATTCGGTTACCCCCCACTCGTTCGAACTGCCGCTCCTGAAGTACTCGCAGCAATGTAATCTGGGTTTCTGCGGGAAGATCGCCGACCTCGTCTAGAAAGATCGTACCCGAGTGCGCCATTTCAAAGCGGCCCTGACGACGCTGCACCGCGCCAGTGAAGGCGCCTTTCTCGTGGCCAAACAACTCCGACGCGATCAAGGAGGAGGGAATCGACGCACAGTTTACGCTGATGAACGCCTGGCCGGAACGTTGCGAGTGCTTGTGTATGGCGCGAGCAATCAGTTCTTTTCCTGTGCCGGTTTCGCCGGTGATCAGCACCGTGGAATCGGTGGGGGCCACTTTCACAATGCTGGAGAGCACGGTTTGCAGCGCCGGTGACGCGCCCACAATTTCCTCAAACATGAATGCCTGATCGATTTGCTCCCGCAGCGCAAGGTTTTCGTCACGCATCCTCTCCTCGGCCCGCTTGCGATCCTCAATATCGGTCCCAGTCGCGTACCAGCGAATAATTTGCCCTTGGTCGTCGCGAAGGGGATTGTAGCGGACAAGAAACCATCGATAGTTACCGTCTTTTCCAAGCGCTCGTTGCTCAAGTTCAAAAGGCTTACCGCGCGCGAGTGCCTCACCGCGCTCCTCGCGCAGCCTTTCTACATCCTCGGGGTGGAAGACGCGTGCGCGCTGATCTTCTCTGTGCACGTCCTCCAAAGTGAGACCGGTGTAATCGAGCACTGTCTGATTTGCATAAAGAGCTGTCCCATCCGGGCGCAATACGTAAATATAACTGGCGATGGCGTCGGTCATCCGCCGAAGCTCTGTTTCCTCCGCCTTTATCTGCTCAAACGCAGCCTGCAGAGCCGCTCTGGCTTCGTGCTGCTCGGTGACATCCATCACCGTACCGACAAATTCTACGAGGTCGCCCGAGTCGTTCACGACAGGATGTCCGTTCGCATGGAGGTGCTTGACGGCTCCGCCGGGAAGAACAATGCGGTAGTCCGCTTGGTAGTCTGTTTTCTGGATTTCGGATCTTTCGAAAAGTTCCCGAATGCGTGTTCGGTCCTCGGGGTGATTTCTGTTTAGCCAGAATTCGACGGCCGACGTATCCTCATCAGCCGTGACGCCGAATATTCGATGCACTTCAGGCGAGACTGTGACTTTTCCCGAAGAAACATCATGCTTCCAGCTACCCGTGTGGCTTAATCGTTGCGCCTCATATAAATCTGCTTCGCTCCGCCGAAGCTTGGTTTCCTCCGCCTTTATTTGCTCAAACGCAGTCTCAAGAGCCGCTCTGGCTTCGTGCTGCTCGGTGACATCCATCGCCGTACCGACGAATTCAATGACATCACCAGAAGCATTCACGACCGGGTGTCCGACCACATGAATGTACTTGGCCGCGCCGTTTGGCAGAAGAAGCCTATAATCGGCCTCAAAGTCGGTCCGGTCCCGAATGGCCTGCTCAACGACAGGCGTATAATGACGCGCGTCCTCCGGGTGTATCAGCCGGACTACCTCCATGTAAGATGGTGCCGTGGGACCGGGATCGACGCCGAAGATCTGGTACATCTGTTTTGACCAATAGGAAGCGTCCCAGCCCAGCCTTGGGAGCACAGCAAGCCCTTGACCGGCCTCACGCTGCGCGTTTTCCATCGGAGGAACCCGCACGGCCCAACTGCCTGTGTGGGTCAATTTCTGTGCTTCGGCTAAATAACCCTCACTCCGCTGTAGAGCTTCTTCGGCACGTTTGCGCTGCGTGATGTCTTCGGACAACGCCATTATGAATTGCGGTACCCGCTCGGTGCCCGGCACAAGAGAAACGTTGTTGCTTACCCAAATCGAACTGCCGTCCCTGCGCAGATATTTTTTCTCAATCTGAAACTGTCGTCGCTTTCCCTCCAGCAACTCAGTGATGAGGGCCCAGTTGGCTTCGCGGTAGTCCTGATGCGTTACATCCAGAAAATAAAGTGCACGCAGTTCCTGTTCCGTGTAGCCCACGATTGTCTGGTAGACATGATTGGTGGCTAGAAAGCGGCCATTCAGGTCAGTCAGCGCAACGCCGATAGCCGAATTCTCAAAGACGGATCTCCACCGCTCCTCGCTTTTCCGAAGGGCTTGCTCAGCCCGTTTGCGATCTTCGATGTCGATAGCGGTTCCATACCATCTGATGAGCTTTCCGGTTTCATCGCGCAGCGGTACATTGCGAATAAACCACCAGCAATATTCTCCGTCTGCCCGCCGAACCCGCGCTTCACTCTCCATGGCTTGCCCGTTCTTAAGGGCTGTGTGCCAATCGGCGACGACCCTTGTCCGGTCATCGGGATGAAGAACCGCTTCCCACGTCCCCCCAAATGCCTCGTTCAAGGCTAAACCTGTGAACTGCAACCAACGATCATTAACGAAATCAACCTGACCCTCGGGCGAAGTGCTCCAGACATGCGCCGGAACCGTATTGACCACATCGCGAAGCTCTCTCTCGCTCCGCCGGGCAGCTTCGGTCCGCTGCTTAATTTCCTCGAAAGCTTTCTCCAACTCGGTTCTGGCCTTCCACTGTTCGGTGACATCCATCGAAGTTCCGACAAATTCCACTAATTCACCGGACTGGTTCAGGACCGGATGGCCGACGGAGAAGATGTGTTTGATCGACCCATCCAGGAGAACAATACGGTAGGAAGCGTCGTAATCCGTCTTGTCCAGTTGGGCCCTTCTAAAAATTTCCTCAACTACGGGTCGATCTTCAGGATGAACCCTGTCAAGAAAGAAATCAGCCGCCCATATGTCCTGATCGGACTTGATAGCGTATATTCGTTTCACTTCCGGCGAGAACTTCACCATTCGGGTTGACGGATCGTAGGCCCAACTGCACATATGCACTAATCTTTGACTTTCAAGCAGATTTGCTTCGCTCCGTTCAAGTTTCCTTTCTGCTTTTTTGCGCTCGGTGATGTCTCGATAAATGAGTTGGACACCCACCTGCTCGAAGCCGAGTGAAATACCCTTTCCCACGACGGAAACGTCAAAGCGAACACCGCCTTTGCGCTGTCGAATGGTCTCCAATTCAACTCTTTTCCCCGAAATGAGGGCATCCCTGTACTTGAGACTCTCCGCGCGCAATTCGTCGGGAATTATTAATTCCGGAAGCCACTGTCCCGCAGCCTCTTCTGCTGTGTACCCGAAGATGCGTGTGAATTCCTTGTTGACCCGCAACACGTGAAAGTCTTCGTCGGTCAGGATCACCGCGTCGGGTGACAGCTCAAACAATCCATCGAGTTGCTCTTTCTCCCTGTGCAATTCTTCATTCGCGGCAGTCAGGCTTGCCGTTCGGTCCACCACCTCGACCTCGAGAGCATCCCTTGACCGTCTTAGCCAGATCATGAGGACGGCAAAGACCAAGAACACCAGGTTATACAGAACGCGAGAGAGGCTGCTGGTTTCTCCTTCGACGATAAAGCCCCGAATCACTGACGAAAGCAAAACTGCCACAATGCCGGGCTTCGTGCCGGCGTACCAAAACGTGACTGCGATTGCGGACAGTGCAAACGCAGCAAACGGATGAGGCAGATGGAAGTGGTGAAACAGAAGATCCAGCAACAGAGCGCCGGCGACCGAAGCGAAAGCCAATCCATAGCGGCGCGCGAACGACGCACCTGGGCGGGTCCACTTTTTGGCTGTAGCTGAATCAGGCATGGTTTAAATCTTCTCGCACGCTCAGATCAAGGCTACGATGGTTTCCGTACTGGTTTATTACTGTAGCTCTGTTCCAAAGGTGGCACAACGCGCGGTGTACTACTTCAGAGTGGCTCGAAAGATCGTCCATGCGGTTCAAGCTCAGCACCTTGTGACGTGTTATCCGGAAGGAAAGGTGAGGTGTGGATTGTACCGAGAAACGCGCTTCGAGGAGATCGGAGCGCAAACATAACTGCCCGGAGTAGGTTCCGGTTACCCCATTCACCCAGAATCTGAAACCAACCGCTCCGGGTCGTGAGCGTTATCACCTCTAACGTCAGGAGCGCATAAGCAAGGCGCGCGATAGCGCAATGCTGACGGCATAGCAGGCCAACGAAATGCTGAGACTCACCAAAGGCGCACTGAAGAATTAAACCTTGCTGAGCACAACAAAACCACCAAGCATTGCCAGCCCGACAATGAGCAGGAACGGTGACTGAAAGAGGAGTTGGCTATGAGCCAATGCGAGAAAACCGAAAACCAAGCCGAACAAAATGAGTCCCATAATGTGGCTCGCATTGAAGCCCACCCAACACCGCCACATGGTTGTTTCTCTGGTAATGACCGGTGCAATCTGGCTCATGCTGATTTGCAGTGCGGGGTCATGGGGCGTGAGGTTTGGCCCCCGGAAGGTATAGACGAGGTGGACGACTCCGAGCGTAAAGTTAATGCTCGCACTAAGAACCATGAGAATTTTTGCCGGCAAGATGCCCTTCCTTTGGGGGTGCATTGCTGATCCCTTTCAGCTTCAACGATTTCTCGGCTTGCTCGTGACGCTCTACCTTCTTAGATTCTAGCCCCATTGACTGGCGCATCCGCAAGCCTACATCTTGCCGATCATTGATGGGAACAAACGGATTAGCTTTGTTCTCACCGATATCATGCTTGAGTCCAATGGTTGCTCGTTACGCAGAACTGCTGGCTACTGTGAACTCCAGATGTCGAGGCCCCAAGAGACACTATTGATCTGTGCGGGTCATCCTTCCTTCCACTACATTCACGATGCCATCTGGTGTCCCGTTAAGTGCAATCAAAAGCGATTCGCTTGTGTAACGGCATTGTGGATTGCACCGGGCTTGCTCTGCGGATGGGGGCGAGAATCAACGCTTCGGGAGATACCCAGCTTGTTCATCCGGAAGTACAAGGTCGAGCGGTTCAGTCCCAAGCGCGATGCTGCGCCACCTGGTCCGCCAAGGATCCACCGGGTTTCTTTCAGCGTCCTGAGGATATGGTTGCGCTCGACCTCTTCCAGAGTTTGATTGCGGTCTACGCTTTGATCTGGCGGGACCCGTGAATTCAAGTCCCGGAGCGAGAGCCGCAACACAGGACCTGAGCTTAAAATCACTGCGCGTTCGGTTACGTTCTCTAGCTCCCGGATGTTCCCAGGCCACCGGTACCGAATCAGAGCCTCCATTGTTTCCGAAGGGATCGTATCAATGGTCTTCCGCATTCTTCGTGTGGCCTGTTGCACAAAATGCTGTGCGAGAAGCGGAATATCCTCGGGACGTTCCCGCAAAGGCGGGACGTGGATGGGAAAGACATTCAGTCGATAGTAGAGGTCGCTGCGAAACTGCTTCTCCAAGATCATTCCTTCCAGGTCGCAATGGGTCGCTGCCACAACACGCACGTCGACTTTCTGCGTTCGCGTGCTTCCTAGGCGCTCGAATTCTCGCTCCTGCAAAACACGAAGAAGCTTTGGCTGCAGTTCGAGCGGGATATCGCCAATTTCATCCAGGAACAGCGAACCTTGGTGTGCAAGCTCGATCCGGCCGATCTTCTGTGCGATCGCGCCGGTGAACGATCCCCTTTCATGCCCAAACAGTTCACTTTCGAGCAGCCCGGTCGGGATGGCAGCACAGTTGAGCTTAGCGAACGCTCGAGCCTTGCGAGGACTGTGACTGTGAATGGCGCGCGCGATAAGTTCTTTTCCCGTGCCGGTCTCGCCCAGCAATAGCACAGTCGAATCTCCCCCGGCCACCGTTTCGACCATCCGCAGCACGCGACGAAGACCCAAACTTCTTCCAACGATCTGTTCGAAACCGGTTCCCGAGCTCACCGTCTTCTCCGTTAGATCGGTATGAAGCGTGCTCTCCAGATCGGTTCTTGGCCTCGCATCCTCGTACTGCAGAGGATTGGTGAGACGATTCAAGCCCATTGCCTGGCTCCCTTCTGCGCAGTTAGTCGGCCCCGTTGTTGGACCTGAGTTTGGCTGAACGTGAATGACCTTGGCGTTCTTCATTGGATTGCCCCCTTTCGGTGATGTGCGCCGATTGTAGGGCTGCCCGAACCCTGTGGTCTTGAACAAACTTGGTGTATTTAGGATGTTTCCGGTGAATCGTGATGATGAATCGTGATCTGGATCACAATTGGATACGTCTCGGGCGCACGGTGTGAGGGGATTCCGGAGAGGCGTTTCTGCCTAGGTCAATGACCCTTATGTCGCTAAGTTGTTTTTGTTCAAGGCTTTAGGTCATAGGGTTCCCTTCCGACCAGCGGACCTGGCGCGGGGACATCCCAGCCCACCGCCGGAAGTGCCGTGCGAGGTGGCTTTGGTCAGAAAAACCAGTCGCCAGGGCTATTTCCGACAAGGGAGCATGTGTTTCGCGCAACATGTGTTCCACCTCTTCCAAGCGCCGCCGCAACAGATAGGTGTGTGGTGGCACTCCGACTGACTGATGGAATGCCCGAGCAAAATGGTCAGTCGAAAGCCCTGCCAGCTCGGCCAGTCCATCGAGGCGGATCTTTTCCTCCAGATGCCCCTCAATATAGTCGCAGACGCGGCGCGTCACGGCTGGCGATAACCCGCCACGGCTGGGTTCCGGCGCCGTGGCCATCCGCGAATCGCCCAAAGTACTAATTCTTGCTCGGGAATGGACCACTGCTTCCGCCGAGCTGCGCGCGACCTTAGGCCTGCTCAAAGGTGGCGTCAGCAATGCCGACCACCTGCGTCCGTCACCAAGGGCACTCGTTAGGCTTATCGGAATGTCCTGGTCGGCTGTGCGGCGGAACAGTGAACGGTCATAGGCGAAAGCGGCGGATAAGGGAATTCCGTCCGCAAGGCTCTTGTCGTTCAGAGCGAAATAATTCCGAGCGGGTTGGTCGCCGCCAACAATAGATTGCTCGTCGTCAATCGCAAGGAGCAGGGATGATCCAAAATCGTCTGATGGGGCCGCCGCCAGGATCCAGTAATACTGAAAATGCTCACGAAAGATGCGTTCCTCAATGGCTCGCGCGGAGACGACCACCGTCTGGAGCAGCAGGGGAAATGGCTGATCGTCAGATTGCTGGTGCACTTTGGAGACATCTAGTACCGCCAGCAAACCTCCCTGAGGATCGAAGATCGGCGCGCCCGCGCAACTCAACCGAGTATGCCGGCTGCGAAAATGGTCGGCGCAATGCACGAGAACCGGCCGTCGATCCGTGATGCAGGTGCCGATACCGTTTGTGCCTTCGACCCGCTCCGACCAGACGCCACCCAGCCATATACCCCATTGCTTGAACTCGTCGTCCTTGCTCTCGTCGCCACGATGGTGGATGGCGACTCCCTCGCTATTGCACAAGAGAACGACGTAAGACTGGGGGCGAACAATGGCATAGAGGCGGTTTATCTCTTCTTGGGCCAGGAGTAGAAAGCTATGCAGGGGTTCGCGAGAGATCCTGAGCTCACGCTCTGTGAGCAAGTGGGGTACTGAGCCGCTCTTTGGGTCAACGCGAAAGTCGCGCAAACACCTTCGCCAGGAATCGTCTATCGCTTCGGGTTGGAACCTTTCGCTCGCGCCGTCAGCCACCGACTCAAGGCGCGCGTCGTGTGACGCATCAACGGAGGAAGGATAGGCGCGCAACTGAGCGATTGTGTTCATTTACCTCTCAACTCTCCTTGCGTGCCAAAATTGCCGCCAAGACCCTTGAGCGTTGGCCTCAGGCCTGCTTAAATCGCCGCGAGAGTAGATAAGTTACTCCAGCAGGCCGCGTCCTTCAACCATTGGCAAAAAACGTGCCCGCTGACGTACGTAGGACGAAGCTCAGGTCGGTCATTTTCCTAACCTCCCTGAAGTCCCGGTTGCGGTCGCCATGTCAGCATCTTTGCAAATGGCGGAATGTTGCCGCCAAATCTCAAAGGCGACGAGATTCTTTCAGCATCAAGGCGCTTCTTTCCATGGAGATTGATGCGCCGGCAGCTCGGCCATCGGAATGCTAAATGCAGAACGTGGAAAGGGAAAGGGTTCGCTCGCACCGAAGGTTCTGTCGAGCGTGGGCTCCTCCTGCGTCACCACAAACAAGAAGGTGACCACCCACGCCAAAAAGCGATAGACGAGCAGATGCAAATTCAACTGAGGGGCCGAAATCGTCGCCGAAGCGAGCGGAAGATCCAAGGATCACGAGAAACGTCATCAGCCCGGCGCTTTTGTAACACTTCATGGTTCGTGGGAGCGCTGCCGAAGGACGGGCTGTTCGCGAGCTACGAAGCTTTACTTAGATTCAAGAACACACGCTGCCGCGGAAACCAAAACCAGAATTGCAAAAAAGGAGAAATACAATGGACGATTACAACAATCCCACTAGTGAAACGCCGCACGGACAACCGGAAGGTGGATCTGCAACTGCAGCGCGCATGAAGCTTTCAGAAAAAGCTGCAGAAGCTAAAGAGAAGATTGCCGACTTCGGCCGCAAGACGGTGGACCATCTCGACGAATCCCGGAAACGCGCCGCGAACGCCTTGGACCAAACAGCAGCGAAACTGCATTCAGGTGGAGAGCAACTGTTAGGCGCAGCGCATACGGCCGCTGACCAAATCTCGGGCGTGGCGCACGGTACGGGGGACAAGCTTCAGGCCGCCGCAGACTATATCCGCGCGACGGATTTGAAGGCCATGGGGGAAGATCTAAAGGACATCGTGAAGCGGTATCCGGGACCTGCGCTCGCCGCCGCGGCTGTGCTGGGCTTCCTTGTGGCGCGTGGCTTTCGTCGCGACTAACGAATTCGGAATCGGGAGTCGGAGTAGGGATCACGATTGCGCATGACCCCCTCCACGGATCCGGACGAGCGGGTTTCCCGCATCCGGCTCTTGCCTTAGGTGACGACGCCCATGCGCCGCAGAGGATAGGGATGGCAGACAGAAGGCAGAGGCAGCCAACGAGTGATCAGG